>Ga0172382_10011704_pt1 | contig 11557 bp, 12 predicted proteins | sample Leawel138RmetaG_FD_122245 | JGI IMG/M metagenome (GOLD analysis project Ga0172382, IMG submission 122245) | Leachate microbial communities from a municipal landfill in Southern Ontario, Canada - Leachate well 138R metaG | ecosystem: Engineered > Solid waste > Landfill > Unclassified | place...
CGCCTCCCAGCGCATCAAGGCGACCGGCCTGCTGCGCATGAACGTCCCCCTGTCATTCGGCAGCCGCCATATTGCACCGCTCATGCCGGAATTCAGCCGCCGCCATCCTGAGGTCATCGTCGAACTGGGCTTGAGCGATTTCTCGGTGGACTTGATTGCCGGCAGTTGGGACTTGGCCATCCGCATCGGCCGCCTCGCCGACAGTCCCCTGCAGGCGCGACGCCTGAGCAATTGCACCATGATGGTCTGCGCAGCTTCGCAGTATCTGGACGAGCGCGGCGTGCCGCGCCGCATCGCCGAGCTCACCCAGCACAACTGCCTGAGCTATACATTGTCGAACATGCAAAGCGCCAAGAAATGGTATTTCGGTTCACAGGGGGAATATTCGGTTGCCGTGACCGGCAACCTCATGGCCAATAATGGCGACGCCTTGCTGGCAGCCGCTATGCAGGGCCAGGGCATCATCTATCAACCGCGTTTTATTGTCGGCCAAGCGCTTGAGCAAGGCGAACTGACCGAACTGAAACTGGACCGTCCCCCCATGGATCTGGGTGGCATCCACGTACTCTACCCACCCGACCGGCGGCCACCCGCCAAGGTACGGATGATGATCGACTACCTGACCGATGTTTTTTCGGCGTCGCTGCTCTGACTGGCAACATCGCCACCCTGCTTCTCGCGCGCAGCGGCCTGCAGATGATAGCGCATGTACCTGGACGCCTCTTCACGCTTGTCGGCCAGCAGCAGCTCAATCAGCACCATATGTTCTTTACAGCGGCGCAGGGCCTGGGCACGGTCCACCGCCTTGCGGTATTCCATAAGGCGGCGGATTCGATTCAGCCGCCGCAACGCATCCACCATATAGCTGTTGCCCGACGCCAGGGCAATCGTTTCGTGCAGACGCGTATTGGCATCGAAGATCTGCGCCGGCGATACATGTTCGACCTCGCCGCGCACCAGCGCGTCCTGCTCGGTACGGCATTGAAGCAAGGCGGCTTCGTCAAGCTGGAAAGTCGGTTCCAGAATACCAGCGGGCTCCACCAGAATACGAAAGCGGTAGCCCTGAGCGTAGGCTTCCGATGAGGTCATGGCCTCGGTAAACGCCCAGCCATGCCCCGGCAGACGTTCAATCCAGCCTTCCTGGGAAATGCGCCGCAAGATATCCGCCAGTTGACTGCGTGTCACCTCGTAGCGGCGCATCAGTTCATTTTCGGAGATTCTTTCCGGCAGCTTGTCGTCCAGCCGATCCCGGGCGATTCGCAAATAGACATGCTCAAGAGGAGAACCGGCTGTCTCCAGAATGGGGGGTGTTTCCAGTGCGCCAGCACCCACCATGAAGCCGCCTTCAGGGTGGCGATCCACCAAGGCATCCTGTTCCATCCGCTGCAAGGCGGCACGGATTGGCGAGCGGGAAACCCGCAAGGCTTCGGCCAGGCTGCGTTCCGACAGCCGTGTGCCGACCGCCAGCGACTGCAACTTGATGCGCTGCAATATATCAAGGGCCAATTGTGAGGACAGCGTGGGGGGCATAAACGGAGAAGCGCTCGATCTTTGAATTAACTGGACGCAATCATCCTACCTTAGCCAGGACATTTCGTGCAGTGTGGTCACGACCCAGATGAACCGATCATTCATGGTAGGTATTTTCCCTTACTCGATGAAATATGGTACTTTGAATAAACAAAATACCATATGATCATGCCATGCAAGTCGATGACACCGCTCTTTTGCTCATACCGCCAGGCGCCTGCGATTGCCATGTGCACGTTTTCATGCCCGAGCAGTTCCCCTACGCTGCGCAGCGGCGCTACACACCGCCAGCAGCCACGGTCGAGGCGTTGCTGGGCATGCGCCGGAAACTCGGTGTCACCCGCACTGTTCTGGTGCAGCCCAGTTGCTATGGCTACGACAATCGTGCGTTGTGCGCGGCGCTGCGCGCCATCGGTCTGGACAGCGCACGCGGAGTTGCTGTTGTCGATACGCACATGGTCAGCGATACGGAACTCCGTCGGCTGCATGAAGCGGGCATACGCGGGCTGCGCATGAATTTCCATGTAAGCGGCGCGGCGGACACCTCTGCGCTGGCCCGGCAATGCCAGGAAGCGGAAGCGCGCATCCACGACTACGGCTGGCATTTACAGATCCATGCCGGCGCCGAATTGCTGGCGGCCTTGGCTCCCACTCTGGGGACTTTGCGTGTTCCCGTCGTACTCGACCATTTCGGAGGCGGCGCACGCGCGGCGGCCACTATCACCGAGCTACTCAGGAAGCATGGGCATATCTGGCTGAAACTTTCCGCGCCCTACCGCGTCTCTTGCCAACCGGCCTATGCCGACCTGAGCGAACCACTGCAACGCTATCTGGCTGTCGCCCCCCACCGTCTTCTCTGGGCTTCCGATTGGCCGCATACGGGCGGCGACGGCCGGCGTGGCGGCATGTCCATTGACACCATCGAACCCTTCCGCCAGGAAGACCCGATCATCTTGCTGAACTTGCTGGCCCAGCGGGTCGGCAGCAGCAAGCTTCTGGAATCCATCCTGGTGCACAACCCCGCGGCTTTGTACGGCTTCGGTCCTCCCATCCCCTCTTCAGCCAAAAGCATCAAATGATCACTTCTATCAACCCGGCAAACGGCCAGGAACTCGCCACCTACCCCTTGCATTCTTCCCAACAGGTAGAACAGAAACTGCATGCTGCGGCGCAAGCTCAACGTGCCTGGGCGCAGACGCTGCTTGCCGACAGGGCGGCGCTTCTGAACTCCGTGGCCGCGGTGCTGCGGCGCAACCGTGAAAAATACGCGCAGCTCATTACCCGGGAAATGGGTAAACCCATCGTTGAAGCCGAAGCGGAGATCGAAAAATCGGCGGTCACCTGCGAGTTCTATGCGGAAGCGGCACCCCGTTTTCTGGCGGACCAGGCGGTCGCCAGCAATGCCACCGACAGCCGCGTTGTATTCGACCCGCTGGGTGTGGTGTTGGCCATCATGCCGTGGAACTATCCTTTCTGGCAGTTCCTGCGTTTCGCCGCTCCCGCCCTGGCCGCCGGCAACGCCGGCCTTTTGAAACACGCCAACAACGTAGCCGGTTGTGCGCTGGCCCTGGAAGAAGTGTTTCGGGAGGCGGGAACGCCTGAAGGCCTGATTTCGGCGCTGCTGATCGAAGCCTCTCAGGTTGCCGACGTGATCGCGCACCCCCACGTGGCCGCGGTGACGCTGACGGGCTCAACCGAAGTGGGTAAGCTGGTGGCCTCGCAAGCGGGCAGCCTGTTGAAAAAACAGGTTCTGGAACTGGGGGGCTCCGACCCATTCATCGTGCTGGCCGACGCCGATATCGAGCAAGCCGCACGGGTAGCCGTCCTGGCGCGTTTCTCCAACACCGGTCAAAGCTGCATTTCCTCCAAACGCTTCATTGTCGAAGCCGCCGTGGCCGATCAATTCTCCGAAGCCTTTGTCCAGGGCGTGCGCGCCCTGCGTACGGGCAACCCCGAGGACCGCAATACGCAAGTCGGCCCGCTGGCCCGGGCCAATCTGCGCAACGACATTCACTCACAGGTCGAGCGCAGTGTGGCGCAAGGCGCGAAGCTGCTGACCGGTGGCCGCTTCATTGAAGGCCCGGGCTTCTTCTATGAGCCCACAGTGCTTGACAATGTCACCCCCGACATGGCCGCCGCGGTGGAAGAGACCTTCGGGCCGGCCGCCGCCCTCATTCGCGTGGCCGATGCGCACGAAGCCATTGCCATCGCCAACGGTACCGAGTTCGGCCTGGGCGCATCTTTATGGACACAGGACCTGCACAAAGGAGAAACACTGGCGCGCCGGGTCGAAGCGGGCGCCGTCTTCATCAACGGCATGGTGGCCTCCGATGCGCGATTGCCCTTCGGCGGCATCAAGCAGTCCGGCTATGGCCGGGAACTTGGCGAATTCGGTATACGCGAGTTCACCAATATCAAAACACTATGGGTCGGACCGGCCCGCTGACTGCGACGGCCGACATGCCATTCGACTCTTTCCCGACAACATTCTGACGACATACCGACATCATGATCAAAACCTCATCCAACGCCGCACTGCTGCAACCCGACACACTCGCCAAGCACGATCGCGGCGGCGGCGCCAGCACCACACCGCTTGTCACCCACAGCCTTGGCGCTTCCGCTTTCATCACGGGCTACACAGAGTTCCAGGGCGGTGCCGAGATCCCCTTCCATTTCCATAACAGCGAAGAAAGCGTGGTCCTCATGGAAGGCCATGCCATCTTTGACATTGATGGCCAGGAGTTCCCCGTCAAGCCGCATGATGTGACCTTCATCCCACCCGGCGTGCCGCACCGCTTTCGCAACGCCTCGAAAACCGAACCGATGAAGATACTTTGGATATATGGCCGGGCCGATGCCACCCGGACATTGGTGGAAACCGGCGAGACCCGTCCCATCGCTGCGGAACACCAATCCTGAACCATTCGGCCCATCTCTTCCTTAGACAAACTCAAATAAACGTAGAACCATGATGAAATTTCTTGTCCTTCCTGGCGACGGCATCGGCCCCGAAATCGTGGCGGCCGCCATCCAGGTGCTGGATACCGCCGCCCAACGTTTCAAGCTGGATCTGGAACTCGAGTACGAAGATGTCGGGTTCAGCAGTCTGGAGAAACACGGCACCACGCTGCGCGAAGACGTCCTGCAGAAGGCGCGCGGTTTTGACGGCATCATCCTTGGCACCCAGTCGCACGCCGACTACCCCTCTCCCGAGAAAGGCGGGCGCAATATATCCGGCGCCTTCCGCGTCGGCCTGGATCTCTACGCCAACGTGCGTCCCGCCCGCACCCGGCCCGAACTGCCCAGCAACCTGAGCGGCAACAAGACCATGGACCTGGTCATCATGCGGGAAGCCACGGAAGGCTTCTATCCTGATCGCAATATGTCACGCGGCTGGGGAGAAATGATGCCTTCCCCCGACATGGCCATCTCGGTACGCAAGATCACCCGTCATTGTAGCGAACGCATTGCCCGGCGTGCTTTCGAAATGGCCATGAAACGCAAGCGCAAGGTGACCGCGATCCACAAGGCCAACAGCTTCCACATGACCGACGGCCTGTTTCTGGAATGTGTGCGCACGGTCGCCCTGGAGTTCCCCGAAGTACAACTGGACGACCTGCTGGTGGACGCGTCCACCGCTCACCTGGTGAGAAGCCCCGAGCGCTTCGACGTGCTGGTGGCCGAGAATTTCTACGGCGACATTCTGTCCGACCTGGCCAGTGAACTCTCGGGCAGCCTGGGCCTTGCCGGCTCCATCATGGCAGGCGACTCCCTGTGCTGCGCCCAGGCTCAGCATGGTTCCGCCCCGGACATCGCCGGCCAGGACAAGGCCAACCCCACTTCCATGATTCTATCAGTGGCCATGCTGCTGGAATGGCTGGGCGAGCATCATCAGCAACCCGCCTACAGCCGCGCCGGCCAAGCCATGCATGCCAGCGTTGACGCAACGCTGGCCAACCCGGACACCCGTACCCCGGACATCGGCGGCCAGCTTGGCACCCGCGCCTTCGCCGCGGCGGTCGCCCGCGCGCTGTCCGAATAACCCGACATCCCAACCGAATGAACGAGGAGACATCCATGCCATCCATTCTGCGCACACTTCTTGCCGCCACCGCCATGCTCGCTGCCGGACACGCCACAGCAGGCAACGGCCCCGACGGCTACCCGGAACGTCCTGTCACTCTGGTCGTCCCTTTCTCCCCTGGCGGCGGCAGCGATAATATTGCCCGTTTCATTGCCACACGCCTGGCGGAACGCATCGACGGCACGGTCATCGTCGATAATCGGCCTGGCGCCGGAACCAACATCGGCAACCAGATCGTGGCCCGCTCCAACCCCGACGGACAGACATTGCTGTTTGGCCAGGTCACCTTGTCGATCAACCCGCATGTCTATCAGAAGCTGCAGTACGACATCGAGAAGGATTTCGTGCACGTCGCCCACATCGCCAACTCACCCACCATCTTGCTGACAAACCCCGGGATGGGCTTCAAGGACTTGGCCGGCTTTACCGACTACGCCAGGCGCAACCCCGGCGAGGTCAACTATGGCTCGGGCGGCACGGGCACGTCGGTTCATCTGGCGGGCCACCTGTTCGGTTCGATCGCTGGCCTGGACATGACTCATATTCCGTACCGCGGCAGCGGTCCGGCCATCATCGATCTGATCGGCGGCGAAATTCAGGCCATCTTCGATACCGCCCCTTCGGCCGTCCCGCAGATTGCAGGGGGAAAAGTGCGCCCTCTGGCGGTGAGCGGCCCTGCGCGACTGCAGAATCTGCCTGATGTGCCGACATTCTCGGAAGCGGGTTATGCCGAATTCGATGCACCAGCCTGGTACGGCATTCTGGCGCCGACAGGTACCCCGCCGGCAATCATTGAGTATCTCAATGAGCAGGTCAACCAGATCCTTGACGAACCCGAAACCCATGCGCGACTGGCACAACTGGGCTCCGTAACGGCCCACAGTTCCCCGGCGGAATTCGGCGAATTCATGCGGAAGGAATCCTCACGCTGGCGTGCTGTGGTTAAATCCGCCAATGTCAGCGCCGACTGACGCCACCCACAAGGAGACTCTCCACATGATTTACGAAGTTGCCGACATCCGTGTCGCAGCGGAACAGCGCGAAGCATTCGAAGAAGCCATCCAGCGCGGCGTGACCACGGTGATCGCCCATTCCAAAGGGTTCATTGATCACACCATCAAGCGCAGTATTGAAAGCCCGGGAAGATATCTGCTGGTCATCCGCTGGGAAACCCTGGAAAACCATACACAGGACTTCCGGGGCTCGGAAGCGTTCAATACCTGGCGCGCCATTGTCGGCCCCTTCTTCCTCAGCCCGCCGGTGGTCGAACATTTCGAAGCACTGTTCTGAAGAGGCCATGCCTGGGCACGGCACTGGCGCGTTGAACTCATGCCGGCCCGTCACAACGCATACACACGCTGGCGGGCCGGATATCCAGGACAAGCTGCGCGTTTGGTGGATATGATGAACGAGTGGTGGCGTATCCAGGCTACGCCACATCAACGCTCTTCCGGAGACCGCCATGCCAGAATTCTCCATTCACTCTGCTCCGCCGGCACCCGCCCTCCAGGTCGATCAATGGCTGAACACTCCTGAGCCGCTGGGTCTCGACCAGCTGCGCGGTCAAGTAGTGATGCTGCACGCCTTTCAAATGCTCTGTCCCGGATGCCTGAGCCACGGCCTGCCGCAGGCGCAACGCGTGCATCGCCTGTTTCACCGCGAGGGGCTGGTCGTCATCGGCCTGCACACCGTCTTCGAACATCATGATGTCATGGGGCCGGATGCCCTGCGCGCCTTTAATCATGAATACCGCTGGAGCTTCCCCATCGGCGTTGATCGCCCCATGGGCAACAGCCTTCCCGCGACAATGCGCGCCTATCACCTGGAAGGCACGCCGAGCTTGATTCTGCTGGATAGACTGGGCCGCATACGGCTGCAACATCTGGGCCATATCGACGACCTGCAGCTGGGCGGCGCGATCGGGCGGCTGCTGGTGGAAACCTTGCCGCCCGAGCTTGTCTCAAAGGAATAAGAAATCACGCGGCTACGCCCGCCGGCGTCCTGCCTGAACAATCATGGCCCGCTCCGGTGCCCTGCTGCATCAGGCACAATGCGCCAGACCACGTTCGAGAGGTCGTCAGCGACAATCAAGGCGCCCCCAGGGTCCACCGTCACACCTACCGGCCTGCCTCGGGTGGTGTTGTCGTTCTCATCCAGGAAGCCGGCGACAAAATCCACCGGCTGGCCGGAAGGCACACCATTGCTGAACGGCACGAACACGACTTTGTATCCCACCGGCTCGGCGCGATTCCAGCTTCCGTGCATGCCGACGAACACCCCATCGGCAAACGCGTCGCCCATTGCCGCGTTGGAGAAGTCCACGCCAAGGGCTGCCACGTGCGAACCCAATGCATAATCCGGCGTGATGGTCGTGGCCACTTTCTCCGGATCCTGCGGGCGCACCCGGTCGTCGACATTCGGCCCCCAATAAGCATAGGGCCAGCCGTAGAAACCACCTTCCTGCACGGCAGTCAGGTAGTCGGGAACCAGGTCCGGACCGATCTCATCACGCTCATTCACCACTGCCCAGAGCTGGCCGGTATCCGGCTGGATGGTCAGGGCCGTGGGGTTGCGCAGGCCACTGGCGTGCGTCTTGCTCGCCCCTGTCTCGACATCCACCTGCCAGACAACGGCGCGGTCTGCCTCTGCGGTCATGCCCCGCTCAGTGATATTGCTGTTCGAACCTATCCCCACAGACAGGTATCGGCCATCAGCGCTGGCCGTCATCGCCTTGGTCCAGTGATGGTTGAGTTCGGCGGGCAGATCCGTGAGCTTCTGTGGCGGCCCGGCCGCCTCGGTCTGCCCTTCTTCATAATCGAACCAGACCAGTTCATCCTGGTTGGCAACATAGAGCCGGTTGTTGATCAGGGCGAGCCCGTAGGGTGCGTTAAGCTGATCGGCAAATACCGTGCGCAACTCATACACGCCGTCACCATCCGCATCACGCAACAGGGTAAGACGGTTTCCGCTTTCTACAGAGGTCGTGCCCTTGCCCTTGATATAGGCGGCAATCACGTCCTTGGGCTTCAAGGCAGGCGCATAGCCGCCCCTGCCCTCGGCCACCAGGATGTCGCCGTTGGGCAGCAGCAGCGTCTGCCGGGGAATTTTCAGATCCGTCGCAATTGCGCTGATACGATAGCCCTCGGGCACGGTGGGCAGACGGTCGCCCCACTGCACAGGCTCGGCAATCGTCATATTGGGCAGCAGACCCCGCCTGGGCTCTGGCAGATCGGGATTGGCGCCATACTGCACGGCTTGTGGCTCGGCGCCGCAAGCGGCAAGCGCAGCAGCCACCGATAGGGCAACAAGAACGCTAGCGTATTTCATGGCTCCCTCCCTACAAAGCGGGGCGTGCGAAAACCCAGCCAAGTGGCCAGGAAGGCAAGCACAGTGGTGATGACGGACAGTATCAGGCCGCCAGGCATCATGGCCCAGGCGTCACGCGCATGCATCAACGCATTAAAAAAGCCCGCCACGAATGTGGCGAGCAATAACAGGAAGTACACACCGATGCCCGGCGCCCGGCGGCTGGCCCGGCATAGATCAACCAAGGCAAAAACAAGCGCAATGCCTGAAAAGACCAACCCTGCGACGATCAACCAGGAAGCAAAGTTACTCCACTGAATCTCGTATGTGTTCGCATAGGCCACGTCATTGAGCAAGGCCACCAGAAACAGCGAGGCGGCTCCCGACAGCAACACGGCATGCAGCGGATGGATGGCTTCGGAATATCTGTATTGAACGACGACGGCCATTGAAAACTCCTCCTTGACGGACAGGGCAGGCATTTGCCAGCCAGCCCCGGAGGTGGCAAGCCGCATGCCAAGGAGGACTTCCCTGCGGTTCAGACACCGCAGGCAGGGACGGGATTCACTGTGCGCCCGCGTCCGTCAGCATCTGGATATCTTCCGCGGATAGTGAGAGTTGAGTAGACCGTACAAGGCTCTCTAATTGATCGAGTCGGGTGGCGCTGGCAATCGGTGCGCTTACCCCTTCCCTGGCCATCAGCCACGCCAGCGCGACTTCCGCCAGGGTGGCGCCATGCGCCGCCGCCACCGCGTCCAGCGCCGCCAGCACCCGCAGACCTCGCTCGTCGAGATATTTCGCAATGCCGGCCCCACGCGGACTCTTGTCGAGATCCTGTTTGCTGCGATACTTGCCGCTGAGAAAACCGCTGGCCAGACTATAGTAGGTGATGACGCCCAGCCCTTCTGATATGGCCAGTTCACGCAAAGCGCCTTCGTAGTTCGCGCGGTCCACCAGATTGTATTCCGGCTGAAGAACCTCGTAGCGCGGCAAGCCATTGTCGCGAGCGGACTTCAACGCCTCGGCAAGCTGTCCGGCATCATGGTTGGAGGCGCCGATGCTGCGCACCTTGCCCGCGGAAATCAGGCGCTCATAGGCCTGCAGCGTTTCTTCGACAGGAACCTCAGCATCGTACACATGGGAGAAATAAAGATCGATATAGTCGGTCTGTAGACGGCGTAGCGAATCTTCTACCGCCCGTTCTATCCATGCAGCCGACAGGCCTTTCCCGTCGGGCATCGCCATGCCTACCTTGGTGATGACCACGATGCGGTCCCGATTGCCACGTGTCTTCATCCATTCACCGACAATGGTTTCGGATTCGCCGCCCTGGTTGCCCGGTGCCCAGGTTGAATACACGTCCGCCGTATCAATGGCGTTGAGCCCGGCCTCGACAAAACGATCCAGCAGCTCGAAAGAACGCTGCCTGTCTGCTGTCCAACCAAAGACATTGCCTCCGAAAACCAGTGGTGCAATGGAGATCCCTGAGTTACCCAAGGGTCTTTTCATCATCCGACTCCTGTATTCGTTGTCTGGCTCCGGCAGATAGCATCGAAGCCATTCCGTTTCAGTATTCAATAAGGGCTGGAGGCCACCGGCGACTGCTCTGAATCGTTCCCAGAGAATCGTGCCGCTGTCGCGTCCAGGCCATCGCGAAGCAGAATCGTGTCCATCGCCACAGCAACAAACTGCGCTCCCAGCGCCAGGCATTCGCGTGCACGCGCCTCGTTCACCATCAGGATACCCGGCGCCTTGCCACAGGCGAGGATCCGACGGATGGCATCGTCAATGATGCGGATCACTTCAGGGTGTCCCGGCTGGCCTGCGTAACCCAGGCTGGCGGACAGATCGGCCGGACCGATAAAAACACCATCCACACCATCCACCCCGGCAATGGCCTCCAGGTTCTGCAACGCTTCGGCCGTTTCTACCTGCACGAGCAGACAGAGCTCATCCGCGGCCCGTTCGACGTAATCCTGCGTGCGGCCGAAATTCGACGCGCGCACGGAGCCGCCCATGCCGCGCAGCCCTTGCGGTGCATAACGCATGGCGCGTACCGCATCGCTGGCCTCTTGGGCGTTCTGCACAAAGGGCAGCAGCAGCGTTTGCGCACCCAGATCCAGATAGCGCTTGATCAGCACCATATCGTTCCAGGCAGGCCTCACCACTGCATGAGCGGCGGGCCGCCCCGGTAGAGGCTGAGCCGCCGCCAGGGCTTGCAACTGCGACATCATCAGCGGCACATCGTTGGGGGTGTGTTCGGTATCCAGCAAGACCCAGTCATAACCCGCGCCACCGATGAGTTCGGAAACATAGGGGGACGGAATCGTGGACCAGACACCGATCTGGGGCTGCCCTGCACGCAGGGCCTTTTTGAATTGATTGATGGGCAACATGATCTTAAGGTTATATGAATAAGGTTGATGCCTTGCGGCGCGGGCGGGCTGATTTCAGCCCATCCCTAGGTTAACGGCTTTCCTGAGCGGGGCACAGCCCACGCCAGCATCCATGCAAGCGGCGCCAACAACCACTTCAGCACCAACACAACCGGCAGCAACACCAGCGTCCAGCCCACCACCTGCACCAGCGCCACCGGCAGACCCAGCTTTTCGGCCACGCTGCTCAGCAGGGAAC
>Ga0172382_10011705_pt1 | contig 11556 bp, 10 predicted proteins | sample Leawel138RmetaG_FD_122245 | JGI IMG/M metagenome (GOLD analysis project Ga0172382, IMG submission 122245) | Leachate microbial communities from a municipal landfill in Southern Ontario, Canada - Leachate well 138R metaG | ecosystem: Engineered > Solid waste > Landfill > Unclassified | place...
CCCAGCCATTCCAGCGAACCCAAGCGGGCCGTATCGATCAGCAGGAAGAAATGACCAAGGTTCTGAGGTGCTTCGGGGTTTTCCGACCAGGATTGCACGTGAGTCAGGTAGGCGGCATCCGACAACAGCCCGGCAAACAGATCCACGGCCAAGGCCAGCCCATAGCCCTTGTGACCGCCAATAGCCAGCAGGAAGCCCTTGAGCGCCTGCGCCGGATCAGTAGTGGGCCGGCCTTCGCGGTCGGTCGCCCAGGTATCGGGAATTTCTGTGCCCTGTTCCAGCGCGCGGCGTATCTTGGCGCGCGCTGCCACGCTCAAGGCCATGTCCAACAGAAAGGGGGCGCCCGCCGGGTTGGGTACGCCAAAACCCATGGGGCTGTTGCCCAAACGGGCGTCCTTGCCACCCCAGGGCGCAATCGTCGTGCTGGCGTTGCTGCAGATGAAAGAGGCAAAGCCTTGCTGCGCCGCCAGGAATGAATACGGCGACACCGGCCCGAAATGATTGCTGCCCCGAGCGAACACGGCCGCAACACCGGTTTCCCGCGCCTGTTCCATGGCTTGTTCCAGCGCCACCCGCCCCACTAGCGGCCCAATGGCATTGTCCCCATCAACCTTGGCGATCGCCGCCGAGCAGCGCTCTACCCGGATATCGGCCTGAGCCTTGATGCCGCCTATATCCAGGCGCTCCCCATAGGACTGGACGCGGCTGACGCCATGGGTGTGCAGACCGAACATATCGGCCAGAACCAGAATCTCGGTGGTACGCGCTGCATCATCCCGCTGCAGACCATAGGACTGCAAGGCTCGTGTGGCAAGTTCGGTGAGCTGGTTCCGCTCTATACGTTCGTACGTCATGAAGAATTCCTGCTTGGCTGTAAGTTGTGCATTCATAAGAATACATGAGAATGCGTGAGATTATGCAGGGATTGCAGAATCGAGACAAGAGGGAATATGCAACACAGCCCGCTCACAGACGCCAGGCACGCGACGACCATCCCCAGCAACATATGTGCGTTTGCAGGAATGACTTCGGAAGAATGGGAAGGAAGAGAAACGCCAGCTACCTTTGTCAAGAGGCACTAGGGCCTTTCTTGCTCAGAAAGGCCCTGCTGGCTTCAAAGCGGCGTGGCCTGCCAAGAACAGGCAGAGGCCAACCGATGCTGTCAGAGCAGATCGCGGCGCAGGTCGGCGGCGGGACGCGGCGACAACAGGCCCGGCGCGACATCGAAGACCGTGCGCGCGCCGGACTCGCCGGCCTGCTTGAGCCTGTGTGCGGCGCGGGCATAGGCAACCAGCACACTGGATGTAAAGCCGGGATTGCTTTCCAGGGCGAGGGAATACTCGATCACCTGCTTGTCGCCGGCTCCGCTCTCGCCGCTGCGTATCACGAAGCCGCCATGCGGCATGGCGGAATGCTCGCGACGCAGCGTCTCTTCGGAAATAAAGGTCACCGTGGTGTCGTAGTCGGCAAAATAATCCGGCATGGTGACAATGGCCTGGCGCACCTGTTCGGCGTCGACGCCCTCTTCCAGCACCACGAAACAGTCGCGCGTGTGCTTCTGGCGGGTGCTGAGTGTGGGGCGTGTGCCGCTGCGCACCTGCTCGATGGCGTCCGCCGCCGGCACGGTATATTGCACGGCGGCGCGCACACCCGGGACCCGGCGAACCGCGTCGGAATGGCCCTGGCTCAGACCCTTTCCCCAGAAGGTATAGGTGTCGCCTTGTGGCAGGATGGCCTCACCAAACAGCCGATTGAGCGAGAACAGGCCCGGGTCCCAGCCTACGGAAATCAACGCCACATTGCCGCCTGAGCGCGCCGCCGCATCCACCGCTTCGAAGTACTCGGGAATCCGCGCATGGGTGTCGTAGCTGTCCAGCGTGTTGAACTGCGCGGCCAGCGCCGGCCCTTGCTGCGGCAGATCATTCTTGGAGCCGCCACACAGAATCAGTACATCGATATCCTGCTTGTGCTGGGCGATATCATCCAGGCGGCGTACCGGCACGGCGGCGTCCAGCGGCTGCACGTGCTCGGGCGCGCGTCGGGTGTAAATGCCCGTCAGCTGCATGTCGGGACTCTGGGCGATGGCAGCTTCTGCGCCACGGCCAAGGTTGCCGTATCCGGCGATGGCAATGCGTATTCTTTCTGTCATTGGGTCGGGATGCTTGCAAGAGGTTGATGACAGAAAGAAGTTTAATGGATCCCGCCTCCGACTTGCTTCGTCTGGCTCTGTCACGGATGAGCGGGAGAACCGCGCAGGAGATGCCGGGAAGCGGGTCCGCCTGGCAGCGACGCTCGAAATCGCAAGTGTGCAGGCGTGACGGAGAAGCGCTGTATTCCCAGGCTTCGATGCTACACTCCAGTTGTCCGGTATGGACGCAGCGACGCGGGCTGTGCTCGTGCCACCCGCCACATCATTCAGAATAAAACCGGGGACATCCATGCTCTACGTCATTCAGATTCTTGCTGCCATACAGATAGGCGTCGCCATCGGTGTGCTGCTCGGGCCGCGGCATGCGCTCAGGCTGGGCAGCTCGGCCATCGCCATTGCCCTGTCACTGGTCACCATCTTCACCGGGTCCTGGGTCTATCTGGCCATCGGCACCGCCATCTTTCTGGCAACCATGGCGGTGCGCTCCAGCACTGCCCCTGTCGGCGGCTGAGCACCGCCCGACACGCCGGCCCACCCACACAAACCGGCAGCGCAACACTGCCTGCCGGCTGCACTGGCTGCTGATCAGGATGTTTTCCAGGTCAGCACTTTATGCGTGGGGCTTCCATTCGAAATACTCAGCTCATGAACCTGGGTGTTTCCCATGTAGGTCGCTTCGACCACATAGCTGCCGGGTTCCAGCCGTGCCAGAAAATAGGGCCCGGCCGACGGCACGTCCATCACCACCCGACCATCCCCGTCCTTGATCCGCACACCTACCTCCGCGACATAGGGCCGCGAACCGCCCCCCGCATCCTCCGCGAACGTCAGCGCCAGCGGATACGAAGCTTGCGCCTGTTTGAAAGCATCGGACATGTCGTCGCCGAATCCGCCCGTGACGTACTCAACGCCGTTGGCCTGCTGCGCAGGCGGCAAGCCTGTCTGCGCCAGGCTCATGCCGGCAGCCATCAGCGCCAGAAGGCCTACCGCCCCGATCATGCCTGGCGATATGCGGCGGGGCCGCAAATCCGCTGCCAGCGGCTTTTGCAAGCTGTGCTCGGACGCGCTGGCACGCATCGTATGAGATGCAATGGTCTGTTCCATGTTCTTCACCCGCATTCTTTCGCTCCTTGTCATGACGCCCGCCGGAACCAGGGCGTTCCCCGGCGCAGCAGCACGTTTCGCGCCCAGGGCCTGCGACGCTGAAAGCTGCCACGTGCTGGCCGCGGGATGCGCCGCCCCCTCACTTCCCAATTCACACATATAATGCGACTCATTATTATTCACCTTCCCCTCCCCCACTCTGAATCGAGATATGAAACGCACCACAACGCTTGCCCTGCTGGGCGCCACGCTCTTCGCCACTGCAACCGCCACCGCTTTCGAGCTGAATCACAGCGAAGGCACCCTCACGCTGGAAAACACGCCCAAGAAGGTGGTGAGTTTCGACGTTGGCGTCCTGGATACGCTGGCCGCGCTTGACGTTCCTGTGGCCGGTGTGCCCCGCTCCACCTATGCCGGTGCGCTGGCCCGTTATCAGGACAGCACCATTGTGGGCACGCTGTTCGAACCCGATTACGCCGTGTTGCGGGACATCCAGCCGGATCTCATCATCGCCGGCAGCCGTTCCCTGAAAGCAGTCCCGGAGCTGAGCAAGCTGGCGCCGACGATCAGCTTCAACAGCGACCCCGCCGCCTTCCTGAAGAGCTTCCGTGAAACCAGCCTGTCGCTGGGCAAGGCCTTTGGCAAGGAAGAACAGGCTGCCGCGGCATTGGCTGCCATCGACAACAACCTGAAAGCGCTGCATGAGGCGAATCAGGGCAAGACGGGCGCCATGCTCTTCACCATCAAGGGCAATGTGATCCCGCATGTACCGGGTGACCGCTTCGGCTACGCCTACGAAGTGGCGGGCCTGAAGTCGGTCCTGCCTGCGAAGGATCCGAATGCGCCGGTTGCCCCACGCCCGGAACCCAACTCCCCGGAAGCCAAAGCCGCTGCCGAACAGCGCGCCCAGGCCGTCGCGGCCATTGCTGCGGCCGAACCCGACTGGCTGTTGGTACTGGACCGCGGCGCCATCAACAATGGTGAACGCACTGCCGCCGCCACCCTGGAGCAACACCCGCAACTGAGCCAGACCCGCGCGTTCAAGGCGGGACGGGTTGTCTATGTAGACCCCAATGGCTGGTACATCCTGGGCGGCGGCCTGAACAACATGCAAGCCATCAGTGCAAGCCTGCTGGCCGCAATGAAATAAGCCGCCTCAGCCCACCCGGTTGCCGCGGCTTTACCCGCCGTGGCAACGGGTCACTCCGGCTTGCTTTTCTGCCTCAGCTAGATTACTGTATATCCATACAGTCTCTGGAGATGCAATATGCAAGCCGCTCCCATCAAAGGCAGGGGCAGTCTCTCCAACCGGGGCTCCCGGTTTCAGGCGCTCGAACGACAGGCTTTCACCGATGACTGGGCATGGCCCCAGCACAATGGGGCGGGCACGGGGCACGATACACATCCGCCTTGCGACACCCGCGCTGTGGTGCCCGCAACGCGGCCGGCCACGACCGTCAGCATCGAAAAAGCCCGCAGCATTGTGTCGCGCAATCACTCGCCCGACATCCCCTTCGATCATTCCCTCAATGCCTACCGCGGCTGCGAACATGGCTGCATCTATTGTTATGCGCGGCCCACCCACGCCTACCTCGATCTTTCTCCGGGCCTGGATTTCGAGACCCGGCTCTATGCCAAGGATAACGCCGCCCAATTGCTGCGCAAGGAGCTCTCCCGGCCGGGCTACCGCCCCGCTCTCATTGCCATGGGCACGAACACCGACCCCTATCAGCCCATTGAAAGACGCCTGCGCCTGACCGCCAGTCTGCTCGAGGTCTTTGACGAGTTCAACCATCCGGTCAGCATCACCACCAAATCCACCATGATCACACGCGACATCCCTCTGCTGGCCCGCCTGGCCCGACGCAAGCTGTTGCATGTATTCATATCCATTTCCACCCTCAATCGCGACCTCGCCCGCCGTATGGAGCCGCGGGCCGCCACGCCGGGCGCCCGGCTCGAAGCCATTAAAGCACTCAGCCAGGCTGGCATACCGGTAGGTGTCATCATCGCGCCCGTCATCCCTGGTCTCACCGACCACGAACTCGAACGGGTGGCCATTGCCGCTTCAGCGGCCGGCGCAAACAATGCGCATTATGTGCTGCTGCGTCTGCCCCGCGAGGTCGCCGGCCTCTTCCAGGAATGGCTGCAAGCGCACTATCCCATGAAAGCCGCCCATGTCATGAACCTGCTGCGTGCCATGCGGGGCGGTAAAGACTACGACGCCGATTTTCGCCAGCGCATGGCAGGCAGCGGCGTCCATGCCGACATGCTGCGCCAGCGTTTCCGGCGTATCTGCACACGCACCGGCCTCAAGCAACGGCACATCGAACTCGACTGCTCTGCCTTCCGCCCGCCTGCATCCACTGGCCAGTTGGGCCTGTTCTGATTCCCCACACCGCTTCCAGGCAGGCCCCCCGTCAGGCTACATCCGCTCGATGGTCGGGTAGAACTCACGGTTCTCGCGTTGCATACGCTGATACACCTCCTTGAGTACCGTGTTCGCCGCATCTCGAAACTCATCCGGTTCGGCAGCCAGCTTTTCAGGGTTGGACCACTGATTGGTGAAGCGAATGTAGCGGTTGGCAATGCCCTTCATCTCTTCCTGATAGGCGGCCCCCATGGCGGCAATGGCCGGATCCTCAGCCTTCTGAACGGCGGGATACAAAATACGGTCCTCGATGGCCAGATGCAGCGTGACCACTTTACCAAGGTCCTTCACCTGCTGGGCAATCGCATGTGAGTTCGACAGAATGCCGCTGCGGGCAAGTTTTCTTAGCGCGTCGATGCGTTGAAGAATGTCCACATGCTGGTGCTTGAAACGGTCGATGTCCATAATGTCGGGAGAAAGAATTATAAGATATATTGAAAATATATCTTAACTTTGCTTGCATATTCCTGCAATCATCTTCCCGGCATCCGCGTCACAAAGAAAAGCGAGAACAGGGATTCACTGATTCGCGTCCGCCGCCGCGTTCAGGTGGTTTTCGGCTTGCCTGTGATAAGCTGTCGAGCCCATGTAGCGCGGGCTCTGCGCTACAGCCGCCCACCCCATTTCACCTTTCACGCCATTCAGCCTGGCCTGAATCAGCGTCCCTGCGTCAATATCTCCATTGTGTCGACTCCCAGCAACTTCAGCCTGAAAAAGATCGCCGTCGCCGCCTACGGCCCATCCCTTCTGTTCGGCATGGTGGATGGTGCCATCTACCCCATCATCGCCCTGACGGCACGCGGCCTGGGTGCCAGCATTGCCGAAGCCGGGATAATCGTCGCACTGACCGGGGTGGGTGCGCTGGTGAACAACATCCCCGCTTCACTGCTGACCGCGCGCTTCGGCGAACGGCGCGCCATGGTCGGTGCGGCGCTGCTGGCCATTATCGCCCTCCTGCTGTGTGTCAGTGCGAGCACCCCCCTGGTGCTGGGCATCGGTATCTTCATGATAGGAATGGCGCAGGCGGTCTTCATGCTGGCACGCCAGACGTATCTGACCGACGCCGTCCCCGTATCCATGCGGGCTCGTGCGCTGTCCACCCTGGGTGGCGTGGTCCGTATCGGCCTGTTCATCAGCCCCTTCATCAGCGCGGCGCTCATGCAGCTCATGGGGCTGCAGGGCGCGTATTGGATGGCAAGCATGGCTGCCGCCGCGGCGGGGGCACTGGCATTCACCCTGCCCGATCTGAAATCCGGCAACAGGCAAGGTGCCGCAACGGCGACACAGGACGCCGCCGCCACGCCTGGTACTGCGTCATCGCAGAACAGAAAGATCGGCCATTTGCTGCGTGAACACCGGCGGTCCTTTGCGACCCTGGGCATCGCCTGCCTGCTGGTGGCTGCCATGCGAACCAGCCGGCAGATCGTGATTCCCTTGTGGGCGGCACACATCAACTTGGATGCCGCCACGGTCTCGCTCGTGTATGGCGCCATGGGTGCCATCGACATGCTGCTGTTCTACCCCGCCGGCAAGGTCATGGATCGCTACGGACGTCAGTGGGCGGCTCTGCCTTGCCTGCTGATCATGGGCACCGCACTGCTCCTGATGCCATTCACCACCCAGTTCTGGAGTTTTGTCTTGGTGGTCATGTTGCTGGGTCTGGGCAACGGTATCGGCTCTGGGCTGGTCATAACGGTTGGCGCCGATTGTTCACCGCCTCACGCCCGGCCACAGTTTCTGGGATTATGGCGCTTCGTCACCGACATCGGCACTTGCGGCGGTCCATTGGTGGTTTCGGCCATTGCCGCGACAGCCGGCCTGGCAAGCGGCATATTCGCCGTCAGCGCCATGGGCTATACGGCAGCCGCCATCTTCTGGAAATGGCTGCCCCGGTCCTGATCTGCTACGCTCGAACTCTTCATTCCTCAAGGAGTTTCCATGTCCACACCCGCCTTGATAGACGCCAGCGAACTCAAAACCCTCATGAGCCAGGACAGTATCAAGCTGCTGGTGGTCGACTGCCGCTACGCCTTGACCGACCCTGAAGCCGGCGCACGAGACTATGCCGACGGCCATATTCCGGGCGCCGTTTACGCGGATTTGGGTGAGTTGTTGAGTGGCCCCACTACCGGCATGAACGGCCGCCACCCTCTGCCCGACCCTCAGGCATTTGCCGACGGCCTGGCCGCCCTGGGCGCCGATGACGACACGCTGGTCGTCGCCTACGATGCAGAAGACGCCACCTACGCAGCGCGCCTGTGGTGGCTGCTGCGCTGGATTGGCCACGAGCAAGTACGGGTGCTGGATGGCGGCCTGCGCGCCTGGCGAGAAGCGGGAGGCGCGCTGTCCACCACAGTGCCGTCACCCCGCCCCGGCAACTTGAGCCTGCGCCACCGCGCCATGCCCACCGTTACGTTCACCGATGTCCTGGCCAACGTGAACAGCCAGAAAAAGCGGGTGGTAGATGCGCGCAGTCCGGACCGCTACCGCGGCGAGAATGAAACGCTCGACCCGACAGGCGGCCACATCCCGGGTGCCATCAATCGCTACTACAAAGAGAATTTGCGAGACGACGGCAGGTTCAAGTCTGCCGCCGAACTCCGCCAGGAATACCAGCAGCTGCTGGGTGACACCCCCGCCGAGCAGGTGATCCACCAGTGCGGCTCAGGCGTCAGCGCCTGCCACAATCTGCTTGCCATGGAAATCGCCGGGCTCAAGGGTGGCACCCTCTACCCGGGTTCCTGGAGCGAATGGTGCCGCCAGAGCGGCGTGCCCATGGCGCGCGGCTGAGCGACAGCGCTTACACCGCCGGTAACGGATGCACGGTGCGCAGCCGCCTGCAGGAGCCTAGTTCATCGTCAGGCCAATAGCCCGTGCCGCGTCGGCAAAGCGTCCCAAATCCGCGTGGATGATATCCGGAAACGCTTCCGCAGCGCTGTCGACAAGGTCGTAGCCCATCCCTTTCAGATCACGTTGCATGGTGGGCTCGGCCAGAAGTTCGCCCAGCGAGCGGCGCATTTCCGCCATGATCGCCGGGGGCGTGGCGGCCGGCGCCAGCAGGCCATGCCACTGGTTCAGCTCGTATCCGGTCACACCCAGCTCAGCCACCGTAGGGGTATCCGGCAATAGCGTCGAGCGCTGTACCGACGTCACGGCAAGTGCCCGCAGCGCACCGGACTGGATATGCGGCAAGGCGCTGGACGCTGTCACGACGCCCAAATCCACTGTGCCGGACAGCACATCGATCAAGGCCGGGCCACAGCCACGATAAGGCACATGCAACCAGTGGGATCCCGTACTCTGATTGAGCATTCCCGCCGCCAGGTGCTGCGGGGTGCCGTTTCCACAGGACGCATAAGCCGGTGTCGCATCACTGGACAGCCCAGCGCGACCCGCATCAATCGCCGACCGCAGGTCGGGCCAATGTGAGTCCCGTGCCGTCACCACCACCGATGGCACGTAGGCCACATTGATCACGCCAGTGAGATCATGCGCGGGGTCGAAACCCAATTCGCTGAAGACCGCCGGATTGATCGCATACGAACTGTTCGCCACCAGCAAGGTGTGTCCGTCAGCCTTGGCGCGCGCCACGGCCTGTGCGCCGATATTCCCGCTTGCACCGGAGCGGTTCTCCACCACGAAGGGATGACCAAGACGATGGTGCAGCCGCTCGGCGAGGCGCCGGGCCAGGGTGTCGGTACCGCCGCCCGGCGGGAAGGTCACCACCAGTGTCACCGGCCCGCTCGGCCAGGACCGTGCGACCGTTTTGGCCGAGTGGTCGCTGCGCGCCACCCCGACCGCCGCTGCAGCGGCGAAGGCCGCAATAGCAACCACACCCAGTCTGCGCAGCCAGCTTTTCTCAGACATCTGTGTTGTCCACCCTGGTGGCCGCCGACGTGAGCGCGGCTGCATTGCCGGGCGCTGCATCCAGCCCGATATCCAGCACCGCGACACTGTGCGTAATCGCACCCACGGCGATGTAATCGACGCCGGCCTGTGCAATGGCCACGGCCGACTCCAGCGTGACCCGGCCGGAAGCCTCCGTCACCGCGCGGCCGTCCACTATACGCACTGCCTCGCGCAGCATAGCGGGCGCCATATTGTCCAGCAGAATGATATCGGCGCCCGCGTCCAGTCCCTCCTGCAACTGCTCCAGCGTATCGACCTCGAGTTCGATCGCCACCATGTGGCCTGCACCCTGCCGGGCGCATTCGACAGCCGCCCGGACGCCACCGGCTACCGCTACATGGTTGTCCTTGATCAAGATGGCGTCATCCAGCCCGTACCGATGATTGCTGCCACCGCCCACCCGCACCGCGTATTTCTGCACCATGCGCAGGCCAGGCAAGGTCTTGCGCGTGCAGGTGACACGGGTTCCGTAGGGACGAATCACGTCGGCAATGCGCGCCGTGGCGGTCGCCACCCCGCTCAGATGTCCTAGGAAATTGAGCGCGGTACGCTCTGCCGAAAGAATGGCCCGCGCCGGCCCCGCCACCGTAGCGATCGGGTCGCCCGCACTGAGCCGGGCACCGTCACACAGCAAGGGGTGGAACTCAATGCCCTCATCCATCAGCCGGAAAGCCAGGCGCGCCACATCCAGGCCGGCCAGCACACCGGCTTCGCGTGCCACCAGTTGCAGCTCGGCTCTGGCCTCGGCGGGGATGATGAGGTGGCTGGTCAAATCCCCCGCCCTGCCGAGGTCCTCCAGCAAGGTCTGGCGAACCAAGGGCTCCAGCATCACGTCGGGCAGCCGCGCCACCCCCGTCATACGAGTCTGGTCTGCGTCAGGCGTGGTTCGGGCTGACGCGCCCCGGTCAGCCTGCTCTGATGCCACGGCGGTCTGTCCCCGTGCTGATGACGCTTTAGTTATGCTCATATTGAGTATATTCTAGGTTTAACAAAAGCCGGATGGGCATGACAATCCAGTCCCCGCCGGCGATTACGTTATGCTAATCCTGAGCATAATTCCCGTCAAGTGGGGATGGGAAGGTACGGGATGGGAAGGTATGCAGGGGGAGCTGCCCGGTGGGGCTGCACTTCAGCGCGCCAGCGGGAGCTTGCTGCCGGCAATGGCGCGATCCGTCATGACGTCCCGGCGGAACTGGAATAGCTTGGCTGGGCGCCCCGCCACGCCGCGCTCCATGGCACCCGTTTCTTCCACCAGCGCCTGCTGCTCAATGAAGCGTCGGAAGTTCTGCTTGTGCAGCAGACGCCCCGCCACCGCTTCAAACGCCTGTTGCAATTGCAATAGGGTGAAGCGCTCAGGCATGAGCTCGAACACCACCGGGTGATAGCGGATCTTGGCTCGCAGCCGCGCCATCGCGGTGGCCAGAATACGTCGATGGTCGTGCGGCATGGCCGTGCCGGGCACGACAGTGCATGATGTCTCGGACAGCCGCCGCAGGGCCTCAGGCACACAGCCCGCTTCGTACAGCAATTCATAGCGCTGCAGCACGAGTTCTTCGTTCCAGGTTTCGGGGTCGGGGCTGAAGGTGAGCTCCACTCTTCTGCGCCGGCGTTCTCGATCAGGAGCATGGTCCGCCGCCGTTACCCATGCCCGCAGGCGCGGCAGAATCTCCTCTTCCACAATGGCCGGCGGGCCTTCGCGCCAGTCTTCCCAAGGAAAATAACGGTACCAGTCCTGCCAGTTCGCCAACTCACCGGGGGCCGGCGTCTTTTCGCGGGTCAGGCCCAGATAGCTCACCGAAACAATACGCTGACCCGCCGCATTGGCGCGATCACGATCTGCAAAGGTGTAGAGTTGCTCGACATAACCCAGCGGATGATGGGTCTGCCGCTCCACCCAGGCTCGCAGGGCCGCCTGCAGCGAGCGGTGGGAAAACTCGAAGGCACCTGCAGGCAAGGCATGATC
>Ga0172382_10011706_pt1 | contig 11556 bp, 9 predicted proteins | sample Leawel138RmetaG_FD_122245 | JGI IMG/M metagenome (GOLD analysis project Ga0172382, IMG submission 122245) | Leachate microbial communities from a municipal landfill in Southern Ontario, Canada - Leachate well 138R metaG | ecosystem: Engineered > Solid waste > Landfill > Unclassified | place...
AGCGGCGGGAGCGAAGCGAGTTTCGGCGGCAGGCCACGAACCCGAAGCACCGCAGGGCACCCCGCGAAGCGGGGCAAGCACCCGGCGTGCGCCGAAAGCTTCGCCCCGCGCCCTGGCCCGCCGTGCCACCTCTTGCCGTTCGAACGCAAAGTGGCCTCAGGCGGCCTGCAGCTCGCGCAGCACGAACGGCAGGATACCGCCGTGACGGTAGTAGTCGACCTCGATCGGCGTGTCGATGCGCGACAGCAGCGTGACCTCGTACTGCGAACCGTCGGCACGCGTGACCGTCATCACGATGTCCTGCTGCGGCAGCAGCTGAGAAGGCACCTGGATGTCGAAGCGCTCGTCACCGGTGATGCCCAGCGATTCCCAGGAATCCTGGCCCTTGAACTGCAGCGGCAGCACGCCCATGCCGACCAGGTTCGAGCGGTGGATGCGCTCGAAGCTGCGCGCGACGACTGCCTTGACGCCGAGCAGCTGGGTGCCCTTGGCGGCCCAGTCGCGCGACGAGCCCGTACCGTACTCCTCGCCGCCGAAGACCACGGTCGGGGTGTTCTCGCGGATGTAGCGCATCGCGGCGTCGTAGATGAACATCTTGTCGCCGCTGGGCTGGTGCAGGGTCACGCCGCCTTCCTCGCGCGAACCGTCCGGCTGGGCCGGGATCATCAGGTTCTTGATCCGCACGTTGGCGAAGGTGCCGCGCATCATCACCTCGTGATTGCCGCGCCGCGAGCCGTAGGAGTTGAAGTCGGCCCGGGCCACGCCATGCTCGATCAGGTACTGGCCGGCCGGCGAGTTCTCCTTGATCGAACCGGCCGGCGAGATGTGGTCGGTGGTGATCGAGTCGCCGAACAGGCCCAGCGCCCGGGCGCCGCGAATCGAAGCATCGGTCAGTTCGGGCTCGGGCTTGAAGCCGTCGAAGAAGGGCGGCTCGGCGATGTAGGTGGACTTCGGCCAGTCGTAGACCTGCCCGGAGGCCGATGGCACCTCGTTCCATAGCCGGTGGTCCCTGGTGAGGTCCGAATAGAGGCGCTTGAAGGCCTTCGGATCCATCGCGTACTTCATCAGCGCCTGCACCTCCTCGGTGCTCGGCCAGATGTCGCCGATGTAGACGTCGCGCCCCTTGCGGTCCTTGCCGAGCGGTTCGGTCATCAGGTCGATGTTGACGTTGCCGGCCAGCGCATAGGCGACCACCAGCGGCGGCGAGGCCAGGAAGTTGGCGCGCAGGTTCGGGTGAATGCGGGCCTCGAAGTTGCGGTTGCCCGACAGCACGGCGGCGCAGACCAGGTCATTGGCGACGATCGCCTCGTTGAACTCCGGGCTCAGGTCGCCGGCGTTGCCGATGCAGGTCGTGCAGCCGTAGGCGGCCACGCTGAAGCCGAGTTCGGCCAGGTAGGGCAGCAGCTTGGTGCGGGTCAGGTACTCGGTGACCACCCGCGAACCGGGAGCCAGCGAGGTCTTGATCTGCGGCTTGACCGTGAGGCCGAGCTTGACCGCTTTCTTGGCCAGCAGGCCGGCGGCCAGCAGCACGCTCGGGTTCGAGGTGTTCGTGCACGAGGTGATCGCGGCGATCAGCACGTCGCCGTTCTTCAGCTCCGCGCCGTTGCTCGCGATGTAGGTGCGATCGAGGTCTTCGGGATTCTTGTTGAAACCGTTCTCGGCGACCGGTTTGCTGAACAGGTCGGCGAAGGTGCTCTTGACGTTGCCGATCTCGATCCGGTCCTGCGGCCGCTTCGGGCCGGCCAGCGAGGGCGAGACAGTGGCGAGGTCGAGTTCGAGCACCGTCGAGTAGTCGATCTGGCCGGCCTTGGGCACGCCGAACAGGCCCTGGGCCTTGAAGTAGCTCTGCAGGGCGTCGATCTCGTCCCGGGTGCGGCCGGTGCCCTCGAAGTAGTCGATCGTCTTGTCGTCGACCGGGAAGAAGCCCATCGTGGCACCGTACTCGGGCGCCATGTTGGCGATCGTCGCGCGGTCGGGTACGGCCAGCGAGCGGGTGCCTTCGCCGAAGAACTCGACGAACTTGCCGACCACCTTGGCCTTGCGCAGCATCTCGGTGATGGTCAGCACCAGGTCGGTTGCGGTGCAGCCCTCGCGCAACTGGCCCTTCAGGTGCACGCCGACCACGTCCGGGGTCAGGAAATAGACCGGCTGGCCCAGCATGCCGGCCTCGGCCTCGATCCCGCCGACCCCCCAGCCGACCACACCGATCCCGTTGATCATCGTCGTGTGGCTGTCGGTGCCGACCAGCGAGTCCGGATAGAAGACGCCGTCCTTGCCCTTGTGGACGCCGCGTGCCAGGTACTCGAGGTTGACCTGGTGGACGATGCCGATGCCCGGCGGGACGACCTTGAAGGTATCGAAGGCCTGCATCCCCCACTTCATGAACTGGTAGCGTTCGGCGTTGCGCTCGAACTCCAGCGCCATGTTCCGCTCGAGCGCGTCGGGAACGCGAAAGTGGTCGATCATGACCGAGTGGTCGACCACCAGGTCGACGGGCACCAGCGGTTCGATCGTCTTGGGGTCACGGCCCATCATGGCCGCCACGCCGCGCATCGCAGCCAGGTCGGCCAGCAGCGGCACCCCGGTGAAGTCCTGCAGCACGACGCGGGCAACCACGAAGGGGATTTCGTCGACACGCTTGTCCTGTGGCTGCCAGTTGGCCAGCTGCTCGACGTGCGCCTGGGTGATCTTCTCGCCGTCGCAGTTGCGCAGCACCGACTCGAGCACGATCCGGATCGAGACCGGCAGGCGCTTGACGTTCGGGAACTTGCGGGCGAGTGCCGGCAGGGAATGGAACTTGCCGGTCTTGCCGGAGCTCAGCTTGAATTCCTTCAGTGTCTTGAAGGGATTGTCCTGGGACATGGATGACCTCGTTCTGGAAGAGATGGTCCGGGCGTGGATCAGATCGTGTAAAGATCGACGTATTCGTTCACCGGCATGGCCTCGAGCGCCTGCTGGTCGAGAGAGGCGGCGAGAATCGCTTGCTGCTGCCTGGCCGGGAAACGGCGCGCCAGGTTGATGCGGAACTTGGCCTCGAGCAGTGGAATGCCTTCCTTGCGCCGACGGCGGTGGCCGATCGGGTATTCGCAGACCACTTCGTCGAGCTGGCTGCCGTCGGTGAACTCGACGGTCAGCGCGTTGGCGATCGAGCGCTTGTCCGGATCGTGGTAGTCCTTCGTGAAGGCCGGATCCTCGACGCAGCTGATCCGCTCGCGCAGGCTGTCGATGCGCGGGTCGGCCGCGACGCCATCCTCGTAGTCGGCAGCCGTCAGCCGGCCGAAGATGATCGGTACCGCGACCATGTACTGGACGCAGTGGTCGCGGTCGGCCGGGTTGTTCAGCGGCCCCTTCTTGTCGATGATCCGGATGCAGGCCTCGTGCGTGCGGATGGTGATCCGGGCGATGTCGGCCTCGGTCTTGCCGAGCTGCTTCATCTGCCGGTGGATGTCCATTGCGCACTCGACCGCGGTCTGCGCGTGGAACTCGGCCGGGAACGAGATCTTGAACAGTATGTTCTCCATCACGTAGCTGCCGTAGGGCCGCTGGAACCTGAAGGGCCGGCCTTCGAACAGCACGTCGTAGAAACCCCAGGTCGGCGCGCTGAGCACGCTCGGGTAACCCATCTCGCCGGTCTTCGCGATCAGCGCCAGGCGTACTGCGCGGCTGGTCGCGTCGCCGGCCGCCCAGCTCTTGCGGCTGCCGGTGTTCGGCGCATGGCGGTAGGTGCGCAGCGACTGGCCGTCGACCCAGGCCAGCGAGACCGCATTGATGATCTCCTCGCGCGACAGGCCGAGCATTCCGGCGAGCACGGCGGTGGAGGCCACCTTGACCAGCACGACGTGGTCCAGCCCGACCTTGTTGAACGAGTTCTCGAGCGCGATGCAGCCCTGGATCTCGTGAGCCTTGATCATCGCGGTAAGCACATCGCGCATGGTCAGCGGCGGCTTGCCGGCCGCAACCGCGCTGCGCGACAGCCAGTCGGCCATGGCGAGGATGCCGCCGAGGTTGTCCGACGGGTGACCCCACTCGGCCGCCAGCCAGGTGTCGTTGAAGTCGAGCCAGCGGATCATCGCGCCGATGTTGAACGCCGCCTGCACCGGATCGAGCTGGAACTGCGTGCCGGGCACGCGAGCCCCGTTGGGCACGACCGTGCCATGCACGATCGGCCCGAGCAGCTTGGTGCAGGCCGGGTATTCGAGCGCCTCCAGCCCGCAACCGAGGGTGTCGATCAGGCAGTTGCGCGCCGTTTCGTAGGCGAGCCCGTCCGACACCTGGTAACGGATGACATAGTCGGCAATGTCGACGAGAACCTGGTCGGGTTCGCGTCCGGGGCTGGGAGTCGCTGTGCTCATTTTCCGACCTCGTTTCAGGGGCGCTTGTCGAGCGGGACGAAGGCGCGGTTCTCGGGCCCGGTGTAGTTCGCGCTCGGCCGGATGATCTTGTTGTCGATGCGCTGCTCGATGACGTGGGCGGCCCAGCCCGAAGTCCGCGCGATGACGAACAACGGCGTGAACATCGCGGTCGGCACGCCCATCATGTGATAGCTGACGGCGCTGAACCAGTCGAGGTTCGGGAACATCTTCTTGGCGTCCCACATCACCGATTCGAGCCGCTCGGCGATATCGAACATCTTCATGTCGCCAGCCCGTTCCGACAGCTTGCGGGACACTTCCTTGATGATCTCGTTGCGCGGATCGGCGATCGTGTAGACCGGGTGGCCGAAGCCGATCACGACTTCCTTGTTCTCGACACGCCGGCGGATGTCGGCCTCGGCCTCATCCGGGTGGTCGTAGCGCTTCTGGATCTCGAAGGCCACCTCGTTGGCGCCACCGTGCTTGGGCCCGCGCAGCGCGCCGATGCCGCCGGTGATCGCCGAATACATGTCGGAGCCGGTGCCGGCAATGACGCGGCAGGTGAAGGTGGAGGCGTTGAACTCGTGCTCGGCGTACAGGTTCAGCGAGGTGTGCATCGCGCGCACCCAGTCGTCGGAGGGTTCACGGCCATGCAGCAGGTGCAGGAAATGGCCGCCGATCGAGTCGTCGTCGGTTTCGACGTCGATCTGTCGGCCGTTGTGGCTGTAGTGGTACCAGTACAGCAGCATCGAGCCCAGCGAGGCCATCAGCCGGTCGGCGATGTCGCGCGCGCCCGGGGTGTTGTGGTCGTCCTTCTCGGGCAGCTGGCAGCCGAGCACCGACACGCCGGTGCGCATGACATCCATCGGGTGGGCCGAGGCGGGCAGGGCTTCGAGGGCGTCCATGACGTTGGTGGGCAGGCCGCGCAGGGCGCGCAGCCTGGCCTTGTAACCGGCCAGCTCGGCCTTGTTCGGCAGCTTGCCGTGCACGAGCAGATGGGCGATTTCCTCGAACTCGGCGACATTGGCCATGTCGAGGATGTCGTAGCCGCGGTAGTGCAGGTCGTTGCCGCTGCGGCCGACGGTGCACAGCGCGGTGTTGCCGGCTGCGACGCCGGACAGGGCAACCGATTTCTTCGGCTTGAAGCCGGCGGTGGGGGCAGTCTCTTGGGTCATCTCGGGGGTTCCTCCGATCATGTCGGTACCGACGGCCGTTGCCGGCCGTCGTCGAAAGCCTGGTTGTGCGCTCAGCGTTCCCTGGCGAACAGTTCGTCGAGCTTGCGCTCGTAGTCCCAGTAGCCGATCGAGTCGTAGAGCTCCTGGCGGGTCTGCATCGTGTCGACGACAGCCTGCTGGGTGCCGTCGCGGCGCAGGGCTTCGTAGACGGTCTGGGCGGCCTTGTTGGCGGCCCGGAAGCCCGACAGCGGGTACAGCACGATGGCCACGCCGGTGGCGGCCAGCTCGTCGACCGTGTACAGCGGCGTCTGGCCGAATTCGGTGATGTTGGCCAGCACCGGCACGCCGACAGCGTCGGCGAAGCGCCGGTACATGGGCAGCTCGGTCAGCGCTTCGGCGAAGATGCCGTCGGCGCCGGCTTCCACGCAGGCGATCGAGCGCTCGATCGCGGCGTCCAGCCCTTCGCTGGCAAGCGCGTCGGTACGCGCCATGATGAAGAAGGCGTCGTCGCCACGGGCGTCGGCGGCTGCCTTGATCCGGTCGGCCATCTCCTGCTGCGAGACGAGTTCCTTGCCGGGCCGGTGGCCGCAGCGCTTGGCGCCGACCTGGTCTTCGATGTGCATGGCGGCGGCGCCGAACTTGATCAGCGACTTCGTCGTGCGGGCAATGTTGAAGGCCGATGCGCCGAAGCCGGTATCGACGTCGACCAGCAGCGGCAGGTCGCAGACGTCGGTGATCCGGCGCACGTCGGTGAGCACGTCGTCGAGCCCGGAGATCCCCAGGTCGGGCAGGCCCAGCGAGCCGGCGGCCACACCGCCGCCCGACAGATAGACGGCCCGGAAGCCGGCGTTGCGTGCCAGCAGGGCATGGTTGGCATTGATGGCGCCCGGGATCTGCAGCGGTTTTTCCTCGGCGAGTGCCTGGCGGAACCGTTGACCGGCGGTGACTGTCATTTCATGCTCCTTGTCGTTCAGCCGTCAGCCGAGCAGGTGGGCGACGCCGTCGCGCTCTTCGAAGAGTTCCTGCAGGGTCGCGTCCATCCGCGCCCGGCTGAATTCGTCGATCTCGAGGCCTTCGACCAGCGTGTATTCGCCGTTCTCGCAGGTCACCGGAAAGCCGTACATGATGTCCTGCGGAATGCCGTAGGCGCCGTTCGACGCAATGCCCATCGTGACCCACTTGCCGCCGGTGCCCAGGGCCCAGTCGCGCATGTGGTCGATGGCCGCGTTGGCGGCCGAAGCGGCCGACGACAGCCCGCGGGCTTCGATGATCGCGGCGCCGCGCTTGCCGACGGTCGGGATGAAGGTGTCGCGGTTCCAGGCGTCGTCGTCGATCAGCGCCTTGACCGATTCACCGCCGACCGTGGCGAAACGATAGTCCGGGTACATCGTCGGGCTGTGGTTGCCCCAGACGATCAGCTTCTCGATCTGCTCGACCGGCTTGCCGGTGCGCGCTGCGAGTTGCGACAGGGCGCGGTTGTGGTCCAGGCGCAGCATCGCGGTGAAGTTCCGGCTGGGCAGGTTCGGCGCCGATTTCATCGCGATGTAGGCGTTGGTGTTGGCCGGGTTGCCGACGACCAGTACCTTGACATCGCGGCTGGCGACCTCGTCGAGCGCGCGGCCCTGGACCGTGAAGATCGCCCCGTTGGCCTCGAGCAGATCCTTGCGCTCCATGCCCTTGCTGCGCGGGCGGGCGCCGACCAGCAGCGCATGATCGGCATCCTTGAAGGCCACCTTCGGGTCGTCGGTGACGACGACGCCGGCCAGCAGCGGAAAGGCGCAGTCTTCGAGTTCCATCACCACACCGCGTACCGCCGGCAGCGCCGGGGTGATGTCGAGCAGTTGCAGGATGACGGGCTGGTCCTTGCCGAGCATGTCGCCGTTGGCGATGCGAAAGAGCAGGCTGTAGCCGATCTGGCCGGCAGCGCCGGTGACGGCCACGCGCTTTGCGGGTTTGGACATGGTCTGACCTTTGGGTTGTTTGGGAGTGACTTGTCGGGATGGGGTGACAGACGAATCGACGCTGGACGGACCGGACAGATGCAACAGGATCGGAACCCGGCCCGAAAGCCGCATCGGAAACCGAAGAAGTCTATTCCTGCGTGCGTCCGGGTGTCAAGTAGATTCTATGTCTTATATAAGATATAAGAAACTAGACTTCGATCCCCGATCGTGGTTCAATCGGGGCAATGAACGAGATCCTGAAGTCGGGTGCGGGCGGGGCGTCGGGGCGCGGCGGGCCCACTTTCGCGCCGCTCTACAGGCAGACCCAGGCCCTGCTGCTGCGCAGCCTGCAGCAGGGGGAGTGGAAGCCGGGTGAGGCGATTCCGAGCGAAACGGAGCTGGCCGCGCGTTTCGGAGTGAGCCAGGGCACGGTGCGCAAGGCCATCGACGAGCTGGCCGCCGGCAATCTGCTGGTGCGCCGGCAGGGGCGCGGCACTTTCGTGGCCTCGCACCAGGAGGTGCGCACGCAGTTCCGCTTCCTGCGGATCCGTCCCGACGAGCCGGCCGGTGACGGTGCCCCGACGGCCATGCCGACGACCAGCCGTTTCCTGGACTGCCGGCGCCTGCGCGCGCCGGTCGAGGTGGCCCGGCAGTTGCAGTTGCGCACGGCCGAGCCGGTCGTCCAGATCCGCCGCCTGCTCGAGGTCGACGCACGGCCCACCGTGCTCGACGAGATCTGGCTGCCCGGGGCGCGGTTTCGCGGCCTGTCGGCCGAACGCCTGTCGTCGTACAGCGGCCCGCTGTACGGACTGTTCGAGGCGGAGTTCGGCACGCGCATGATCCGTGCCACCGAAAGGCTCAAGGCGATCGCTGCCGACGCCGCCGTCGCGCACGAGCTGGACGTCGCAGAGGGCTCGCCACTGCTGCTGGTCGAGCGTCTGACCTACACTTACGAGGACGTCCCCGTGGAGCTGCGTCGCGGCTACTCGGTGACCACCCACCACCACTATTTCAACGAGCTGATCTGAGGCTTCGAGGGGGTGCCGGGTCCGGAAATGCCCGCGCCGGGGGGTGGCTCGTTGGTGCATTGCGCCAATTTGCGTCAAAATGCAAAGGTTTTGCATCGACGAGGACACCATGGCCGACGCGGCACAGAAAGCACCAGACGGAACCCGGCGGGAGTTCCGCAACCTTCATGTCACCCAGATCGTCGGCTACCGCCTTCCTCTGGCGGGCATCGTCTCGATCCTCCACCGGATCAGTGGTGCGCTGATGTTCGTCGTCGGGATCCCGCTCGTGCTCTACCTGTTCCAGCAGAGCCTGACGTCGGAGATCAGCTTCGAGGGCTACCGCACCATCGTCTCGCACTGGTTCGTCAAGCTGGTGCTGCTGGGGCTGGCCTGGGCCTACCTGCACCATCTGTTCGCCGGCATCCGCTACCTGCTCCTCGACCTGCACATCGGCGTCGAGAAGGCGCCGTCGCGCAAGACGGCGCTGGCCACACTGGTCATCAGCCTGACGCTGACGCTGGTGGTCGCCCTGAAGATCTTCGGAGCGTTCTGAGATGACGACCAAACGCCTGATCGTCGGCGCGCACTACGGCCTGCGCGACTGGCTCGTGCAGCGGATCACCGCTGTCATCATCATCGCCTACACCCTGGTGCTGCTCGGCTGGGTCTGCACGCTGCCCGAGTTCACCTACGGCAACTGGGCCGGGATGTTCGCATCCCCCTGGATGAAGGTGCTCACGCTGCTGGCGCTGCTCTCGGTGATGTGGCATGCCTGGGTCGGCGTGCGCGATATCTTCATGGACTACATCAAGCCCACCGGTCTCCGGCTGTTCCTGCTGATCGCGACGATCATCGCGCTGTTCGGCTACGCCATGTGGGCAATCACGATTCTCTGGAGCGTCTGAGATGGCCGACGTGCTCAACAACCTGGCGAACAATCTTCCGCGGCGCAAGTTCGATGCGGTCATCGTCGGCGCCGGCGGCGCCGGAATGCGCTGTTCGCTGCAGCTGTCCGAGGCCGGCTACAGCGTTGCCGTGCTGTCCAAGGTGTTCCCGACGCGTTCGCACACGGTGGCCGCACAGGGCGGCATCGGCGCCTCGCTGGGCAACATGAGCGAGGACAACTGGTACTGGCACATGTTCGACACGGTCAAGGGGTCGGACTACCTCGGTGACCAGGACGCGATCGAGTTCATGTGCCGTGAGGCGCCGCACGCCGTCTACGAGCTGGAACATTTCGGCATGCCGTTCGACCGCAATGCCGACGGCACGATCTACCAGCGCCCGTTCGGCGGCCACACGGCCAACTTCGGCGAGAAGCCGGTGCAGCGTGCCTGCGCGGCGGCCGACCGCACCGGCCATGCACTGCTGCACACGCTGTACCAGCGCAATGTGCGCTCGCGCACCCAGTTCTTCGTCGAGTGGATGGCGCTCGACCTGATCCGCGACAGCGAAGGCGATTGCGTCGGTGTCGTGGCGCTCGAGATGGAAACGGGCCAGCTGATGGTCCTCGAAGCCAAGGTGACGGTGATCGCCACCGGCGGCGCCGGCCGGATCTTCGCCGCCTCGACCAACGCGTTCATCAACACTGGCGACGGTCTCGGGATGGCAGCGCGTGCCGGCATCCCGCTCGAGGACATGGAGTTCTGGCAGTTCCACCCGACCGGGGTGGCCGGTGCCGGCGTGCTGATCACCGAAGGGGTGCGCGGCGAGGGCGGCATCCTGCTGAACAAGCATGGCGAGCGTTTCATGGAGCGGTATGCGCCGACGCTGAAGGATCTCGCGCCGCGCGACTTCGTCTCGCGCTCGATGGACCAGGAGATCAAGGAAGGGCGCGGTGCCGGCCCCGATGGCGATCATGTGCTTCTCAAGCTCGATCACCTCGGCGCCGAAACGATCATGAAGCGGCTGCCCTCGATCCGCGAGATCGCGATCAAGTTCTCGAACGTCGACCCGATCAAGGATCCGATTCCGGTCGTGCCGACCATCCACTACCAGATGGGTGGCATCCCGACCAACTACCGTGGCCAGGTGGTCGTTCCGAAGGACGGCAATCCGAACTCGGTGGTCGGTGGCCTGTACGCGATCGGCGAGTGCTCGTGCGTGTCGGTGCACGGCGCCAACCGGCTCGGTACGAACTCGCTGCTCGACCTGGTCGTGTTCGGTCGTGCGGCCGGCAAGCACATCATCGAGTCCGGCTTCAAGGATCGCTCCCACAAGCCGCTTCCGAAGGATTCCGGCGATTCCACGCTGGCCTGGCTGGCGCGGATCGATGGCGCGAAATCCGGCGAGAACGTCCAGGAGGTCGCCAACGACATCCGGCGGACGATGCAGTCGCATTGCGGCGTGTTCCGCACCAGCGAACTGCTCGAGGAAGGCGTCGAGATGATCCTCGAACTGGACAAGCGCTGCGGCGACCTCTACGTCAAGGACAAGTCGCAGGTCTTCAATACGGCGCGTGTCGAGGCGCTCGAGGTCGCCAACCTGATCGAGGTCGCGAAGGCGACGGTCGTGTCGGCCGAGGCCCGCAAGGAGAGCCGTGGCGCCCACGCCCATCGTGACTATCCGGAGCGTGACGACGTCGACTGGATCAAGCATTCGCTGTGGTACTCGGACGGCAATCGTCTCGATTACAAGCCGGTGGTGCTGAAGCCGCTGACGGTCGACAGCTTCGAACCGAAGGCGCGCACGTTCTGAGGCGCGCCGCGTCCGGAATCCGTCTTCCAAACATGCATACCGAACGAGCGCAGGAGCAGTGATGAGCGCAGTGGTGGAATCCCCGGTCAGCCCCGCGGCAGCGGATGCGCCGACCAAACGTATCGTGAAGTTCTCGATCTATCGCTACGATCCGGACAAGGACGCCAAGCCCTACATGGAGGATCTCGAAGTCGAGTTGCTGCCATCCGACAGGATGCTGCTCGACGCGCTGATGCGGATCAAGCAGTCGGCCGACGATTCGATCGCCTTTCGCCGCTCGTGCCGCGAGGGTGTCTGCGGCTCGGATGCGATGAACATCAACGGCAAGAACGGGCTGGCCTGCATCACCAACCTGCGCGACCTGAAGCAGCCGATCGTG
>Ga0172382_10011712_pt1 | contig 11555 bp, 16 predicted proteins | sample Leawel138RmetaG_FD_122245 | JGI IMG/M metagenome (GOLD analysis project Ga0172382, IMG submission 122245) | Leachate microbial communities from a municipal landfill in Southern Ontario, Canada - Leachate well 138R metaG | ecosystem: Engineered > Solid waste > Landfill > Unclassified | place...
ATTGAACGAGAATTTCTTCTGTGCCTATATCATCGATCGAAATTATTTTCTTTTTTAAAACTTCGTCTATCTTTGTGTTCATCTCTTGTGCGTTATAGCAGTTGACGATTTTCTGTTCATGCATCAATAGAATAGCCGGTATAACGTAGCGACCCAACAGTGTTTTACCACGCCCACAATTTCCGAACATAAACAGCCCTTTCCCTTCATTATCGGAAAGCCAGTTTGCTACTTCGTCATATTCTTTCAGCCAGTATGATTTCTTTCCTTCATGTTCCAGAAAAGCTTTTAACGTCTCCTTTAATACGTTTTTTGCATCTTTTATTTCTATAAATACCCGATTTTCAGGAAAATTCATCCCGTGTTTTTGCATCAGCTCAATCAATTCATTAAAACTAAAAGTTGTATTCATATTAAAAAGGTTTATATTCAATATTTTGCGTATTAATTACGCCTGAATGATTTGTTTTTTTATTATTTTCTCTTTTTTGCCAAGTTACAATCGCCGCACGCCAGTCTTTCATTTTATTTTTTCCGATAAACCAATTTTTTGCTGTATAAAACGCAATAAAAGCCTCTGCGTCAACTGAATAACCTTTTTCTGAAATATAATTTTCAACTTCATCCAAAGAGGGTGGTAAAAACCGCTTAGGTTTTTCTTTTTCTTTTTCTTTTTCTTTATTATTTACTTTACTTTTCTTTACTTTACTTGCATTGCGTTCGCATTCATTTTTTATGCGTTCGCATTGCGTTCGCATTTCTTTTTGTTCCTCTGTTTTTTTTCTCCACCTTTGATTTGCAGATTCTCTTGCTTTTAAAGATTTTTCGTCTTTTAATTTCATTCGTTGTAAAAAGCTTTCGGAGTAGAAGTGCTTACTGTCTTCAGTAAATACAAATAGCCCAAAATCTTCTACGATTGATTTTACTTTTTCTGCGCTAACACGAAAATCAAAGGCTAACATATTGTAATCTTTGATGCTCATGTATCCGTCAGAGTCTCTTAATCGTTCGAGAATCATGAAATAAATACCATATCCTTCAGCACCGTATTTCATCCGTACGGCGAGAATTTTCTCATCGTTACGGGCGTTACTGTCGTGACTGAAATAACTGGTTTTTTTCATTTTTTTTGTTTTTTGTTTTCCGGCTTGTTGAATATTTTAGGCTTGACAAGCTTTATTGTTCTATTGTCAACTCTCACGGGTATGTATGTTTCCAGATACATTCGCCCGATAGGTGTCAGTTTTTCGAGCTCTATCTTACGCTCGAATTTCTGTCCGAGATAATCATTCGATCTGTATTCCATTTTGTTTTGTTTTAAATTGTTTATTATTAAAAAGGTGTTTTGTTTAATTCAATGTTTAAACCCTTGTCGGCAACAAAAACGTTTTTACCTGTTGCTTTTATAATATCCTCGACAAATTCGCCTGCATTGCTGTTTTTGTCTGATAAGTGAAGTAGAACTATATTGTTTACAACAGATAAATCTGTCGATTTCAAAAAATCAAGGCATGTTCCAAAATCCATGTGATTTTGTATTGTTCTACTCATTAATGATCCTGATACATATCCTTCATTCACATTCTTTTTTAGCAAATCGATTCTGTAATTGCATTCAATCAGGATGTTTGAAATATTCTTGAATTGATAATTTAGATCGCTTGTATCTGTTGCAAAAAGAACAGTACCCGTTTCTTTATGATTAATCAAAAAACCGAGCGGTTCTGCTGCGTCGTGATTTACATGAAACGACATGATATGAAAACCACCTAACTTGAAATGACATGTATTGCCACATACTGTTTCAAGCTCAATCCCCAACGATCTCGCAGTCCCGTGAGACATATATACACGTATTCCGGAATCGAGGAAATTCTTTACATATTTTGCATGATCGAGATGTTCATGCGAAACAACGCATCCGGAAATCTTTTTAATATTAAAATCGATTGCCCTCTTAACATCAGCAAGAGGTACGCCACATTCTATTACGAGCGCTTCCGTCTCGTTTTCGAGAATGTAGCAATTACCCCTGCTTGATGATCCTAATACTTTCAAGTTCATGTCAATTAAAATGGAGGGTTTTCTGTAAAAAGGTTTTTGTTTTCTCCAAAAAGAATTTCTTTTCCTTTATCATCGATTATAACATCATTTTTTATTTCCTTTTCTTTCTTTTTCACGTCTTTCCCATTTTCGTTTTCATCCTTTTTTTCATCTTTCACTTCAACTTTTTTTTCATTTGTATTTTTTACAGGCTCCTTTTCTTTTTCATTAATTCCTGTTTTATCAATATCGATTACCGGTTTTTTTTCTTCTTTCTTTTCAACTTCTTCATAATCAATATCAATGATATCTCTAATTTCATCTTCCGTTTTCATTCCCATCGAAAGTTCCGGAGCATAAACTGATGTCCAGAAAGATGCAGCCCTATACATAAGCATCTGTTGTGTCATTGTTTGCCATTTGCTGCCGTTTTTCGTATACCATCCTTCTTTAATTGCAAGCCTTATATCGACAGGTGATGATTCAAGGATTTCATTGGAGCCCTTAGGAGACGTGTAAGCAATACATTGGATATTATCTATACTTGTACCGTCAAACTCTTTCATGACGGCCTCCTTTTTGTTTGAACGTGGATTATATACATAATCTACATAGTTTACTTTGCCTACTTTCCCGAGATTGGTAAATTTGAATTTCAACGGGTTAAATCTGCCGCATGTGTTCACGGTCGCAATAAGAAATTTGCTCGACCAAGAGGGCTTACCATAAATTATTACCAAATTTTGCATTACCATAAGAGGCGATGCCCCAATCCTGGAGGCTATTTCAAGAGCAATCATGCAATTTGCCATAGCCTTTTCAAGCGGATTATCTTTACTTTCCTTGTATAGGTCCGGGACCAGTTCCGATTTTGCAAATAATTTGCAAACCCGTTGCATGACCTCAAATTGTTCTTTATCAAAGAAATTAAATCGTGTAATTTCTTGACTTCCTTCTGTTTTTTGTAATACCGTTTCCATTGTTGTTTATTTTAAATTTCTGCATTATTGCATTGTAAAAGGGGCAGGATTCGAACCTACAAACAAGTACTACTTTCTTTGTACTTCCTTAAATTTCCAACGGCTTTTTACGACTTCAGCTGTTCAGTATAACGTTGTCGATTTAGAGCGTCTACCTGTTCCGCCACCCTTTTAATTATTGTTGCGACTTTCACAAGCAGCAACAATCAAAACAGTGTATGGATAAATTAAATGAAAAGATCTCAAATTAAGATTAGGTTATTTTTTTAACAACAAGCTCACTGTCTTCCGAAACAATAAGGTTGATTATCTGACTTTCAGTATTTAATATGCTGTTAACGGATTCTCTCCTGTCGATAAAAATCGGTGCGGCCACATTATAAAATTCGGATAATATGTTTATTATGTCGATTCCGGCATTAACCTGTTCACCAAGATTTGTTACTGAAATAGGTACGCCCTGCTTATTTGTTGCAATACATGCCTCAAATTCATTCCCATCGATCGTTCTGTCGAATAGTTTGAATTTTACTATTTCAAACAATCTGTTTATTCTACTTTCACATTCATCGATTTTTATTTTTGTGAAAGCATCGATAAGAAATTCTTTCTTCTCAATATCTGCAATTTGTTGTGAAATCATTCTTGTCTCCTTTTCAAGAGAGGCTATCTCATTTGAATATTTTTCAATCAAATCACGTTCAGAAAGTTCTTTTAATAACAAATCTCGTTTTGCCGTTAAACTTTTCTTTTCTTCCGCAAATTCCGTTACATCAATTTCTTCAAATTTCGGCATCGAATTGTTAAGCCTTTCAATTTCTTCCTGTAATTCAAACCATTCTGTTATTTGTTCAGGAATTATAGTACGTTTACCCGGTATCGTTATTTCCTTAAAAGCAATAGTCAGATCATCGATATCCTTTTGAATCTCCGAAATAGTTTTTTCGGATTCTTCAACCCGTTTTGTCAGTTCGATCATTTCTTTTTCTATCTCAGATATCTTTAATGATTTTTCCTTTGCCTCTTCTGTTATTCTATCAAGCTTCTTTTTTTTCTCTTCATAAAAAGATATTCTCACTTCTTCTCTATTTTTCTTGAATTTCTCATTAGCAACAATATCATTACAAACTATCTTAAAAAGCGGACATACAAGATTCTCTGATATTTCGTCAAAATCTTTCTTGTTTTCCTGTATCCATTTTTCCCGTAGTTCGTCAATGCTGTTCTTTTTAATTTTTAATTCGGCCGTCAGAGATTCTATATTTTTCTCCAATTGCTTTTTATGCGAAATTTCATTGTTCAGTTGTATTTGAGCAGCTCTTATTTTGTTCTCTATTTCTGTCTTTTGTTTTTCTACCTCAAATCTTTCTTTTTGTTCCTTTTTTTCCGCTTCAAAAACAACCTGATTTTGTTTCTGCTTTATTGAATTGATCTCTCTTTGTATTGCGTCAATTTCTTTGTAATAAGAATCCATCAACGCCTTCTTATCGTGTATTTTGCTTTCGACTTCCTTTATTTTTTCGTCGCATTCTTTCAATTCCTGCTCAATAAGAGAGTAATCCTTTTTTTCAGGCATTAGACGAATAGTTTGATCTATTTTTGCCGGTATCAGCTTTAAATCATCATTTAGTTTTCTTTTTTTTGCAGAAATTTCTTTTTTGAATTCCTGCATCGATTTTCCGCTTATCTCATCAAGCAAATCTTTAAAATCTTTGTTTGTTGCAGCTATTTGTTCATCACTTACAGTTCCGGCAATACGGAATAGTTGCTCCCTTTGTTCTTTCCAATTAAGCGACAAGAAAAATGACGGGTTGGTAATCATCTTGAATATTGTTTCATCGATGATCTCGTCAATTTTTGTTTTGTAATCTCCTGCACGCAGTGGTACGTCGTTTATGTAATATAAGGTTTCGCAGCCATCAAATACTTCTTCGCTCGTTCCACGTCTCCGTACCCACTTTTGATGCAAAACACGTTTCAATTTCATTTCTTGCCCGTCAATTTCAATAATTGCAGATACTTCGGCATCAACACGATCAAGTCGTTTCCCGTTTTCAATCGGAATAATTTCAAAATCTTTCCGATCGAATTGGTCCTTACCAAATAGAAGCCAAATAAAGGCATCAAAAATGGTTGATTTTCTTGTTGCATTTCTGCCGTAAATCGAAGTTTCTTTTTCTCCAAACTCGATTCTTTTTTCTTTTACACCCCTAAAATTCACAAGGGATATTTCTTTTAAAATAATCTTTTTCATTGTTGCTCTTGTTTTAAATCATTATAGTTTTCACAGCCGTGCTGAAAGTTTCGTCTATTACGTAATATCCGATAATCTCACTGTTTTCGATCATCGGCTTAATGTTTGTGTGCCAATCCAATCCGTATATTCTGCAATAATCCAATGCGTTTCTGAATGCTTCCGATTGTCGTGCAATACGGTTATTGAGGTAAGATTTTCTCCTTTTCATGTTCATGGTTTCGTTATTGTTTCTTTTTCATTAATTCGAGTGCCAAGTCAGCATCGACGATTATCATTCTTCCACACTGCGAAATAGCCCGGTCAATCTTCCCACTTGCCTTGATTCGGTTTGCAGTGGTCATGCTGCAATTGAATAGTTGTGCAATTCCGGCAATGCCGTACACCAAGCGTTTTTCTTTCGGTTGTTCGATAATTGCTGTTTGTTGTTTGTCTAACAAATCCATCAATTCCCCAACCGTCAGGTCGATAATTCTTGTGTTCCGATCGATTTCCATGTTATTCGTTTTTTTGTAGTGGCACATTTTTTATCAATCTTGCCGCATTGGCAAAATTCAAAACGATAAGAATTACTATCCAAAGCGGCGTTTCATCGGTAATGCAAAGAGAGCAAAACGATGAAGCGAAATACAATACGATTAATCGTTGTTTCCGGGTCAAACCCGGCATTGTCAATGTTTTTTTCATTATTGGCGATTTAATTTTAATTTGATTTTACATTGTTTTTGAACATCTAAATTGTTGTCGTTTACCAAGTTCAGCAATATTATTTCCGGTGTATTGCTGTTTCTTGAAACTTCATATCTTACCTGCCAATAGGATGATTGGCTTAAAGTTTCAAGCTCTTTTGGGTTATTGCTTGTTCTTGCAAACATGATTTGATCTCTAAAAGAATTTGTTTTTATATCAATGTGATTTTCTTTTTTCTCAATTTTAAAAAGCCGGTAGGGCTTGTTTTCTTTTTTCAGCATTTTTATTTCACGTTCAGTGCCTTTGCTTTCTCCATTCCAAAAAACCAAAGCTTCATCACATTCCTGTACCATTTTTTTATTCTTTGTTGTAATATCTTTCAGTGCGACATAAAAGCCAAGTCCACTTTCGTAGTTATACAGTGTAATTTTAATGCCTTTATCTGATGCGACATTCCGGGCGCATTCTGCCGCTCCTTTTATGTTTCCGGACGTGATATACCAAATTTCCTTAGACATCATTTCATTCAAAATATTGGTTACTGCTTCTGTGTCTATTTCCCTGCTTCCAAAAATTGCTATCTTTTTCATTTCCCCTTTCCCCAGATATTTGTAATGCCATATTTTTTAAATATTTTTTCAATTTCAAAGGCCTGGCTGACTTTTGGTTCAATGTTCCCGTTCTTGTAGTATATAAATGAGTTTCGGTTATTCACTCCAAGAACTTTACATATTTCCTTCCTGCATTCTGCTACGTCTTTTTGTCTAAGCTGCTGCCATCCTGCATTGAATCCTTCTTTGTATTTCGTTATTTCGTCCATAATTAAAGTGTTTAATAAATAATATTTACTGTGTTTTTTGTTTGTTATTGTTGTATCGTTATTGTATATTTGCAAGTGAATTATTACATGGTGCAAATATAAGCTGTTTTGCTTATAAAACCAAATAATTGCATATATTTTAATGTTAAACATTATTAAATATATATAAGTGCAAAAATTTAAAGCTTTTAGGAAAAAGAATAATTTAACCCAAGAAGAAGTTGCTGCTTATTTTGGAGTTAAACAGTCTTTTATTTCTCAAATTGAAAATAATATACGCTCTATTCCTGAGAGTTTTATAAGCAAATTACAAGCAGATAGTATTTATGATTATTCTGATTTAATTGATCCGAATGCGGATTTTTTCACTGTATTCGATTTATTTACAAGGACAATCGGTGAACAGAATCAATGGACAGCTGCAACATACGAAAAATTTTCAGCTTTACGTATGCATTTCAAAGCGTTTGACCCATATATGACATTTCAAACCGCAACCGACGATAAAATGCAGGAATATGTTGCCTACTTGACAAAAAAAGGGTTGAGAAACACGACTATTGCAAAAAACCTCGCTTTTGTAAGGTGGTTTTTCAGGTGGGCAGCTCAAAAAGGATATTATAAAGGAACGGTTCACGATACTTTCAAGCCTAAATTAAAAGGAATTGATGGCAATTCAAAGGAAATAATCTATTTAAATCAGGACGAAATAAAACAACTGCAAGAATACCAATTTAAGCCGAATGAAGAAGCCCTTGAACGTGTTCGTGACGTGTTCTTGTTTTGCTGTTTTACCGGCTTACGGTATTCAGACGTGGCGAAATTGAAGCGTTCGGACATCAAGAAAGGATATATCAAGGTCGTGACGCAAAAGACCGTTGACGGGCTTATAATTGAGTTAAACAAGCATTCAAAAGCAATACTTGACAAATACAAGGACGTAAAGTTTCCAAATGATAAGGCGCTGCCGGTTATATCCAACGAAAAAATGAATGAACACTTAAAACGGCTCGGTCAAGTATGCGGACTGGAGGAGCCAACAAGGGTGGTGTATTTCAAAGGAAACGTCAGGCACGAGGAAGTTTATCCGAAATGGGCGTTATTGACAACCCATTGCGGCAGGCGTACTTTTGTTGTAACGGCTTTACGGCTTGGGATACCTGTTGAAGTGATAATGAGATGGACCGGGCATTCAAGTTTCGAAGCTATGAAACCTTATGCAAAAATAGTCGATGAAGTAAAGGAAAAATCAATGTCAAGGTTCGACAATTTTCTGTGATTTTATAATTGTACACGATTTTTCAAAGAAAATAGTTGTACACGGTTTTGTACACGAATTATTGGCATTTAAATTATATTCCGTTGGATATTAGAATTTCAAATTTAGGGTTAAAAAATAGTTTTTCATTGATATTTAAATGTTGTGGCATTTCGTTAAACTATACTTCCGAGAACCTCTCTCTCCGCAATAAACCTTAAATACCAATCAGTTATGAAAATTGTACACGAAAATGTACACAAAATATGATTTTTTCTTGCTTAGAATTTTACTTTTAATCCAAATTCATGGCCGGAGCCGTGATTGTTTACGTTATATAAATATTTATACTCAATTCCTACATTTTTGTAAAACACGCCTCCACCGGCACCGGCAATATTGAAAGAATTGTAAGATGCAGATGCGAAAGGGATTAAAACCCGTTCTTTTTGTTGCGTAATGACTTTCTGCATCGGCGTAAATGAATAGTTGAATTTCTGTAGTTCGTTATATTGTATCGTTTGATCAATATCTAACTTCCCGTTCTCATCGTCAAACACATTGAAAGCATATTTCCTTTCTGCAATGTAGTTTTCAATTATTTTAGTCGTATCGACCGTTTGAATAACGATTTTATCTTGATTTATAAATAATGTATCTTTCTTTACAGGTAAAAAAATGGTTGCTGGGATTGTTGAGGTTATGAATTTAGGAACTTCAATCGTTCTATAAATTGTTTCTCCTTTAATATATTCTATTTCCATGTTCTGTTTGATTGTCATTCTCCCTGCGATAAATCCAAACAAACAAAAAATGGCCGAAATAAATATAACATGTTTTGTTTTCATTTCATTTTTCTTTTTTTAATATTTTAATATCGATTATATCGCTTCCTTGTGGCTTATGATTCATGTCTGCTTTTTCGTAAAAATAAATAAAGGCACGTGCGTGATTTTCCTTAATCACTCTTTCCCCTGTCAAAAGGTTTATATATATCTTTAATTCAGGTCTCATCGAAGTATAAACTTGCCTCATCTTTCCTTCTTTTAATCAGTCCGTTTAATTTTTTACCGTTCGCAAAAACCCACCTGCCAAATTCTCCTCTTATTGAAGGATCATCAGGGTTAATTTTGATTTTTTTCAGTAATGTAGATGATTTGAAATTTGACCATCCTACATTGAAAATAAAGCTCACAAGTGCATCAAATTGATTTTGAGTAAGGTTGAGATTCAAAGAATTGAGCTTATCTTCTATTTCTTTTATGTCCTTTTTCAGTAATTCTTCTGCTTGCTCTTTTGTTATCACATCACCCTCCTTTACGCCGGATGTATGTCCGTAGCCTATTGTCCACACTCCACCGGGGCATCGATAGGCCTTTAGCCTCAACCCTTCGTGAGACTTGACAAATTCGTATCCTTTTTTACTCGTCTCCATTAATTGTTTGTTTGTTTATTTTTGTATTCACGAGCTTCTCAAGATTCGCAATTTTTTGCCTTTCCTGTTTTAACTCATTCGTCAATTCTTTAAGATCATCTTTTGCTTTACTGAGTTCTGATTTGTATTGTTCAATCAGCGTTTGCTGATTGACAATAATTTTGTCTTTTTCGTCCAGCATTTTTGCGAAAACATCCTGTTGATGCGTTGCAATATCCAACAGTTTTTTCATCGCTTCTGCCGATGCGTCGATTGCGTCTGCTTGTGATCCTGCCTTATCTTCCTTCAGCCTGAATAACCATGACGCCCCTCCGCCTGTTATCAATCCCGCCAAAGCAGAGATTATTAATTCCCAATTCATTTGTTTTTATTTAAATTGAAAACATTTGCCAACTTTGACAATTGTTGTGTCAAGAGGATATAATTGTAATGGTCCAAGCCCCTTTTCTTTACGCTCTTTATTGATTGATTGTATGTTTGTTTCGGCTTTTTGTATTGCTCCAATCAATATATCCGATCCAGTAAAGACCGAACGGCGTTCGCCATCCGGTGCACCATCTGAACGTTTTACATAAGAACCGTCTTCTAAAAAAGCAGCAAGCACAACTTGCATTTGCATGCGCAGACCCGATTTGTTTTTGCCAGGAAATTTTGTTGGCTGAATAATTGTTTTTTCAATCAAGATATGACGATCGAACAAATCTTCAATATCTATTCCTTTACCAACAATAATATCCGATTCAATGCCAAGTTCACTAAATTTTGCCATGATTCTTACATACTCTGTCCTTCGAGATCAGAAATCAACATCGCATCAACATCTTCTGTAAACTGCAAAAACTCTTTGTATGCATCAACAGCCGTTGAATCTATCTTTATTTCAAGAATATGTTTGTTATAATCATTCAGCAAAGCAAATTCTTTCGTTTCATTAACAACGGAACGAATAATTGCCTTTTTCAAAACAGCTTTTGTCGGCTTTTCCCAAATACGGATTTCACGACATTGCCAACCTATTTGTGTTTCCTTTGTTTTACCGTCAGGAATACCCATTTCAGGTTCAATATTATAACGATATAAAAAAGATCCATCGTTATCTTGCTCTAATACCAATGGTTTGCTGTGTACAAGATCATATCTTGCGTTTGGCTCTAACAAATTTAATTTCATAAGGAAATGTTTTTTGAATTTTAGACATTAAATTGATTGAATTGCAATATTTGCACCACCCCCACCAACTACAAATTTGTTGTTTGTATTGCTCTTTTGTCGGCGCAATCTTTCTTTTATTCAATTTTGCCACCCGGCTGCAAAATTTATGTTTGATAGATTTACGCAAAAGAGTGTGGGAGTGGAAAAATCTATATCCTAAAAAATCAATGCCCCGACTATCGACCGGGAAAACCTGATAATTTCGTTTTACCTTCAACTTAAGACGATCTGAAAAATATGCACGTATTTCATGCAAAAGCGAATGAAGTTCGTCCTTGTCTGATCCGAGTATCACAATATCATCAGCATAACGATAATAATATTTGATTCCTTTTTCTTCCTTGATCCAATGATCAAAATATGTCAAATAAAGATTGGCGAAATACTGTGATAAGTAGTTCCCAATTGGCACACCATCAGCGGAATCGATTATTTCGTCAAGCAACCAAAGTAAACGTTTGTCTTTTATCTTTCTTCTGATAATCTGTTTTAAAATGTCATGGTCAATCGATGGATAAAACTTGCGCACGTCAATTTTCAAGCAATATTTTGTTCCTTCATAATCAAGTTTTAATTCTCTTTTTAATCGCTTTGCCGCTGCATGTATTCCACGATTTTTTATACATGAATAGGTGTCTTTTGTGAACACGGATACCCAGATCGGCTCGAGAATATTCATAATTGCATGGTGAACAATTCGATCGGGATAATACGGAAGCTGATAAATTTCACGTTCTATTGGTTCGTAAATTTTAAAAACATTATATTTTGAAGTTTTGAAAGTTTGATTCTTCAAACTTTCGTGCAGTGAAAGCAAATTGGCTTCACGGTTTTTGTCGTGAAGTTGTACGCCATAGGACCGC
>Ga0172382_10011714_pt1 | contig 11549 bp, 10 predicted proteins | sample Leawel138RmetaG_FD_122245 | JGI IMG/M metagenome (GOLD analysis project Ga0172382, IMG submission 122245) | Leachate microbial communities from a municipal landfill in Southern Ontario, Canada - Leachate well 138R metaG | ecosystem: Engineered > Solid waste > Landfill > Unclassified | place...
ATTCCAAACCTCCAACTCAGTGGTATCACCCTCTTTAACGAGGAGATGGAAGAAATTCCCCAAGGGGATCACAACAAGATTTGCTACCTGAAGAGCGTCCAGCGCCTAGAAAACGGGTATATCCTCCGCCGCCTGCTTTAGTGATACGCGCTAAAACCCCTCATTATCTGCCCTCGATTTGGGGTAAAAAAGCGCTATGAACCAGTAAAAACCTTCAAATACTGCGTTATTTCACGTTATTTACATGTTTTTTATTTGCGTTAGGTTCAATTCATGGTAAAATAACGCAACATAGTCGTAAGGAGATTATTATGACAATTCACGAACAAATCGTAGCTCAGTATGAAGCCTATTTGGATGAGAATGAGAAATTCACTGAGAAGGGTGTGAAAGCAGCGGCCGCTCGTGCTCGGAAAGCACTTGCTGAAATTGGCAAGCTTACCAAGGAACGCCGCAAGGAAATTCAAGAAGAGAAGAACGCGTAAATGCAATCAGAGGCGCCATAATCGGCGCCTCTTCTCTTATCGGAGTGTCTTCAAGAGAGTGAGGTGTTGCCCACTCTTTTGAAGCTTTTCTTCAAATTCTGCACGCTTAGCGTGTTCTTTTGCTATCGCCTCTTCCTTGGCGTTCTTGAGGAAGCCTTCATGAGCGAGTTTCTTCGCTGTCGAATCAAGATTCTTCTCTGTCTTCGCAATCTCACCCTCTAATTTGGCAATCTCTTTTTCAATATCAAGCGCATCACCAACAAAGACGAAGCTCTGGTACCCGCTTCCAGCAACCGGGAGGGCTTCACCCACGTCTACACTTCGGTCAACCTCAACACTCAGGGCGTTGGTAAAGAGCGCTAAGAGGCGTTCATTCGCCTTGAAGAACTCACTACCGATAAAGCCTTCGTCGCTTGCGATTGCAACCCGGACCTTTCGATCAAGGGGGATTTGTAAGTCACTTCGGAGGGCTCGAATCGAAGTCACCGCTTCTTGAAAACGGGTGAAGATCGTATGCTCCTCATTGAAGATCAATGACTCATCCTCCACTGGGAACGGATGGTTGATTAACTGTCCCTTCTTCGTAGGAAGCTTGGAATAGATCTCCTCAGTGATGAAGGACAAATAGGGGTGCATTAACGCCATTGAGCGCTCTAAGAGATCAACTAAGAGGGAGATCTGTCGGTTCTTCACCCCTTGGTCGGAGGAGTACATCCCCTCTTTCGCTGCTTCTAAGTACCAGTCACAGAAGTCATTCCAGAAGAAATCGTAGACTGACTGGCTGCCCTCATTAAACTTAAAGCTTTCCATCGAAGCGTGCACTTTCTTCACCGCTACGTTAAAGCGGTGGTAGATCCATTTATCAATCGTATTTAATTCGATCGAGTCGACATCGATGAGGTCTACCCCACCGATATTCAGAAGCACGAAGCGCGCGGCGTTCCACACTTTGTTCGCAAAGCGACTGCCGAGGCGGAAGGTATCCATGTCGATGAGGATGTCTTGGCCTTGAGTCGCCATGTAGGCAAGGGTGAACTTCATCGCATCCGCCCCATATTGGTCGATGACTTCAAGGGGGTCGATTCCATTTCCAAGGGACTTACTCATCTTCCGTCCCTGCTTATCACGGACAAGGCCGGTGATGTAAATATCCTTAAAGGGAACTTCACCGAGGAACTCAAGGGACGCCATGATCATTCGAGCGACCCAGAAGAAGATGATGTCGTAGCCAGTTGTTAAACTATTGGTTGGGAAGAAGCGCTTTAAATCAGGGGTTTGCTCAGGCCACCCGAGGGTGGAGAATGGCCACAGCCACGAGCTAAACCACGTATCTAAAACGTCGGACTCCTGCACGAGCTTCGAGGCCTTACAATGGGGACACTCAGTGACCTCACTCGTGGAGGCGATCATCTCGTGGCACTCTTGGCACTCCCAGACGGGAATACGGTGGCCCCACCACAGCTGACGGCTGATACACCAATCGTGGATATTTTCCAGCCAGTGGATATACGTGTTCTCCCAGTGCTTCGGGTGAAAGACGATCTTTCCTTCGTAGAGAGCGTTAAGGGCTTTTTTGGCCATCCCTTCCATCCGCACAAACCATTGGTTAGAGAGGTACGGCTCAACAACGTTGTGACAGCGGTAGCAGTGACCAACTTCGTGGGTGTACGGTTCTTCACTTTTGAGGTACCCCTCTTCTTTTAACGCCGCGACAACCGCTTTTCGAGCTACGTCCGCTTTTAAGCCTTGGAATTGAGCGGGCACTTCAGTATTGAGTGTTCCATCAGCGTTGAGGATATTAATCTTTGGCAGATCATGACGAAGAGCTGCTTGGTAGTCGTTCGGGTCGTGGGCAGGGGTAATTTTAACAAAACCCGTTCCAAACTCAATGTCAACAAACTCATCGGCGATGATGGGAATCTTTCGATCCGTCAGCGGTAGGTTCACAAACGTCCCCACTAAGTGAGCGTAGCGCTCATCGTTGGGGTTTACTGCAACAGCAACGTCTCCGAACATCGTCTCTGGTCGCGTTGTGGCAACCACGATCGCCCCTTCGGCTTCGCTGAAGGGATAGGAAACTTGGTAGATCGCAGCTTGGCGACTTTGGTGCTCGACTTCATCATCAGCTAAGGCGGTCCCACAGGAGGGACAGTAGTTTACGAGGTACTCACCTTTATAAATCAGGTCCCGATTATACAAGGTGACAAACGCCTCGCGAACTGCGGCGCTTAAGCCTTCGTCCATCGTAAAGCGTTCGTGGTTCCAATCACACGAGCAGCCCATCTTCATCAGCTGCTCTTTGATGATCGCATGGTGCTTCTCTTTCACTTCCCACGTTCGCTCTAAGAACTTCTCACGGCCTAAATCAGCGCGAGTTAACCCTTCTTTGGCGAGCTGGCGCTCAACAACGTTTTGGGTGGCGATTCCAGCGTGGTCAGTTCCCGGAACCCAGAGGGTGGGATTGCCTTTCATCCGGTTATAGCGAATGAGGATATCGGGAAGGCTGTTGTTTAGCGCGTGTCCCATGTGGAGGATTCCCGTTACATTCGGCGGAGGCATCACAACGGTGTACGGCGTTTGACCACCCTCGGTAGGGGCGAAACTCCCCGACTCAAGCCACTGGTGGTAAATCCGATCTTCAAACTCTTTTGGTGCATATGCTTTGCTTAGCTCAACAGCGTTCATTACATCCTCCGCATTTCAATGTGAGCATCGTATCAAAATAGCAAAGGCTCTACAAGAATGTAGAGCCTCTGGTCGAAGTGGTGAATTACTTACTCTAAGGGAGTAATCGCCTTCAATTCAAGTTTCACCGCATATCCCATCTTATCGAGGTGGTTGATGATCTGCTCGAGACTAAAGGAATCGAGCGTCGCCCGGGGGTTGTCACTGACTTGACGGATGTGCGCTGAATCAATGGGATCGGCGACCCCGGGAAGAATCTCTTGACGCTGCTGCGGGTTGCTTGAGAAGAGGACAAAGGAGGCGATAAAGACGACCACAAAGGCGGCAGCACTGGTAAGAATGGCGGGAACAAGTTTCACTTGAACGCGCTTGTGCAAGAAGAGGTTCTTCCGATTTTCTTCACTAAATCGATTCTTTTCAAAGTATGCTAAGACTCGCTCCATCGAAGGGGCGATTTCATCATCACGAAGGACGGCAGAGGTGAGGTGGCTTTGGATCTCTTTTAATTGATCTAAGCGCCCTCGGCACGCGGCGCAGTAGGAAAGGTGCTCCGCTACTTGGGTTTTCCACGGTTCTAAGAGTTCGTTATCTAAATACGTATTCAACAATTGGTCATCTACACACATACCCTACTCCTGGCTCAGCATCGACTCGAGCATTTTCCGTGCTCGGTGGACGCGCACCTTCACATTACTTTCAGAAATACGGAGTACGTCGGCGATTTCTCGATATCCCATATCGGTATACTCTTTCATCACGATGACTAAGCGGAACTTCTCAGGCAATTGACTAATCGCCTTTTGAACTTCAGCTCGGGTCTCCTCGCGGATCACCACCACTTCGCCGTCGGTGGTGTTTGAGCGGGAGGTCGGCATGTGCTTGAGCTTTTCCACCATCCCCTGCTCGCGCACCTTCCGTTTGACTTGGTTGATTGCAAGGTTCTTTGCAACCCGGATCAGCCAGTACTTGGCGTCGTCGCTTGAAGGAAAGAGCATTCCTTTATCAAAAAACCGGATGAACGCCTCTTGGCAGATCTCTTCAGCGAGGTCTCTGTTGTTGGTGACGTGGTAGACAACCCGCATAATTATCGGGAAGACTTCCTCGTACACGCCTCTGAACGCTCGTTCATCGTTGCTCTGTATTTCCATAAGCTTAACAACTCACAATTAAAACCGTTACACTTTTTCTTCAAGGATACTTCCAGTTGGAAGATCTTTGACCACATCTCCGAGCTCAAGCAGCTCATTTCGAAGCCGATCGGCTTCACTCCAATCTTTTGTCGCCTTTGCTGCATTTCGTTTTTCTAAGAGCTCAAGCGCCGCTGAAGAAGCCTCAACTTCTTTCGGCTTCTGTATTTCATCAAAGTCTAAGCCCAGAATCGTATTGTAAAAGAGGATCAGCGAATACTGCTCATCGGGGGTAATCTCTTTACTCTTGAGTGTTGCCCAGAGCACTGAAAGTGCTTTGGGGGTATTTAAGTCACTTTGAACTGCCTCTAAGAACTCCTCTTTCAAGGCGAGGGCTTCACTACTGAGCTTCTCAACTACCTGCGCATCCGCTTTGAGTAACTCTTGGATGTGCTTGACGATCGAGGCCCGGGCGTTCTTTGCTGCTTGAAGGGTGTCGAAGTTAAACTTCAACTGGGAGCGGTAGTGCCCCCCTAGGGTGAAGTAACGGTAGTCCATCGCTTCAAAGCCTTTCTCTTTTAAGAGGCTTAAGGTGAGGAACTCCCCTTTAGACTTACTCATCTTTCCCGTCTCATCGAGGAGGAACTCCCCGTGGAGCCAGTAGTTCACCCACTCTTTCCCCGTTGCAGCTTCACTTTGAGCGATCTCGTTGGTGTGGTGGATCGGAATTGCGTCAATTCCCCCACAGTGAATATCAAAGTGCTCACCTAAGTACGTCATGCTCATCGCCGAGCACTCGATGTGCCACCCGGGAAAGCCTCGCCCCCACGGCGAGTCCCACATCATCTCTTGCTCACCAAACTTACTTTGGGTGAACCAGAGGACGAAGTCTTTAGGGTTTTTCTTATACTCATCCGCTTCAACGCCTTCGCGCACAGCGGTTTGGAGGGATTCAAGGTCTAATCGAGCGAGCTTGCCGTAGTCATCGATCGTATCAATGGAGAAGTAGACGTTTCCACCGCTTTGGTAGGTGTGTCCGTTCGCTTCAAGGCGCTTGATCAGATCAATCATCTCTTGGATGTGGTCAGTTGCTTTGCTGATCGTCGTGGGCCGAATCATCTTCAGCTCATCAAAGTCCTGAAAGAACGCCTTGGTGTAATACTCGGCGATCTCCCACGCACTCTTCTTTTGGCGGCGCGCCATTACTTCAAGCTTATCTTCGCCATCATCACCATCACCACTTAAGTGGCCAACGTCAGTGACGTTCATCACGTGGTTAACTTCAAAGCCCGAGGCGATGAGGACACGTTTTAAGAGATCTTCAAAGAGGAACGTCCGTAGGTTTCCGATATGGGCGTAGTTGTAAACCGTCGGACCACAGCTGTACATCCCAACCTCGTGTTCTTTGATGGGGATGAACTCTTGTACTGTCCGACTCATTGTATTGTAGAGGCGAAGCGCCATAGGTGACTCCTTTGGATTGTCTTGCCGAGAAAATTTGGCTAAGATGGCTCCATGCCTACCAATGTACGCAATAGGGTTGAAAAAATCAACCTTGAACACGATGTCTCCCTCGCTGAATTCTCAACGATGAAGTGTGGCGGAAAGGCAGACCTCCTCTGCTATCCAACGAATTTACAAGAACTTAGAGCAGCGCTTCACTACGCCAAGAGTGAGCACCTTCCCATCACGATCCTTGGAGGAATGTCCAATTCGCTCATCAGCGATGAGGGGATTGAGGGGTTGGTTATCATGACCAAAAACCTTCGCACAGTAACGAGGCGAGGTAGTCTGCTTTCTGCCCAAGCAGGCAGTGTTTTTGAAGAAGTAATCGAGGTAAGTATTGAGGAAGGCCTAGGGGGCTTAGAGCACTACTACGGGATTCCTGGCTCTATTGGTGGGGCACTTTGGGGAAACGCTGGGGCGCACAACCACCAAATTTCTGAAGTCACCCTCTTTGCAGATTTTCTCGACTACGACGGTAATAGTATCCGCAAGCAGATCGTCAGCGAGGAGTTCTCCTACCGGATGAGTCCCTTTAAAGGTACACAAGGCCTCATCCTCTATGAGCTCCACTTCGCTCTTCGCCCCATAGGTGATACGCACACCCTAAAAACAACCGCCCTTAAATATAAAGAACGAAGAAAAACCCAACAGCAGTACCGCTACCCCTCCCTAGGCTCAATCTTTAAAAACCCCATTGATCAGAAAGCTGGGGCGCTTCTTGAAGCGTGCGGTCTGAAAGGGAGGCGCATTGGTGGGGCACAAATCGCCAACCACCACGCGAATATGTTCATCAACGTCGAAGGAAGAGCAACATCAACAGAGATGAACGCACTGATCACCCTCGCCAAAGAAGAAGTGAAGAAGCGCTTTGATATCACCCTCGAAGAGGAGATCACCCACGTTGGTCGATGGTAAAGATTCTTCGATAGATCACCGTCACCGCTCCTTTTTTTGAAAGACCGAGGATAATCTCGCCCCACTCAAAGCGATGGGTAAACTCATAGGCGAATACCCCTAGCCCTACCTGTACATTCCCAACTGGGGTGGTGAGCTCCCCATACCACCCGCTTCGCTCTTTCCAGCCAAGCGTTACTCGAACCGAAGCGCGTTGAGCGCTCAATCTCAAATCGACTTCTCGCCGCTGAATGAGAGCAGCGTTCGTTGTGAGGGTGAGGCGATAGTCAACACTGAGGCGATAGATGCCAATACTCTTCATCGCCCAGCTGTGGTGGCGGTAGCGCAGTGGTTGGCTTTTTCCACTGTACAGCGGCTCTGGGCCAAGGCTCACCTCAGCGTTTGTTCCAATATCTTTTTCACCCAGGGTAACGCTGAGGCGATAGGGATAGGAAGAAGAGTCGACGATGCTCAGCACTGTGACTGAGCCAACAGTGGCAGTAGCGCTCACTCCAAGAGTGATGGGGGTGTATTCACTGCCGGTAAGGGTTAAAATAATCGGGCCTTGTTTGTAGTGCAGATATCCACTGACGCCTTGGTTTTGGGGGGATAGAAAGATTGTAGAAGATTGAACGCGAGGAAGATTGATAATTAAGGCTTTAAACGCTCCCCTCTCACCACCAACGCCAATCGTACCCCCATCGCTGTGAAAGAACGAGAATATTCCACTGCTTGTCTCAAGGCGAGTTTCAACAAACGAGGCAGAGCGAAGGGCAACAAGCCGGGTGTTTTTAAGGACGAGGCGCGTTTGACCGAGGCGAAACGGACCAAGGGAGATTGCGGTGAAAATTTCTTCTGATCCAAGGTCGAAGGTTAATTCCCCTACAAAGGCCTTACTCGTTAGCCCAAGACGAAGGCGCTGATTCAAACTCTCAGAGGTGAGAATGACATCAACCGCAGAGCTTAAGGGGAGACAAAGGGTGAGTATAAGAGATACGAAGCAGAGATGTCTCATTATCTCTTAAGGATAAAAGATTGATTACTCGCTTCATGTTGATTCTTCGTCTCATTAATGGTTTAATAATCAATGGCTCCAAAGCCAACTAATCAATGCATTATTTATCCAATATGAGGAGTTCTTCATGGTAATTTTAACCTTGAATTGTGGCAGTTCTTCTGCAAAGTACCAAGTCTATGACTGGGAGAAGAAGGAAGTACTCGCCGTCGGTGTTGTCGAGCGCATTGGCCTTGAGTATTCAACGATTGAACACAAGGCTGTTGATAAGGAGGAGTACAACGCTGAATTCTCCTCACCCACCCACAAAGAGGCGATTGAGCTTATTATTCGGATGCTTTTAGATAGCGAATACGGGGTGATTAAAGATCTGAAAGAAATCGGAGCGGTCGGTCACCGAGTCCTTCACGGTGGTGAGGTCTTTAAGCAGTCAGCGCTTATTGACGACCAAGTCCTCGTTCAGTTAAAAAATTACGTCCACTTAGGTCCGTTACACATGCCGGCGAACATCATGGGTATTGAAGCAGCCCTCAAGGCGATGCCAAGCGTTCCCCAGGCGATCATCCTCGATACGGCGTGGCACCAAACGATGCCCGAAGAGGCGTTCATGTACGCCCTACCCTACGAGTGGTACACCAAGTACAACGTCCGTCGCTACGGCTTCCACGGAACAAGCCACCTCTACTGCGCCAAGCGGGCTGCAGTTATCCTTGGTAAGAAGAACAAAGACACCAACGTCATCATCTGCCACATTGGCAATGGCGCGTCAGTCAGTGCCGTTAAAAACGGCGTTGCTGTTGATACCTCAATGGGACTGACCCCGTTAGAAGGCTTGGTGATGGGATCGCGCAGTGGGGACATCGATCCGGCAATTATCCCATACATGATGGAAAACACCGGGATGAGCGCCCAAGACATGGACTCCACCCTCAATAAAAAGAGCGGGCTTATCGGGCTTTGTGGCAAGAGCGACCGCCGCGACGTCCTTAAAGCGGCCCAGTCAGGCGATAAGAACGCCCAACTCGCCACCGATATGGAAGGCCGGCGTATTGGCAAGTACATCGGATCCTACGCAACACTCTTAGATGGAAGGCTTGATGCAATTGTCTTCACCGCTGGTGTTGGTGAAATGGGCCCCCACGTCCGAGCCAAAGCGTGTGAAGGCCTCGAGATCATCGGAGCGAAGCTCGACCTTGAAAAGAACAAGACGAGCTTTAGCCGTAACGGTGAGTTTGAAATCTCCGCCGATGATTCAAAGGTGAAGATCCTCGTCATCCCCACTGATGAAGAACTCGTCATGACGGAAGACGCCTTCGCCTTGATGAATGGAACGTACGATGTGCACACCAACTTCACCTACTCCTTTGAATCAAAAGAGTACGTCAATAAAGCCCGAGCCGAGGGCCTTGCGCGTGACGTCGCTAAAAACCCCGCTCTCGCTGAAATCCTTGCGATTAAGTAAGGAATAATGCAGTCTAATTCAGGCGCCCATTTGGGCGCCTTTCTTTACGTAAGGCTCTTTAGATACCGAAAGAGGCGGGCAAAGAACGTATCCTCTTTAGGATCTAGGAGTTCTTCGGCAACGAGCGGCGGAGTCACAGTAGTGGTTGGATAGCGGCTTTGGACTTCTAATTGAATCATCCGCTCTACATCCTTTGGTGAAGCACTACCATTCAGAAGGCGCTCCATTAATGGGCCGACTTCATCGGCGAAGGTGATGAGGGACTCGAGCTCAGCTTGCTGCTGGGAAAGGAGTTCTTTTTCTTCTTTAGCAGTAAGCTTACTCGCCCCAACTTCACCGTGAAAGCAGATCAAAGCTACAAAGCGCGCCATTCGCTCCCCTCGCTCGATGCCTGAGGCGTAGTACGCTTCGTACTCCCGATTGATTACAACGCGATCACTTCCAAGGCGGTGAAACGCCATCGTTGCTAACGGATCGGGCGGGATGATGATATTCCGCCCCTCGATGAGGCTAAAGAACTTCTCTTGGCCATTTGTTGTATCACTGCGCCCGCTGTAATACTTAGGATTTTTGCCTTCTTCATTTAAAAGGCACACGACATACCGTTGGTCGACGATATCAACCCCTGAGCATAATGTTATTGCTTGTTCCATACCAAGAGCGTAGGGAAGATTAATTTTTTTTACGAGTTGTAAAAATAATTCTCATTTCTTCACGTGGACCCTTCTGCCTTCCCTTTCACCGCGCTTCTTGGTATTTTTAAGGAAGGAGGAATCCTATGAACAAAAATGAACGCCTGCTTATCGCAGTAGATATGCAAAATGATTTTGTAACGGGCTCCCTTGGCACAGAAGAAGCAACGCGCATCGTCGCCGGGGCAGTGAATAAGATTAAGAGTGAAAAAGGCCTCCTCGCCTACACCCTCGATACGCACTTTGAAGACTACCTTTCCACCAGTGAAGGCCGCGCCCTCCCCGTTGAGCACTGCATCAAAGGCAGTACGGGGCATGAACTTATCGATGAGTTAAAGAGTCTCTTAAAAGACGCACCGAGCTTTGAAAAGTACACCTTTGGATCAGTTGCCCTCGCCGAGTACATCCGTGACAACCCGGAGATTAAAGAAGTCGAACTCTTTGGCCTCTGTACTGATATCTGCGTCGTCTCCAACGCTCTGATGATTAAGGCGATGCGCCCCGAGTTAACGGTTAAAGTTGATGGAACGATCTCAGCTGGAACGAGTGTTGAAAAGCACAACGCTGCCTTAGATACGATGGAGTCGTGCCAGATCATAGTATCGCGGTGATTTTTCACCTTTTCGTAGACAATTGAAGCCTCCCCGAGTAGGATAGTGTATATCCTTTTGAGGAGGCCTTGATGCTACAGCCTTTATCCTACGTCCTAGTTACCCCATACACCGTTGCTAAAAGCCGGACTGGGGGAGTATTATCTCGCCTACTTTCGCGAATTTCCCTTGAGCTCGTCGGGGCACAGATGGTCGCCTTTGATGATGAGATCACCGAATCGTTTGCTCACATCATTGAGCAGCGCAGCCTTAAGGCGTGCTGTGGAGCAAGCAGGGAAATTCTCGGTACCTATATTCGTCAAAACATGGGCCCAAGTAGCGATGGCTCGCGCCACCGCTCGTTATTCCTCATCTTCCGTGGTGATAACCCCACCGCTGAATTAAGTAAGGTGTGTGGAACCTTCCAAAAGGATATTGATGACGTTGAAACCGTCAGTGGTGAATCAATTCGCGACACGTACGCGGACTTAATTTACCACGATGACGAGAAGAAGACGATTCGTTACTTTGAACCTGCGGTCATCACCGCTAGTGAACAAGGTGAAGCGGAGGCGGTGATCGAGCTCTTTGCCCAGTGGCTTCCAACCCAGAACAACCTCATCCACAACCGCCCCGACAGCTACTACAAAGAAGTTGAGCAAACCCTTGTGATTATCAAGCCCGATAACTGGCGCTACGCCTCCTCCCGACCAGGGATGATCATCGACATGTTTAGCCGCAGTGGCCTGCGCATCGTCGCGATTAAAGTCCTTAAGATGAGTGTTTCACAGGCGATTCAATTCTACGGACCAACGAAAGATGGCCTAAAGGCACGCCTCGCCCCCATTTATGGAATGCAAGCGCGCGAGCTCTTAGAGCGGGAGTTTAACGTTCCTTTAAGTGAAACTTTTGAGGATTCATTAACACAGAGCTTCGGTGACATCTACAGTGAAGAGCAGTTTGAGCGAATCATTGAGTTCATGGCGGGCATAAAGACGTACGAACGCGCCAAAGAAGAGTGGGAAGAACCTGGCTTAGTAAAATCAATGATCCTCGTCTATGAAGGCAAGGATGCGATCAGTCGGATTCGAAC
>Ga0172382_10011715_pt1 | contig 11549 bp, 12 predicted proteins | sample Leawel138RmetaG_FD_122245 | JGI IMG/M metagenome (GOLD analysis project Ga0172382, IMG submission 122245) | Leachate microbial communities from a municipal landfill in Southern Ontario, Canada - Leachate well 138R metaG | ecosystem: Engineered > Solid waste > Landfill > Unclassified | place...
ACCCATCGGCTATATCCCTCCGGCAGAAGCTGAGGCAAACTACTATCGGCAACTCGCCGAACAGACCGAATTAACGGCCTGCACTTAAACCAAATGGCCTCCACGAAACCCGGGGCGGTTCATAGAGCCTCGGCCTTCTTCGGAGGGGTGGTTTTATTGCGGCGTCTGTCAAGTTGTCGCGCCTCCCATTTTCTAAGCGGCCTTTTTATCCTGCCGCTGCAGGTTCAGATCGACCCCACCAATAGGTGTCCAGTTGCGTGTGTTGCCTGACCAGCGTTTGGGGTTTCTCGCCTTGACCGCTTCATTCCAATTTGCGTTATAAACAGTGATAATATGCCATGCTTTTCAGGGGGATCATGGCATGGCACGTCCGGCAGGTGGAGCAGAGCATGTGGTGGCGGCGCGAGAATTATTGCGCAGCGCGAAGACAGCTGAAGAACTGAGGCGGGCTCAGGCCGTACTACTGCCTCTGGATTTGGGGTTGAGCCTGGAGCAGACGGCGCGGGCCATCGGACGCTCCGTGAACGCCACGTGTGCGTAAGCGTCTAAGCAACCCACCTTCCCAAACTTTCTGACCTGACCGATCCTACTCCGCATACAGCGAGAGGGGGTGGGTATGACGAAGGAAGAGAAGGCCGCTTATTGGCGGCAGCAAGTAGACGGATTTCAGGCGAGTGGTCTTTCCGTCAAGAATTACTGTGCGCAGGAAGAGATTGCGGTAGCCACCCTGCATTACTGGCGCAAGCGCTTTGCGGAAGCGGTAAAACATCAGCCGATGGGTACTGGAACCGAGGGGTTTTTGCCAGTTACTTTGACGACGGTTCAGTCATGCGTTCCGCCCGTAGAGATTCATCTGCTATCGGGCCGCCGTCTGAAGCTGACGGCACCGATGGATGCCAGCTGGTTGCACACCCTGGTGCGGGTCCTTGAAAGCCCATGTGGTTGAGCCCGGGCAGCCGCATCTGGTTAGCGGCAACACCCGTAGATATGCGTTTGGGTTTTGATGGTCTGGCGGCCAAGGTTCAGGGGGTACTGGCAGCGGATCCCTTTTGCGGTCATGCTTTTGTCTTTCGCAACCGCCGGGGAGATCGCCTGAAATTGTTGCTGTGGGATGGCCTCGGTTTCTGGCTGTTGTATCGCCGCCTGGATCAGGGGCGACTGCATTGGCCCAGAGCCGCTACGGGTGCCGTAGAGCTGTCGGCCGCGCAGTGGGCGATGCTGGTGGAGGGGCGGCCGTGGACGCCGTTGCCGGCCCTGGAAAAATGCACGCCTACACTGCTGTAAGTGACTGGAATTGCTTGTCTAAAGACCTCATTTCTGGTACTATTTTTCCATGATTTCAACGACGCCCATGCCCCTTCCCACCAGCCCGGACGCTTTGCGCGATCTGGTGCTGAGCCTGCTGCAGAAGCAGGAAGAAAAAGAAGCGGAATGGGCAGAACGCGTTCGGCATATCGCCCAACAGGAACAGGCTATTGCCCAGCGCGATGCCGCCCTTGTCCAGAAAGATCAACACATCGCCCTGCGCGATGAAACCATTGCCCGTCTGGAAAGCACGATTGCCAAGCTGCAGCGCTGGCGATTCGGGCGTCGTTCGGAAAAACTCTCTCCCGACCAGATCAGTCTCTGGCAAGAAGCGTTGGATACCGAAATTGCGGCGATGGAAAGTCTCCTCGAAACCGTTCTGGAAGATAGCGCAGCCGTAGCTGCTGCCGGTTCAGACGGAGAAAAAACCGACGCGGTGACTGTGGTTCCCGCCCGCCTGGTACGTCGCCATCCGGGCCGCATGGCTATCCCTGCCCATCTGCCCCGGGTGGAAGTGCATCACGATCCCAAGACCTGCACCTGCGCGCAATGCGGGGGCCTCTTGGAAACCGTCGGCGAAGAAATCAGCGAAAAGCTGGATTATATCCCCGGTCACTTCCAGGTGATTCGCCATATCCGCCCCAAACTGGCCTGCCGCCCCTGCGGTACCATCGAAAGTCCGGCATTACCGGCACAGGTGATCGACAAGGGCTTGCCCACGGCGCGCCTGGTGGCCCACGTGATGACGGCGAAACATGTGGATCACCTGCCTTTGTATCGGCAGGAAACCCAGTACCTGCGGGCGGGCGTGCCGATCTCCCGCGCCACCCTCTGCAGCTGGCTGGGTCAGGGCGAATACTGGATCAGCATTATTGCTGAAGCCTGCAAAATGGCTCTGCTGGAGGGTGTAATTCTGCACGCCGATGAAACGCCCTTACCGGTACTGAATCCTGGTAGCGGTAAGACGGACAAAGCTTACCTCTGGGTGTATCGCAGTCAGGCAGATGCTCCACATCCCATCGTGGTCTTTGATTATGCCTCAGACCGCAAGGGCATCCATCCGCAAAACTTCCTGGGCGACTGGAAAGGGATCCTACAGACCGATGACTATGGGGGGTATGATGCCCTCTACCGCAAAGAACACGTCACAGAAGCCGGATGCTGGGCGCATGTGCGGCGACACTTCTATGACGTGGAGCAGCGGGGTCCGAGTCCGGTGGCGCAGAAGGCGCTAGCTTGGATCGCCAAACTCTACGGGATTGAGGCAGATATCAAGGAATCTCCACCGGAACAGAAAGCCGAAGCGCGCCAACAACGGGCAGGCCCGCTGCTGGAGTCCTTCCGCGCCTGGCTCAGCGAAACCCAGATGAAAGTGGCGCCGAAAAGCGGTATCGCCAAAGCCATCGCTTATGCCCTGAAGCGCTGGAAGGCGCTCACCCTCTACCTCGAAGAAGGTCGGCTCAGCATCGACAATAACCCGGTAGAGCGGGCGCTGCGGGGCGTGGCCATTGGGCGCAATTATGTGCAGTCCGCGATTATGCGGAGTAAATGCTCAGAACCACCATTAATCGTGGCTCTGCCCTCTTGAACTGAACATAATAATGGTGGCGTTCTAAAGCTCCTACTCACTGAGGAGCTCAATCATGCCCACAGATCAGTTGTTAGCGAGCCTTGCTCGTGTTGAATGGATTGCTTCCAGCCCACTTTGTACCATTGCCAACCGTTACATTCTTCGGCTGCGCGCCCGCCATTACTCAGAACACACCATCAGAACCTACCTAATCGCCTGCGCTCATTTTAGTTATTGGGTGACTGGTCTGGATTTAAATCTGGACCATATCAATGCGGAACTGGTCACTCGCTACCTGCAACAACATTTGCCGGCCTGTAACTGCCCTCCGCCGCGCAAAACTGCAATCGCCGATAGTCGTGCGGCACTTCGCCAACTGATCCCATTAATTCCGCAACCATCCTATGGTGCAGAAAAAGTGGTCACAACCCCAATTCAACGCGAACTTATCGCATATCACCATTATTTAGCGGGCAACTGTGGTCTAGCCGCTAATACCTGCCACCAGAGAGAGAGGCTAATCTGTTGTTTCCTAGAGTCATATTATGATGCTAACCAAACCTTGGTACGATTACCCAATCGGCAAGAACTCCTTCATTTTGTTGCGGAATGGGCTCAGCATTGGAAGCCATCGTCGCTCAATGTGGTCAAGGGGAGCCTCCGCAGTTATCTGAGGTTTAGAGCTTTGAGCGGTGATCAGACCCAATCCCTTGCCGCAAGCTTGCCACGGATTGCAAATTGGACAAGGGCAACTTTACCCAAGGCCATGACAGAACCTCAACTCCATGCTTTTCTTGGCGCCTTTGACCGTAATAACCCAGTCGGCAAACGGGACTATGCCATCGCGCGCTGTTTGGCAGACCTGGGTCTCCGTGGACAGGAAGTCTGCCATCTTCAGCTTGAAGCGCTGGATTGGCGGAATAGCACTCTGGAGATCGCTTATGGCAAAGGCCGACGAACTCATAGATTGCCTCTTCCTACTCTAACGGGTGAGGCGATTGCTGATTATCTAAGTCATGGACGCCCAACAGTTTCCCTTCGCACAGTATTCGTGCGACACCGAGCGCCGTTGGGTACACCTCTCAGCGTGCCCGCGATTCGCAGTGCCATGGGTCGCGCTTTTGCCCGTTGTGGCTTGTCCGATCTGTTTTGCAGCACGCATGTGCTCCGGCATACCACGGCCGTTCGTTTACAAAAATCAGGGGCATCGCTCAAGGAAATCGCGGACTTACTGGGGCATAAAAACCTGGATACCACATCACGCTACGCCCGTGTTGATTTAGAAGGCCTGCGTAGCGTGGCTATGCCATGGCCGGAGGTGCTGTCATGAATATGCTGATGCCATGGTCGGTACGAATAGCAGATTATCTCACCCACCGACGCCAAACGGGTTTTGCCTTAGCCAACGACGCCGGCAGACTGGTGGATTTTGCCAGATTCATGGAACAAGGCGACCATCCAGTTCTTACCTCCGAACTGGCGATACGCTGGGCTCGATCTTCTAAGCGCCAGAGCCCTATTACCTGGGCCAGACGTATTGAGGTTCTCCGAGGCTTCGCGCACTACTGGCAACAATTCGACACTAACACGGAGATCCCGCCAAGGGCCTCTTTTGGTTCCTGTCACCGCCGGTTGGTGCCACATATCTTTACGCCAGAGGAATTAACAGCCTTGCTCAAAAGTTGTGACCAACTACTGCCAATTGATGGACTGCGTCCCATCACCTGTCGCACAATTTTAGGTTTGCTAGCAGCTACAGGCCTACGTATCTCTGAGGCCATCCATTTGAAACGGGACAATGTCGATCTCAGAGAAGGTGTGCTCAGCATTCGCGAAGCAAAATTTCATCATAGCCGCATAGTGCCCCTACACCCATCGACCACCCGTGCATTACACGACTATGCTCTGTTGCGAGATGGAAAAGTGCCAACACAAACAGGAGACGCACCTTTTTTTCTCCAAGATAACGGCAGTGGTGCCACCGCCGGGGGTATTCGCTATGCGTTGCAATCACTGTGTAAAATGCTGAACTGGCAACCCCGCGGTGATCATGAGCGGCACCGGTTACACGATTTGCGGCATACGTTTATCGTTCATAGCACCTTACGATGTTATCAGAATGGTGGAGCACCTGACCGGGAGATGCAGGCATTATCCACCTATGTGGGGCATGTCCATGTGAGTGACACTTACTGGTACCTCACCGGAATTCCCGAACTGATGGCTATTGCTGCAGAGCGTTTCCAGGGCTTTGCCAGTCATCAGGAGGATGGGAAATGAGCACCATACTCTCATCAGAATCTGAATTTACTGCCCTGGTACAGCGATTTTTTGTGGAGCGACTCATTCAGCAACAAAATGCCAGCGCGCAAACCGTGAACGCTTACCGGGATACCTTCCGTCTGTTGCTGAATTACGCTGAGCGCACGATAGGTAAATCACCAACGACCATGTCACTGGAGCAATTCGATTGTTCACTCATCATTGGCTTTCTCGATTACTTGGAGGCCAAGCGTCACAACAGTATTCGTAGTCGCAATGCACGGTTAGCGGCTATTCGGGCCTTTGCACATTATGTCGCATTGCAATGCCCTGCGGCATTGCATCTCGCCCAGCAGATCCTCGCGATTCCATCCAAGCGATATGAAAAACCCATGCTCGGATTTTTATCGCGCGAGGAGATGCAATCGTTATTAAACGCACCAAATTCTGCAACATGGTATGGCCAACGTGACAGAATAATGCTCGCAGTTTTATATAACACTGGCGCCAGAGTCTCCGAATTGATCCGCATCCGGTTGAGCGATATTATCCTAGACGGCGCTGCAAGTGTTCGTCTACATGGAAAGGGGCGTAAACAGCGCACCGTACCGCTATGGAAGGAAACGGCGCTGCAAATTCGCGGTTGGGTAAAGTATCAACCACTGCAGCCAGATCAGCCGCTCATCCCTAGTCGCCATGGTAAGCCGATGACGCGCTCTAATGTTGCCGAGCGACTCTCTTTGGCTGTGGAAACGGCAGCAAGTGATCACCCACAGTTACGAGGACGAAGCATCTCACCACATACGATCCGCCACACTACGGCTATGCACTTATTACAGGCTGGTGTGGATATCAGCGTGATTGCACTCTGGCTGGGGCATGAAAGCCCCATCACTACCCATGGCTACGTTGAAGCTGATCTGTCTATGAAAGAGCGTGCACTCGCCACCATCCAGCCGCCAGAGGTATCCACTTCCCGCTACAACCCAGGCGATAAGCTGCTGAAATTTCTTGAGGAGCTCTGAAATTATGCACAGCCATTCGAGGGCACCACCAAACATCTTAAAGAGTTGCCGGGTGCGACTCCGCATAATCGCGGACTGCACATAATTGCGCTTATGTGGAGCTCCGCATAAGCGCAAGAATTTTTTATTTGTTGGAAATGAGGGCGGTGGCGAGCGTGCCGCGTCCTTCTACAGCATCATCGAAACCTGCAAGCTCAACGGCATCGAGCCCTTCGCGTACCTCTGTGACGTGCTCGAAAAGCTCCCCACTTGGCCCAACAAGCGGCTCCACGAACTCTTGCCGTGGAACTGGAAAAAAACTGCATTAGCCTGATCGGCGCCAACCCGCAAGGGTGGGTTGCTTAGACGCTTACTACCGCCCTATTCGCCGGAACTGAATCCTCAAGAGCACCTCTGGGACGAGTTGCGGGAAAAGTATTTTCACAACCAGGCCTTTGACAGTCTGGGAGCGCTGGAAGACCAATTAATCGCCGGCCTTCGTGCCCTTGAGGCGGATCATGCGCGAGTGAAATCCATCGCCGGATGGGAGTACATAATTAACTCTATTTCTAATGCGATTTAGAATCATAGAGCGTATGGCGTTTCGCCAGCAGTGCGTGATCCTCTCCACGGTGACGCTGGGCCGGAGTGACGAAACGAATACAGTTGTGACGATGCTCATGGTTGTACCAGGCGATGAATTAAAATCGCTATGCAAAGAGTTTGGTATTCAAGAAAGTATAATTCGCGTGCTTCCTGAATCGACACTAATTGACCAAATTCCATATTGGTAGGTAAAATATACGTTCACGGTATGTATACAGTGTCATATCAATCTATAGCCAGGTTGTGCTAACGTAGGGGCAAGTACTTTACTTGGCAAAGTATTCATCGCAAATGAACATCAACTTTTCGCATCGCATTTCTAACCGCAGCCTCGCATGGCACAGCTTCGTCGCTGGCATGATTGTGCTTGAATGTGTCGGCAAAGCCTGGGCAATCTTTGGTTAGCTTATAGAAAACGCCTTTTGCATACCTTATATTATTGAGAATGCTACTAATCCAAGAAAATAGATCATCATTCTTAGTGATGGTAAATACCATTCCGGTAAATGATTCTTCTTTCTTTTCTAGTTCTCCATCTTCCTTGTTTACGTCCTTAACGGCTCTTTGGATTTCCAAGATATAAAAAGTTTTTGCATCAGTTTTGACGCGAATAACAAGGATTCCTCGCGGAGATTTTCTGGCTTGATCAAGATAAACCCATTTTCTCACCGAATCAGTGGCTCCACTGTCCTCATTTTCAAATGGAACTAGAGTGATTAGCTTCGGGTTTGATGCGCTGCGAAAATCATCGTCAAAAGTAAACCATTCTACGGCATGAATTGTTTCTTGATAAGCGCCCATCAAATATAGCAACGCATTCCACATGTCATGTAATATTCCGCTTGATTCCAGAACTGCGGGGGCATGCACTGCTGCAAAACCAATCCTTTTACCTGTACCATATTCATCTCCAGTAGAAAAAAGCCCTTCATTGCTCTCTATTACGCGTTCTTCAGAACTTGTTGATTTATTGTATGATCTCGTCCTGTTCGCGCGGGCGACGGATCTTGGCATTCCTAATATTGCAAAATTATCCTCATCAACATCTAATGAGGCACTTCCCCGATCGGGTTCCTGTTGGTCAGTTAATTCAACCGGGTCATGAGAATCTGTCAACCTTCTGATTATATGGTTACCGCTCATCTCTTCCTCGTTAGGGACAGAAAGTTCGGTTTCATCCTGTCTAATTTGTTCTTCCTTGTCCCATGTAACAGTTGGCCCTTGTGGTTGACTGCCCCCTTTTATTCTTAAAGCGAGAAATGTCTGGCCGTTATTGATCGTCATACCCTCTAATCGGAGTTTTGCCATTCCTTGAAACCAAGGTCTCACCTTAAGAAAGCAATATTTGTCATCATGGTTTCCGAATTTTGCTTCTACCTGCGCATAAAGTTCTTGAGCTACCTTCTTTGTGTAATTATCATATTTTGTGTGCGCCACGAATATCGCGTCCCCAACATTCAAACGTCGTCCCAGCTTGATTGGCCAGGATATTGTTGTGGGAATCTCTTCGCTCGGCAGGAATAAGCGTGACTCAGCTTCATTCCATGGGTATGTGGTAAGAATACGTGGCGCTTCTGCGGATCGTCCATAGTATCGGATTAGAAACTCCATGCATGGAATGAGAACGTTTTTCCCATTTTTCAGGTGGAAATTTAGTAACCAATTACGGTCATCGGTATATTTCAAAGGATAGTCGTCTTTGTTTGAGAACGGAGAATTGTCCCTTGAGTTCATTAATTCCCAATCGCTTTCAGAAAAAGATACTGGAATCTCTATTCTCTTGAGTTCAATTTGTGATGTGCTGACACCAGCAGACCATACAGATCCAATACGAAGAAGGCCGAGATGAGTCATCGCGGTTTCTTTCTGTATAAATCTTCCCAGCTCGCCTTTTTCATTGAGTTCACGGAAGAAAATGACAATTTTTGGCACAGTTAGCGCTTGGTTATTCTTAAATATTGGTCCATACCACCAGACCACGAGATTTCGAGGCGTGCCAAGGACTGCCGTATCATCCAATCTGAATGTATTGGTCTTAGCGAGGAATATTCGCATAATCGGCCTTCTCAAGGGTACGGTTGTGGTGTGTTGTAGCAGCTATTGCTAGAATGTATCGTTAATTGGTGGAAGTCACAACCACCGCCCACCAGTGCCGCTGAAGAAGCACTATGGTGGGGGCTGCGGAACGGACGTCTGCCCCACTGACGGATATCGAAGCCGTCCCCTTGCAGGCTGTGGATGGCGGCTACTTCCAGCGCCTCGCTGCGGTGCAGGGGCGGTAGCAGACCGGGTAGCCGTGCCGCCAGCATGCTTTTTCCGGTGCCGGGCGGACCCGATAGGAGTAGATGATGACCACCCACCGCCGCAACGATCAATGCCCGCTTGGCCGATTCCTGACCACGCACATCGCGCAGATCGAGGTACGGAAGGGCCGACTCGGGGCTTTCCGCATCGCAGACGACTTCAGGTAGGCGATCCGTGCCGCGCAGGTGGGCGACGGCTTCTGCCAGATTCGCGCAGGCAAAGACCGGGGTGCTTTGGGCAAAAGCGGCTTCCCGGGCATTGCCTTGCGGCACCAGAATGGCGTGTCCTGCCTGTCCCGCCGCCAGTGCGCTGGAGAGCGTGCCCGTCACCGGACGCAGGCTGCCGTCCAGTGCCAATTCACCGATCATCTCCAGCTTTTCCAGTGCGGCCGCGGGAAGTTGCCCGCTGGCGGCGAGAATACCGATGGCCATGGGCAGATCGAAGCGGCCACCTTCCTTGGGCAGGTCGGCAGGGGCCAGATTGACGACCATCCGTCTTGCCGGAAACTCGAAGCCGCTGTTTTGAATGGCTGAACGCACCCGGTCCCGGGCTTCCTTGACTGCTGTTTCAGCGAGACCGACTACGGCAAAGGTCGGCAGACCGGGGCCCAGATCGCATTCCACGGCGACGCCTGCTGCCTGTATCCCGGTCAGGGCGCGGCTGTGGACTATCGCCAGCGGCAAGGCTCAATCCTTGCCGGCGTCTTCGTCCAAAGCGGCCTTGGGTGTCAGGGCGTCGAGGCGATCTTCCAGCGCGGCAACCCGCGTGGCGAGGCGGGAGAGCAGTTCCCGCTGCACATCAAATTCGTCACGGGTGACCAGATCCAGACGATCCAGCGCATTGGCAAGCAGGGCACGCGCCTGCTTGTCCACGTCTTCCTTGACGGTTCCCAGTCGGGCAATGGTGTCGCCAATGGCGGCGGCGATATCGTCGGCAATACGGTGTTGCATCTGCAATCTCCTTAAAGGCCCATGGCCTGACGGATGAGAAAACGTTTGACCGGAGAGATGACACCAGTTCCCAGCATCCCCAGGTCGCGCAGCCGGGCGAGGCCGCGACTGCGGTTGGAGAAGAGGTGACTGAGGGCGCCGCAAGCCAGTACGGTGACGAGATTATCAGGCCGCCGAAGGCTTTGATAGCGGCGCAGTACGGAGGCTTCGCCCCAGTCTTCATGATGCTGACGGGCGGTGGTGATGGCCGCCATCAGTTGTTCCGCATCACGAAATCCCAGATTTACCCCCAAACCCGCCAATGGATGAACGCCGTGGGCGGTATCCCCCAGCAATACGCTGCGCTCCCCGATATAACGGCTGCTGTGCAGGCCAGAAAGCGGATAACTGCTGCGTCGTCCGATCTCCTGGAAATGCCCCAGTTGCGGTCCAAACGCCTCATGCAGTTCGCGCAGAAACCGCGCATCATTCAGGGCCATCAGATGGCGCGCACGGGCCTGTTTGGCACTCCAGACGATGGAGGCGCGGGCATGTCCGTGGGCGTCGTCACTGAAAGGTAGTACCGCCAGCGGGCCGGTGGAGAGGAATCGTTGATAGGCGATGTGGCGATGAGGCTTTTCAATCCAGACGGTGGCGGTGATGGCGTCCTGCCCATAGCTTTCCCGGAATATCGGCGCCTGAATGAGCGCCTTGCGTAACGGCGACTGCCGACCCTCCGCAATGGCCAGCAGCGTGCCGCGGGATTGTGTTCCAGAGGCATCGGTGATGTACATGGCCTTGCCATCGGGGGCAGCGCCGGTGATTTCCTGCCCGTAGTGGATATATAGCCCGGCTTCTTCCAGCGCCGTATGAAGGGCCTGCTCCAGGCGACGATTCTCGACAATATACCCAAGCAGATCTTCCCCACCTTCTTCGGCGTCCAGATGAATACCGCCGGAGTCTTCCGCATCCCATACCCGCATGCGTTCCACGGCACTGCCGAGCAATGCCGGATCAACACCCAGGCTGGTCAGAAAACGCACGGACCCGGTGGCGATCAAGCTGGCGCGGTCGAAGGGGTCTGCCGCGGCACATGCCGCAGCGCTGCGCTTTTCAAACACGGCGATGCGCAAACCCGCCTGCTGGGCTGCCAGGGCCAGGCTGGCACCGACCATGCCGGCGCCGGAAATGACGAGATCATAACGAGCATTATCGGACATGGTAGCCATCCGTAACCAGATCCGGTATGGCGCTTTGTACCGGGAGATGAATGCCAGCCAGCCGCGCCGCCAATTCCCGCTTACCCAGCGATGTCTGGTCCAGCAGAGTCAGCGCCGCCGCCCGCGCCAAGCGCAGCGGCAGACGTGGACTGCTGAACAGACGGTTCATGGTCTCGGTAAAGGCAATGGTCTCCAGCCGGTCGCGGCGACGGGTACGGGAGTAATCGGCCAGCAGGGATCTGCTCCCCGGGTCGTCACCACGTTCAGCCGCCTCCCGTAACAGGGCGCCCAAAGTCAGCACATCCCGCAATCCCAGGTTATAGCCTTGCCCGGCCAAAGGATGCAGGGT
>Ga0172382_10011716_pt1 | contig 11549 bp, 7 predicted proteins | sample Leawel138RmetaG_FD_122245 | JGI IMG/M metagenome (GOLD analysis project Ga0172382, IMG submission 122245) | Leachate microbial communities from a municipal landfill in Southern Ontario, Canada - Leachate well 138R metaG | ecosystem: Engineered > Solid waste > Landfill > Unclassified | place...
ACAATATCCGGTATGTTTTATCAATAAAAACTATCCCTTATATTCTGTCTCCAAAAACTATCCTGTACATCCTGTGATCCTGTCAATAAAGCTATCCTGTACATCCTGTGATCCTGTCTATAAAGCTATCCTGTACATCCTGTGATCCTGTCTAAAAAAAATATCCGGTTTATCCTGTCCCATGGGGATCCCTACGGGATGATCCTGTCTAAAAACATTCGGTTGATCCTGTCCCAAGGAGAGTTTTACGGATTTCTCCCGTCATAAAACAAAAGACCCTCCAAATTGAAGGGTCTTTTTTATTATGTAGCTTACAGAATCACTTTTCTTCGATCGCGGCCTGCGCGGCGGCAAGACGGGCGATGGGAACGCGGAAGGGCGAGCAGCTGACATAGTTCATGCCGACCTTATGGCAGAATTTGACCGAGCTGGGTTCGCCGCCATGTTCACCGCAGATCCCGACTTTAAGATCCGGTCGCGAGGAACGGCCACGCTGTGTACCGATTTCTACCAGTTGTCCGACACCTTCCTGGTCCAGTTTCTGGAAAGGATCGTCTTTCAGGAGTTGTTTTTCCAGATAGATGGGCAGGAATTTCCCGGCATCGTCACGGCTGTAACCAAAAGTCATCTGGGTCAGATCGTTGGTCCCGAAAGAGAAGAACTCGGCGCTTTTTGCGACTTCGTCGGCAAGCAGTGCCGCGCGCGGGATCTCGATCATGGTGCCGACCAGGAAATCCACCCGGGCGTCTTTTTCTTCAAAGACCTTTTCGGCGGTTGCACGGATGATCGCGTCCTGCAGGTCGTATTCGGCCTTGGTCCCGATCAGGGGTACCATGATCTCCGGTTTGGCGTCAATGCCTTTGGCCTTGCAGTTCAACGCCGCTTCAATGATGGCGCGGGTCTGCATTTCGGTAATTTCCGGATAGGTATTGCCCAGACGGCAGCCGCGGTGACCCAGCATGGGGTTCATTTCCTCAAGCGAATGCACCTTGTCGCGAATGGTCTCGACCGGGATCCCCATTTCTTCGGCCATTTCCTTTTGATTGGCTTCTTCGTGAGGAACGAATTCGTGCAGAGGCGGGTCCAGCAGACGAATGGTGACCGGCAGTCCGTTCATGGCTTCAAAGATCCCCTCAAAATCCTTACGCTGATAGGGCAGGATCTTGGCAAGCGCCTTTTCGCGTCCTTTCTGGTCTTCACTGAGGATCATTTCGCGAATGGCCTTGATGCGGTCGCCTTCAAAGAACATGTGTTCCGTGCGGCAGAGACCGATGCCGATGGCACCGAAATTCCGCGCAACAGCGGCGTCGTGGGGAGTATCGGCGTTGGTGCGGACGCCCATGCGGGTATGCTTGTCGCAGAGATCCATGAGCTTGCCGAAATCGCCGCTGAGTTCCGGATCGATGGTCTTGATCTTGCCTTCGTAGACTTCACCGGTGGAACCGTTCAGGGAGATCCAGTCGCCTTCCTTATATTTTTTTCCGTCAATGTTCATGACGCGTTCTTTATAATTGATCACGATCTTTCCTGCGCCGGAAACGCAGCATTTTCCCATTCCGCGGGCCACAACGGCAGCGTGGGAGGTCATACCGCCGCGGGCGGTCAGAATACCTTCTGCGGCATCCATGCCGGCCAGATCTTCCGGGGACGTCTCCATGCGGACCAGGATAACCTTTTCGCCCTTTTGGGCCCATGCTTCGGCTTCGTCGGCAAAGAACACAATGCGACCGGTAGCGGCTCCCGGAGATGCGGGTAAGCCTTTTGCGACCGTTTTAGCGGCCTTTATTGCGGAAGCATCAAACACCGGGTGCAGAAGTTCATCCAGTTTGTTGGGCTCAACGCGTTTGATCGCGTCTTTTTCACTGATCTTCCCATCACGGAGCACATCCATTGCGATCTTGACCATTGCCGCGCCGGTGCGCTTGCCGTTACGGGTCTGCAACAGCCAGAGACGGCCGTCCTGGATCGTGAATTCCAGGTCCTGCATATCTTTGTAATGATCTTCCAGCTTCTGCTGGATCTCATCGAGTTGTTTATAAGCTTCTGGCATGGCTTCTTCAAGGGAGGGGAATTTTTTAATGCGTTCCTGTTCCGAGACACCGGCCAGCTTTGCCCAGCGGCGGGCTCCTTCCAGGGTGATCTGCTGCGGCGTGCGGACACCGGCAACCACATCTTCGCCCTGAGCGTTGATCAGGTATTCACCGTTGAAAATATCTTCGCCAGTGGCGGCATCGCGGGTAAAAGCAACGCCAGTGGCAGAATTATTGCCCATATTGCCGTATACCATTGCCTGGACATTCACCGCGGTCCCCCATTCATCGGGATAACCGTGCATCTTACGGTATACTTTTGCCCGGTAGTTATTCCAGCTTCCGAAAACCGCACCGATGGCACCCCAAAGCTGTTCCCAGGGATCGGCCGGGAAATCGTGACCGGTTACCTTTTTAACGGCCGCTTTGAATTTTGTGACCAGCTCTTTGAGGTCCTTGACTTCCAGATCGGTATCCAGTTCGACACCCTTGGCTTCTTTGACCTCTTCGATAATCGCTTCGAAAGGATCGATATCCTCTTTATTCTCCGGTTTCATCCCCAGTACTACGTCGCCGAACATCTGCACAAAGCGGCGGTAGGAATCCCAGGCGAAGCGTTCGTTGCCGGATTTTTTCGCAAGACCTTCGACAACCGTATCATTCATTCCCAGGTTCAGAACGGTGTCCATCATTCCCGGCATGGAAACGCGCGCACCGGAACGGACCGAGATCAGCAGGGGATTCGCCGGATCGCCGAAAGTGGCATCCATGACTTTTTCCATATGCCGGACACCGGCTTCGACTTCTGGTGTGATCTTTTTGATCACATTTTCCTTACCTTCTTCATACCAGAGCGTACAGACTTCGGTCGTGATGGTAAAACCTGCCGGTACCGGAACACCGATGCGGTTCATTTCCGCAAGGTTGGCACCTTTTCCACCGAGCAGATTCTTTTCGCTGGCTTTTCCGTCCGCCTTACCGGCTCCGAACAAATATACGTGTTTCATGTTTTCTTTCCTTTCTGTTTAGATTTGAAATATATACGATTCGGAAGCGAAAAGCAAGGAAGATGGGAAGATTTGCGCAAATCCCGGAAGGCTTGCTTATACAAATCTTATCTCATTGTTATTTATTAAGTTATAATCTTGTATTTTTAGGACTTGTAGATTCGCGTACCGATCTTTCCCGACAGTGCCAGATGTGCTTTTTCCAATGAGGTGATCACAGCCTGGCGGCCGCGGCCGCCTTCAACAAAGCGCAGCGCCGCTTCGATCTTGGGCAGCATGCTTCCGGCTGCAAAATGTCCCTCCTTAATATAACGTCGCGCTTCGCTGCTGCCGATTTCCGTCAACTCCCGCTGCTGCGGCGTTCCATAATGCAGGGCAACACGGTCTACCGGGGTCAGAATGATCAGATAATGCGCCTCAACCAAGTCCGCCAGCAGTGCCGCGCTGTGGTCTTTATCGATCACGGCGGAAACACCCTGGTAATTCCCGTCCTCGTCCTTTACGACCGGGACGCCGCCGCCACCGCAGGTAATGACGATGAATTTGTGGTCCAGCAGGTTTAGAATCGACTCCGCTTCGACGATACGTACCGGTTTCGGAGAAGGCACAACGCGTCGCCACCCGCGGCCGGCGTCCTCTTTAAAAATCTGGGAAGGATCTGCGTTCATGATCGCTTCGGCCTCTTCTTTCCGGTAAAAATCCCCGATAGGTTTGTCGGGGTTCTGGAAGCTGGGATCATGACGGTACACTTCTACCTGGGAGACCAGGGTCGATACGTGCCAGGGCATGCCCAGGCGCTGCAGTTCCTTGCGGATCCCTTTCTGTAAATGATAACCGATGTAACCCTGGCTCATGGCCGTACATTCCTGCAGTTCGAAACGACAGATCTTATCCGTATGCGCCGAGGCAAAATCAAAGGCCTTGTAGATCATCCCCACCTGCGGGCCGTTCCCGTGCGTCAAAATGATCTTGTGTCCCTGCGTGATCAGATCCACCAGGGAAGGTACCGCCTTGTCAATATTTTCCTGCTGCTCTTTTGGATTGTTTCCCAGCGCATTTCCCCCCAGTGCAATCGTAATGACTTTCATGAACACTCTCCCGTTGACAATACGTAAAAAGATTGCTGCGGTTCCGGAGTATTATTATACCCGGTTTTTCGTTCCCGCTGACAGATCTTAAAAATGCTTAAGAAATGTAAGCAATATTTTTAATAAATACAAATGGTAGTCGCTCACCGGAAGCCGAAAGGCTACTTGAGCTCTTTAACCGCGGCATCGCAAGCCCTTTTCTGAAGGAAAACATCGGGTCAATTAAATTGACTCAAATAATTTGAGTCAAATAATTTGACTCAAAACTGCTGCCTCCGTGTTGCCCGCGATTCGGGATGCGTATCGAATATTAAATATTGAATATTGAATTTCAAATTTCGAATTGAATATTGATCCTGAAGCAAATGCAACGGTTCGATTATTGTTCATAACCGAAAGCATCAAAATAGAATTTCAGTTCGCGGTAAATGCGCTTCTTCAAATCTTGGTCGAGTTCGCGAAAAACGTTCTTCTTGTAATCCCGGACCTTTTCCAAATGTTTAAGAATATAAGGTTCTGCCTCCTTGTAACCCGGAATTCCCAACTCTTTGTAAATCTTTTTTACCGTCCCCAACGGATCCGCATCCAGTTCGGTATAGGGAACTTCGATCAGGTTGCCTTCAGGAATCAGATCGCGTTCGTCCAGATATTTTCGCAAGGTCTCCCGGAACATATAGATCACCATTTCCCGGATCTCCTCATCACTCACTTCCTGGAAAAACTGCGTTCTAACAACAGTATCCCAGAGATGCAGCGTGGAGAGGAAGGTCGTATAGGGCTCACGATGTAAAAAAATGAATTTTGCGTTGGGGAACAATTCCAGTAATTCGCGTACGCGACCGGTGTTGTGCGGATTTTTCAAGAGCAGGGGTTTGTTTTCCATATACAGGCTAATATTTCGCAGGAGCCAGCGGTAATCACGCTGCCAGAGCCGCTTTTCCCTGGCATTGATACCTTTGAAAATATTGTACTTGTCGAAATACATGCGGTTTCTCGGGAAGAAAAAGCTATGCATTCCGGAGCGCGTTGAAATGGTCGTGAAAGGCTGTTCTTCCTCTGCCGGATAATAGGGAGACATTTTAATGTTGTCCTGGGGGCGTTTTTCCGGGAACCAGAGCCGTGAGATCGCCCGCAGACCTTTGCGGCTCAGCAGTGCAATGTTAAATGCAAAATTCTGGTAATTGCACAGATAGGCAAACTGCCTGTCCTTGGAAAGCGTATAATGTAGAAAAGTGGTCCCGCTGCGCCAATGTCCCAGAATAAAGAGCGGCGGCTGATCCTCAAAAGTAATGTTTTTCAGGGCGCGGCGATTCAGACTGTTCTGCAGAACCTGCAGAGGGCGGGTCAGGTAACTGATCCAGGCAATGCGACGTGCAACCGGGCGATATTTTTTGTCGATTTTATTGGCGCGCTTGAGTTTACGCCAGACATCCGGCAGAACCAGATACAGCTGATGCTGGCTGATCCGGTAGCGTTTTTCTTTTTTAGAAGCGTTCTTCTTTAAAATATCCATAGGGGTCTCTCTCCGTGTTTATTTTGCGCTTTGCAGAAGATCCACAATTTTTTCGATATCGTTATTATCCAGGTCCATGCTCAGATCCGGGAATTCCGGTGCTTCATAGGGGACGTCCACGCCGGCAAGAAAACGTAATTTTCCGCTTTCCGCCTCCCGGTACAGTTCGGGTTTATTCTCTTTGCATCGATCGATCCCGGTTTGCATATAAATCAGTTTAAAGCGTGGTTTTCCGATGATCTCTGCAAGTTGGCGCCGGATATCCTCGCAGGGGGAAATAAAACTGCAAATGCAGATAATTCCATGATCGTTCAGCAGACGGCAGACTTCCGCGACACGCCGCAAATGCTCCGCCCGGTCCGCTGCGGAAAAATCCAGGTCTTGGGACAAACGTTCGCGGATCTTTTGACCGTTGATAAAGACCACAATATGCCCCAGTTCAAAGAGCCGTTTTTCCAGACGCAGGGCAACGTCGTTCTTTCCGCTGCCGTGCAGGCCGGTGATCCAGACGGTCATACCCCGCTGTCCGTACTTTGCTTCCCGTTCTTCGTTTGTGATCAGGCTGCGGCCTTCGCGGATCTTTTGTACTTCAAAATCGCTGATGCGGCTGGGGAGGTCTTCACTGCTCACGCGGTCAATGATCATGCCAACCGCGCAGGTATTATGCGTTACCGGATCGATCAGAATAAAGGATCCGGTTTCATGATTCTTGTCGTAAGCGTCAAAAAACAGGGGTTTTGCGGTTGTGATCACCACCCGGCCGATCTCGTTGAGCTGAAAATGCTCCGTCTCGCTGCGATGCAGGGTGTTCACGTCAATTTTATAGCGGATCTGGTCAATACGGGCTTTACCGCTGTTTGTGGTCTGCTTGATCAAAAAATGCGTATGGGGATCCATTGCATTTTCATCCATCCAGACCAGCATGGCTTCAAAATGACGCTCAACGCGGGGAAGGTTGTTCGGATGTACCAGCATGTCACCGCGACTGATATCGATCTCATCCTCCAGGGTCACGGTCACGCTCTGCGGCGGGAAGGCATAGTCCCGCTCCCCGTCATAGCCTACAATGGATTTAACCCGGCTGCTTTTGCGGGACGGCAGAACCATAAGCGGATCGCCTTTGCGGAGTATACCGCCGGCCAGTCTTCCCGAAAATCCGCGGAAATCGTTCCCGGGGCGCAGCACGTACTGAACCGGATAGCGGAGATCAACAAAATTCCGGTCCGAACTGATATGAATGTTCTCCAGCAATTCCAGCAGGGACTCTCCGCGGTACCAGGGCATTTTTGTACTGCGTTCCACCACATTTTCTCCGTGCAGGGCACTGAGCGGAATAAAATGCACATCCGGGATGTTCAGGCGGGTAATAAAGGATTTATAATCTTCACAGATCGCGTTGAACACGTCCTGCTTATAATCTGTCAGGTCCATTTTATTCACCGCAACGATCACATGGCGGATCCCCAATAAAGAGACCAGAAAGGTATGACGTTTGGTCTGGGTAATGATGCCCTTCCGCGCGTCCGCAAGAATGATGGCAAGATTTGCCGTAGAAGCCCCGGTGACCATATTGCGGGTATACTGTTCATGACCCGGGGTATCCGCAATAATGAATTTCCGCTTATTGGTGGAAAAATAGCGATAGGCAACGTCAATGGTAATACCCTGCTCGCGTTCCGCTTTCAGCCCGTCGAGCAGCAGCGCATAATCAATGTTCTCCCCGGCGTGCCCCACCCGCCTGCTGTCGCGTTCCAGCGCGGCAAGCTGGTCTTCATAGATGCGCTTGCTGTCAAAAAGCAAACGTCCAATCAGGGTGGATTTTCCGTCATCCACCGAACCCGCCGTCAGCAGACGCAAAAGATCTTTCTTCTCGTCCTGCTCAAGAAATGCTTTTATATCCATTGCTTTTATTTGATCTTCCATTGCTCTCTGTCCGTCTAGAAATAGCCTTCCCGTTTCTTCTGTTCCATACTTGCTTCCTGATCAAAATCAATGACGCGGGTCGTGCGCTCTGAAGCGGTTGTGACCATCATTTCCTCGACGATCTTTTCGATCGTGTCGGCATCGGATTCCACGGCGCCGGTCAGGGGATAGCATCCGAGGGTACGGAAGCGGACTTTTTTCATGAGCGCTTTTTTCCGCAATGCTTTGGGCATGCGTTCGTCATCGGCCAGGATCCAGGCGTTGTTATAAAATACTACCGGACGTTCTTTGGCAAAATACAGGGGTACGATAGGAATATTTTCCATGCGAATGTATTGCCAAACATCCAGTTCGGTCCAGTTGGACAGGGGAAAAACGCGGATTGACTCCCCCTTCATGACCCGGGTATTGTAGATGTTCCAAAGTTCGGGACGCTGATTTTTCGGATCCCATTGATGGAAGCGATCCCGGAATGAAAAGATACGTTCCTTCGCCCTTGATTTTTCCTCATCCCTGCGTGCGCCGCCGAACGCCGCATCGAAACGGTGTTTTTCCAGAGCCTGCAACAGTGCCTGTGTTTTCATAATATCCGTGTGGACCTTACTGCCGTGTGTAAAGGGACCAATACCTTTTCTGTGGCCTTCTTTATTATAATGAACGATCAGGTCCCATCCTTTTTCACGGGCATAGGTGTCCCGGAAGCTGATCATTTCGCGGAATTTCCATTTGGAATCGATGTGCATGAGCGGGAAAGACGGCTTGCCGGGATAAAAGGCCTTTTCGGCCAGACGCAGCATGACAGAAGAATCCTTGCCGATCGAATACAGCATAACCGGATTTTCGAATTCCGCCGCTACTTCCCGGATGATGTGTATCGATTCCGCCTCCAGTTCCTGCAAATGCGATAGTGCGTATTGCTCTCGTCCTTTCATAACCGAAGATATCCTTTGTCTCCAAGGTATTGCATAATTTGCTCCGCCGCTTCCTTTTCCGTCTGTTTCTCGCTGTCGATCACGATTTCGGGATTGTCCGGCGCTTCATAAGGTGCATTGATCCCCGTAAAATCAAGGATTTCTCCTGCGCGGGCTTTTTTATAGAGCCCTTTCACATCCCGTTTTTCACAAAGTTCCAGGGGACAATGCACGTAAACCTCAATAAACGCTCCGGGATCCAGAATACTTCTGGCCAGCTGTCGTTCCGTCCGGAAGGGCGAGATAAAGGCGCTCAGCACAATGAGCCCGGCATCAACAAAGAGCTTGCCGAGCTCGGCGATGCGCCGGATATTTTCCCGCCGATCCGTTTCCGAAAAACCCAGATCCCCGTTCAGCCCGTGCCGGATATTGTCGCCGTCCAGCAAATAGGAAAGATGTCCCTGTTCATAAAGCTCCTTCTCGACCGCCCTTGCCAACGTGCTTTTTCCGGAACCCGACAGACCGGTGAACCAAAGACAGAAGGCCTTTTGTTTCAGCAGTTCTTCCCGCTGCTGCCGGCTGATACTCCCCCGCTGCCATGTAATATGGGTTGATTTCATACGCCAAGTGCCTCCAGAAAGGGAATGATATATTCCCTTTTGACCTTTATTCCGATAGAGATGCCGGACTTGTTGTTCGCGTGGTAGTCCGAGCCGGCAGTGATATATAATTTGTGTTTTTTTGCAAGCTTCAAATAATCCTTTGTTTGCACTTCGTTATGCAGGGAATAGAAAACCTCTATACCTCCCAAACCGTATGCTTTCAGTTCAAGAACCAGCGCTTCCAGCTCGTCACCGTTTTTTCCGGTTTGATACGGGTGAGCCAGGACCGCGATCCCGCCGGCATCCCTTATAAGGCGGATCGCTTCGTTTACCTTCATCCGCTGTTTTTCCATATACAGCGGTTTTCCTTTTGCCAGATAGCGGTCAAAGGCTTCCTGTTTGCTCTCCACATAGCCTTTCCTCAGCATCAGCGCGGCAAAATGCGGACGTCCTATCTGTTCTCCCCCGGCTTCCTGCAGCAGTTCTTCCATGCGGATATCAAACCCCTGTTCCTGCATTTTTTTTACCATTGCTTCGTTTCGCCCGCTCCGGACTGCCTGCAAAGTATTCAATGCTTCGCGCAGTCCGGAATGTGCAGGATCAATGCCGTATCCCAGAATATGCAGGGTTCCCGGATACTCCGCACTGATCTCCACGCCGGGGATATAGCGGAGACCCGGCGGTATTTCCCCGATCTGATCGCTATGGGTGATATTGTCGTGATCGGTGATGGCAAGGTATTCACATCCGGCAGCGGCAGCCGCTTTCAGCAGGGCTTCCGGAGAATCCGTGCCGTCAGAGCAGCTACTGTGCGTATGCAGGTCGATCTGCATGTTTTCGCGAAAAAAATGCTCCCAAACACGCTCATGCAAATAATAGAACAAGGTTTTCAAAACCGTATCGATCAGTGCCGCAGATCCCGCCCATAGGGGTTCCCGCGTAACAAACAATACAATGAACAGTGTATCTGTCGTTGCCAGGATCCGCCAGGTCACGGTTTTGAACAGGGAGCGCTTTTTTGATCCTTTCGGCGGTTTCTCGCTGAATCCCCAGATCTTTTCATGGATCCAGAACCACAGGGTTTTGGTTATAATAAAGATCCCAACCAGCGACACAGCGGTGATCAGTCTGCCGGTCATGATCGACATGACCAGAATTGTCAGCAGATCGGCCGTGACCCGCCAGGTCACAGTTTTTACGATTGCACGATTTTTCAGAATAAATGTCTTAAGCATACAGTATGTTCAGGTTTTCGCTGCCGTTGCGGTTCCGGAATCTCGATTGAATATTCCCCAGTGTTTTCAAGCACTAAAATATATGGGATTCCCGACAGGAATAAAAGATTTCTATTTTTACATGCTGCCGGCCAGGGATCCCATGGGATCCCAGGGTTTCAGAACGCGGGGTTTCCTTTCCCAGGCTTTCCGCATTTCCGGAGTCAAATGTTTTTTATGAACAACCGCCTGATACACATACGCGTCAAACCAGCTGTCGCTCATGACAAAGTATCCCTGATCGCCATATTTGTCACCCCAGCTGTTTTCAACCTTCCAGCGTTCGGGACGCGTTCCCTGCAGGTTTACCCCGCTGATGACCATCGCATGTGTCATTAAGCTTTCACCGTACTCCAGTCGGCCGCCCTTATCCAGCGTAAATTGGGTGTCGAGCACCCGCTCGTATTCGTATACGGATGCATCCAGAATACCGTCCTCACGTTTCATTTTTTTACCCACATCACTGCCGAACCAGACCGGATCGGCGTCCTGCAGCTGCCGGATCACCGCAGCTTTCATCTGGGGCAATTCAACGTTCAGATATTTTACCGGATTACCGCCTTCCACATTACCCAGATACTGCACTGTAAAGGTCTGCATAAAAGGCTTGTCGGCAGTGGGCGCGTGGATCAGGCTCACATAATCATGCAGGCCTTCCGGGAATTCCTTGCGGTAAAAGGACAAGGGCGTGCAATTGTCCTCGCGGTGGAATATTTTGTTTTTGTCGGTATACTCCCAGATGAACTGTTCGGGCGGCAAACCCAGAAAGAGCGTCAGCAAGCGGTAAAATTCCTGCACCATCTCCGCTTTCCGGGCTTTAAGCTCCGCGATCCCGGTACCTTTGCGGTATGTGCCCCGAAGCTCCGCCGCATTCCCGCGCAACACATGGGTGAGCACTGCATTCATCCGGGAGGAATCTTTACTGGAAAAACTCTCGGGCATCCTGTCTTTGGGCACGATCCCGTATTTTTCCACCAGTGCGGTGAACATATCCCACTGGCCGCCATCCTGCAGCGGTGCATCCAGCAGCCACATCACGATCCGGGAATCGATTTCTTCATCCCGGGTTTCCAGGATATTCTCCAGGAAATAATTCGCCTTTTCCAGTTTATCAAAGAACATCAGGTAGGACTGTGAAAGCTCGAAATTTTCTATTTCATGCTTTTGCATGATCTTATAGCGCAGGGTGTTCAGTCCCGCG
>Ga0172382_10011720_pt1 | contig 11545 bp, 2 predicted proteins | sample Leawel138RmetaG_FD_122245 | JGI IMG/M metagenome (GOLD analysis project Ga0172382, IMG submission 122245) | Leachate microbial communities from a municipal landfill in Southern Ontario, Canada - Leachate well 138R metaG | ecosystem: Engineered > Solid waste > Landfill > Unclassified | place...
CTTTTCTATAATGAGCTGTCATTAAATCCGTCAAACTACAATAAAGATATTGTGTCTGTCTCTTTTGATAAGGTAACAACGTCTAATAATTCTCATACTACGGCAATTTTGGGAATAACTGTTTACGGAACTCCTTCGGAATCTATTCCTGTTACAGCTATCGAAGTTACAGCAGAAAATAATGTTGATGCAGAAATTGCGACAATCGGAGGTACATTACAACTTATTGCTACAATTACTCCAACCGATGCAACCAACCAAAATGTAACCTGGTCAGTCGAGTCAGGAAGTGATTTTGTTTCAGTTAATGCCAACGGGTTAGTAACGGCTTTGGCAAACGGAACAGCAACTGTAAGAGCTACTTCTGTTGATAATACTGCTATTTATGACGAAATTGAAGTTACGGTAAATTATGTTGCACCTGCTATTCCTGTTACAGCTATTGAGGTTACAACCGAAAATGATGTTGATGCAGAAATTGCTACAATAGGAGGTACGTTACAGCTTGTTGCTACAATCACTCCAACCGATGCAACCAACCAGGAAGTAATCTGGTCTGTTGAATCAGGTAGTGATTTCGCTTCAGTTGATGAAGATGGCTTGGTGACGGCTTTGGCAAACGGAACAGCAACCATAAGAGCAACTTCTGATGAAAACGATACTGTTTTTGATGAAATCGAAATCATTGTTTCCAATCAGGTTGAGCCTGTTGCTTGTTCTTTTTTCACTTTGAGCGTAACGGGATATAACGAAGATATCATAGCAGAAGGAACAGGCGGAAATGCAACGGACAAATCAACTAATTCTATTGACGGAAACTGGTATTCAGATGTGTTTTATGCTCAGGATTTTGTACCTCTTAATCCTCATAGCTCGGCTTCAAGTGCTGCTGCTTACGGAGGAGGTATTCCTGTAAACGGAACTGTTTCGAGTGCAGCAACAATCGGATTAACCTATCAATTTGCTCCGTTTGACCAAAACAACGGACTGATTTTAAGGAATAATACAACCAATACGGGTACACTTACTCTGACAACTCCCGTACAAGCTCAAAGAATTTACATTGCTCTGGTAAGTACAGAAGGAACTAATAGCATAACAGCAGCGGTAAACTTTCAGGACGGAACTTCGGAAGTATTTTCAGGAATAACAGCAACAGACTGGTATCAGAATACCGTTCAGCCGAATAATGTGGTAAACGAAATAGGTCGTGTAGCAAGGGGAGGAGCAGGTTCTCTAGAAAATAACTTTACAGGGCTTACTCAAACAGGGATTTATCAACACGAAATTCAGCTTAGTACAGCAAATTTTGAAAAATATGTGATTTCAGTAGATTTTTCACAAACTCCTCCGGCTAATAACTGGACTACAACTGCTGTTTTTGCTTTGAGTGCCTGTGGAACAGCTCCTGAAATTACTCCTGTTACAGCTATTGAGATTACAACCGAAAACGATGTCGATGCAGAAATTGCCACAATCGGAGGTACATTGCAACTTATTGCTACAATCACTCCAACCGATGCAACGAACCAAAATGTAACTTGGTCAGTAGTTTCAGGAAGTGCATTTGTTTCAGTTGATGCAGATGGATTGGTAACTGCTATTGCAAACGGAACAGCAACGGTAAGAGCTACTTCGGTTGATAATACTGCCATTTATGACGAAATTGAAGTTACGGTAAATTATGTTGCACCTGTTATTCCTGTAACAAGCATTGAAGTAACAACAGAAAATGATGTTGACGCAGAAATTGCCACAATCGGAGGTACATTGCAACTTGTTGCAACCATTACTCCAACCGATGCAACCAATCAGGAGGTAACCTGGTCTGTTGAATCAGGAAATGATTTTGTTTCGGTTGATACAAACGGATTAGTAACCGCTCTGGCAAACGGAACAGCAACCGTAAGAGCAACTTCTGTTGATAATACTTCAATTTTCGATGAAATTGAAGTTACGGTAAATTATGTAGAGCCTGCTATTCCTGTTACAGCTATTGAGGTTACAACCGAAAACGATGTGGAAGCAGAAATCACTGTAATAGGAGATACATTGCAGTTAATCGCAACTATAACCCCTGAAAATGCAACTAACCAGGAGGTAATCTGGTCTGTGGAATCAGGAAGTGGATTTGTTTCGGTTGATGATAACGGATTGGTTACTGCACTTTCAGACGGAACAGCAACGGTAAGAGCGACTTCGGTTGAAAACGATGCTGTTTTTGACGAAATTGAAGTTGTTGTTAATTCCCTTTCAATAAAGGATATTTTGGCTGAAAGTATAGCCGTTTACCCTAACCCGACCAACGGAATTTTAAATATTGACAGCACAAGTGAAATTGTTCTGGTTGAAGTATATAATTTGGTCGGACAAAAAACAGCTTCATACAAAAACATATCAAAAGTGGATTTTTCTACTCTTCCAAACGGGGTTTATATTGTTAAAATACAAACTCAGGAAGGAAAAAGTATAATCAGAAAAATCACGAAAAGCACTTTTTAATAGGTAGTTAATAGGAGAAAACTCTCCTTCAAATTTATTTTTGGGGAGAGTTTTTATTGTTAATTTAGTCAAAATAATTATATTTGTTACCCTGTAAAGAATTACTAACCACTAAAATAAACTCATAATGAAAAGAAATTTACTCCCTTTTTTCGGGTTGCTTTTTTGTTTCCCGATGTTTTCTCAAAGTGTTTCCTACACTGTTTTTGACGAAATTTTGTTTTATGACGGCTATGCGGCTACCGTTGATCACCCTGTCCCGGACGGAGTGATACGACACCGCAATGATTTGTATGCTACAAAACTCACTGACGAACAATTGGCTTCTCTCGGAAGTGACGTAACCGTAAATGTTATCGTAAAAGCCGCCTGTGATAATTATGACCGAATCGGGAATGTCAATCTGGCTTTTGTCCCGAAAGGACAGACAACCTACGACCCTGATGATGTTCAACGAATAGAAATTGGCAGGTTTATCACGCCTTTTATGAATAAAAACATTATGCCCAATCAGGTGCCTTACACCTATTCCCTGAACAACCTTTCTCGTATTTTCAAAGACCCTGAAATTACCTCCCTTTATGATATTTGGGCAGAATTGGAGATTTTCGGAGTGCCTTATGCTGCCAACACTCAGGTAGCGGGTTGTGCAGGCAGAAACGATGTTTTTTACGGAACTCTGGAGTTTGTTTCGAGCGGAAACTCCGCTTGGGATAATCCTTATACAGCCTTGTATCCGCTGTCGATGAAAGTGAATCTCAACAATTATCAGGAAGGTGCTACAGACCAAGTCGGGACTACCGTTAGAACCATTACTTTTGAAACCGAAGAAACCATTTATGCAGCCAAATTCTATCTGATAACCTCCAATCACGGTGCCAATCAAGGGGGAGAGGAATATATCAGAAGATGGCATTATGTGAATTTCAACGGAACTCAGGTGTTGTCATATCGCCCGGGAGGCTTGTCGTGTGAACCTTTCAGAATGTATAACACACAAGCTAACGGAATATATGGGCAAAATCCGCAATCTCCTGCCTGGTGGGCAAGCTGGAACAATTGGTGTCCGGGAGATGTAATTCCTGTGAGAACCATTGATTTAGGAACACTCGAACCCGGAACGCATACGTTTGTACTCTCTGTGCCCGCAGCTCAATTTGTGGATCAACAAGGCTATATTCCTGTGTCGTTGTATCTGCAAGGCACCTATTCCGAAGCTTTTGCAGGAGTTGAGAATCCTGCTGAAACCACTTTTTCGATCTATCCGAATCCCGTATCTGATGTGTTTTATATCGAATCCCAAGAAACCTTAAAAGAGGTTGTTGTGTTTGATGTAGTAGGGCAGCAAGTGATCAAAACCTCAGATGATCAAATAAACACAACCGATTTACAATCAGGGATTTATTTCGTTCAGGTAGAATTTGAAAATGCACAAAAAGCAGTTCGCAAGATTATCAAAAAATAACAACCTAAAACTTTAATAAAATGAAAAAAACTACTTTTTTATATGGTTTTCTTCCACTTGCTTTATTTTTTATCGGGCAGAAAACCACAGCACAGCAATATGAACATTTTGAAGTTTCATCGGGCTTTACGGCAGATGTGATTGCCAACGGAGTTGGAATACCTTTACTGTCGAGTTCCATTGGAGTAGATGGTGGTAACTGGGCTTTTCTTTCGACCGATTTTCAACTGTCAGACCCCGGAACGACCTATCCGAATGCACTTCCTGCAAGCGGACTTATCAATAGTATTGCAGCAGCTACTCCCGGATTATCATTTCAGTTGAATCCGTATTCCGAAAATAATTCTTTACGACTTGCTACATCAGGAAGCAACGGGACACTGGTTTTTGACAACCCGATGCAGGCTTTTAGTATTTTTGTGCTGGGAACTTCCGGAGACGGAGCAGCCACCCTTTCGGGAACGATAACCTTTACGGATAGCTCAACACAAACTTTTACAGGTACTTTGCCTGATTGGTTTAATTCTACGGCTTTGCCTGTTGCTGCCCAAGGTTTCAGAAGGGTTCACCGGGCTACTCAGGCGGTCGAAAATCCGCTCAATAACCCCAGACTCTACCAATGGCAGGTGGATATTGCAGAAGCAAACATCGGAAAAACCATAGCGTCGGTTACCTTCAACAAAACCTCTACAACCGGAATTGCCAATATTCTGGCTGTTTCTGCCAATGCCTTAGGCGATTGTCCATATCCGATAAATCTGGCTGTGGAAAGTGCCACTGCTGCTGCTGTTGACCTGAGTTGGGAACCCCTCGGAGATGAAACTCAGTGGGAAGCGGTCGTGTTGCCACAAGGAAGTCCTGCACCTGCTTCGGGAACGGTAGTAGATGAAACCAGCTATTCGGCAGAAGGATTGAATCCGGTTTCTCCTTATGTTCTTTATGTTAGAGCTGTATGTGGAGCAGGGGAATACAGCAGTTGGTCGCAGTTTACTTTCTATACGCCTGTTTCCAACAACGATTGTGTTTCGCCTATTGAACTTACGGTAAATTCGGGTGTCGAGTGTGTGGAATCAGAAACGGTTTCTTTTCTGGGAGCTACGGTTTCCGTAGAAGCTCCTGAACTTTGCGGAGACAACAACGGAGGTGATGTTTGGTATAGCTTTACAGCAGAAGAAACCGTACACGTGGTTCAGTTGTTGAATTTTTCCAATCTTGCTTCTTTTTCGCCTATAGCTATCACGCTTTATCAGGGAGGATGTGATATACTGATTCCGATTGCTTGCAGCACGGTAAATTATATTATGGCAACCGGATTGGTTCCCGATGCTCTTTATTTGATTCGGGTTTCTCTGAATACGACTACTGCAACATTATCAGGTTCTTTTGATATTTGTGTTACCACTCCGACTATTCCCAGTGGAGGAAACAGTTTGGAGTGTTTGATAAATACGATAAACAGTGATTTTGAAAATCCTGTTATATCACAAGCATCGGGTTGGCCTACAATGGTTCATCACAATACGGTTCAGGGCTGGAGAACAACAGCTACGGACGGAATTATTGAAATTTGGCCTAACACAACCAATATAGGTGTGGTGCCTGCTTATTCGGGAAATCAGTTTATAGAGCTGAATGCCAATATGGTATCGGGAGTTTACCAGGATTTTGATACACCCGTAACCACAACATTTAATTTTGGTTTTGCACACAGAGGAAGACAGGGTACAGATACCTGTGGTTTGTATGCAGGACCTCCGGAAGGACCGTATGTGCTTATACATACATCTACTGCGGGGACTTCGAGCTGGGTATATAATACAGGAACTTATACGGTTCCTGACAACCAGACAGAGACAAGGTTTATTTTTCAGTCGATTTCATCTGTCGGAGGAGCTACGGTAGGAAACTTTCTTGATGCCATTACGTTTACGGCAAACAACGGAATTTTATCTGATAATCCTGTGTCTTTAAACTGTACCGATGAATCCTCTTCGCTCATTTTAGCAGCAGGTGTCGGAATCTGGACAGCACACGATGACAATCCTGCTCCGACTACCATCAGCGACCCGACTTCAAACACCCCAACCATTACCGGTTTTTCTTTAGCGGGAACATATCGCTATGAATGGACAACACTCTACTGCTCCAGCACTTTAGAAATCAACTTCACAGGCAGCAGTGTTGCAGAGCCTGTAGCAGAAAATGTGGTTTATTGTGTAGGGCAAACCGCTACCGCACTTGAAGTAGCTGTTTTAGAAGACCATACACCAAATTGGTACACAGAAGAATTTGGAGGAACACCTCTGAGTGAAGCTCCGATTCCTGATACTTCCATAGCAGGCACAACGACTTATTACGTAAGCCAAACTTCTATTTTGTCAAGTTGTGAGAGTTTGAGAGTGGCTGTTACGGTTACGGTTAACGAGCCTTCTCCGTTGGAAGGTATAGGTTTTGAATACGAATTTGATGAATATTGCATTTCTAATCAAACCGTTACTCCTACACTCAGTATTATAACGCCTTTGGGAGGAACGTTCAGCATATCAGGAGGTTTAGACATAAATCCTGCAACAGGTGAAATAAATCTGGCAGCTATGACTCAGGGAACTTATACGGTTACTTATACTCTGGCAGCAGATGTAGAAAACTGTATTGCAGAAAGTTCGGGAACTTTTGAGCTTACCTTTACAGTTCCCCAGGTGGTAGAAACCGGATTTTCATATACGACTCCTGTTTGTAATTTAGAAGAAAATATATTTCCTGTTTTGAATGCTGATTTTGTTTCCGGAGGAGTTTTTCAATCTACAACAGGACTGGTTATAGATGAGGCAACAGGAGAGGTTAGTGTTTCTCTGAGCCAATCGGGAGTTTATGTGATTACTTATACGGTTGCTGAAGATTTAGAAAACTGTATTCAGGAAAGCTCAGGTAGTTTTGAACTTACCATTACTCCGGCAGAGGTTCCGCAAACCGATTTTTCATACATCACTCCGCTTTGTTATAACGACAGCAATGTGTTTCCTGTTTTTGGTTCAGAAACCGTTTCGGGAGGAACTTTCCATTCTGTTTCAGGACTTGTAGTTGACCAAAATACAGGAGAAATTGACGTAGTTTCGAGCACTCCGGGTACCTATACCATTACCTATGCGGTTGCAGAAGACGTAGCCAATTGTCAGGCAGCAGGGCAAACCGATTTCGTAGTAACCATAATGCCTGAAATGGTTTATTCTTTATATCAGCAATGTGAAGGAGGTGCTTCGTGGTTGTTTGTGGAAGACGACAATCAGGCGGAATATGTGTGGTATGACCAAAACGGAAACAGCCTGCATACGGGAAGCAACAGCTTCAACATAACCGAATATCTGACTCAGAATCCGGCTGTAACTATTCCTGAAAACGGACTGACGTTCTCCGTTGCGGTTGATAATGGTTGTATAAGTGTTGCAACCTATACGGTAACTTCGGTGCTTTGCATTATTCCTAAAGGAATTTCGCCTAACGGAGATGACATAAACGATGCTTTCGACCTGACCGGACTCGGAGCCAATAAAGTAAATATTTATAACCGCTACGGAAAATTGGTATATGATTTCAAAGGAAATTATACCAACCAATGGAAAGGGCAATCTAAAAACGATGACGAATTGCCTTCGGGAACCTATTATTATATGCTCGAAACCAACTCGGGAGAAACTTTTACGGGCTGGGTCTATATCAATCGTGGATTGTAGAATAAAAACCCGAACGGAGTGAAATGAAACTTCACTCCGTTCGGGTTTATTTTTTTTAAAATGAACTGTTATTTAAGGTAATAAACACTTGTTATGAAAAACAAACTGCTCCTCTTTTTCGTATTTTTATACGGATTTTGTAATGCTCAATATTACTCCGAACATTACATAGCACCTTCTCCGTGGCAGTATTGGAGCGATGCCAACGAAATTGTGGTTTCTACCCTGAGTGATGACCCGGTTGCGGTTGATTTGTATAAGAGTAACGGAGTTTATATTACGACTTTAAACGTAACAGCTGCAAATCCGGTTTCTTATCGTTTTGTGGGAACAGCCAGCTCGACTCCAAAAAATGACATCAATACCACTTATTCAGACCGGGGACTTCTTGTGGAGGCAACTGCTCCGGTTTTGGTAAACCTGCGAAATATCGCTTCAGATTCTCCCGGAACCAACAATACAAACATCAAAGGAAATGCTTCTTTGGTTAGTTTCGGTAATGAGGGAATGGGTACTTCTTTTCGCTTGGGATATTATCGTAGCAACTATGTAGGGCTGAATACGGGAAATCCTGTGTATTCGGTTATGGCACTTCAGGACGATACGACTCTTGTGCTTGGCGGAGTTGTCTTAACCACTCTCGATGAAGGAGAAAGCCGTTTGTTTACTGCTCCAATGGGAGCTTTGCTGACATCCAACAGCCCTGTGGTAGTCAATGTAGGAAGCTATGGCGATACGCCTCAGGCTTGTGGAGGAAGCGGTGAAGACGGAACAGTTGACCAGATTGCTCCCACCAACGTTTTGGGAACACAATATATGATAGTCAGAGGAAGCGGAACGGCAGGAACAGGACTAAACCATCCGGAGCAAACTACTATTGTGGCTGCTGAACCCGGAACCATCGTAGAAGTTACACATTTTAATGCAGCCGGAACCCAGATAGGCACTACCGTTACCTATAACCTGAATGTAGCCGGAAATTTTCAGACTTTTCATCACGGAGATACCACTACGCAATATTCGAGTTCGTTCATTCAATCCAACAACCCCATAGTGGTCTATACCGGAACGGCAGTAGATTGTGAAACCGATGTTTCCACCGTATTACCTATCGGAGGTTGTGCAGGAACTACCGATGTCATCACCCGAAAGTTCATCAATTACAACAATGGCGATTTGCCCTATTTTGCTTATACCATTATCGAAAGTGCCACAGAACCGGTTTATTTAAACGGAATGGATTTGGAACTTCTCACAGGAACTCCCAGAACTCCCATCGGAACCACAGGTTTTTATATGCTTCGATTCAATAACCTTCTCATCGGAAGTCCGACAGCCATTACGATTACTTCTGCCCTGAAACTCACCACCAGTATTGTTCAGCAGGGAGCGGGATTTTCAATGTCCGGATTCTTTTCTGCTTTTAACGACAGACCTGAACCTCCCACTCAGATAGCTATGACCGAAAACTGCGATATTGTCATTTCCACAACCGAAGATTTAGAGCCCTATCAGTGGTTTTTAAACGGAGAACCCATTGCAGGAGCTACCGAAAACCCCTATGTGGCTCTGGAAACCGGTTATTATTCCGTTCAGGGAACAAGACCCTGCGGAGTAACCTTGCCTTCGCAGGAAACCTATATTTATGTTCCTGAACCCATAGAACCCGGTTATCCTGTTGATTTGGAGGATTGTGAAGGAAGTGGAGGAGCTCTGGGTGTTTTTGACCTCACCGAAAATTATACGGTGGTTCTGGACGATTTAAACCCGTTGACCGAGATTTATTTTTATGAAAGTATGCAGGATATCGAAGACTGGAATGCCTTAGACTGGCAACCCGGAGTTGATATCACTGCCTATCAGGCTACTTCCAATCCGCAAACCATTTACGTTCGTGTACAGGATTTTAACAGTGAATGTTTTATTGTGCGGACTTTTGAACTGCTCACCATAGACTGCACTTTCACTGCTCCCGACCCTGTTTTTTTGTGTGATAATGACAAAAACGGCTCAGAATCTATTGATTTATCGCAGTTTATTCCTGATATACTGATGGGCTTCGATGACCACAGCGTGAGTTTTCATACTTCCGAAACCGGAGCAAATACAAATAACACAACCGATGTTATAGACCATAATACTCCTTATTCGATTCCTGGAGGTACTACGGCTACCGTTTGGATTCGTTTAGAAAATAATACCGATACAACAGAATTTCAGGTCGAAAGTTTCACCATTACCGTAAATCCTTCTCCTGATATTGATTTTGTTGAAGGAACGATTTTAGAATTGTGCGATGATGACACAGACGAAGTAGCTGTTTTTAATATGGCAGGAGTAATTGTCGATATTACGACAACTTTACCGAATCTGGCTTCCGTTACACTCCACCTTTCAGAAACTGATGCTCAGGAAAATATAGGAATTATAGACAATTCCGGGGCTTACCCGAACACCTTCAACCCGCAGACGATTTGGGTGAGAGCCGTTGATGAAAATGGTTGCTACGGAATAAGCTGGATTGTTTTACAGGTAAATCCGCTTCCCGAATTTAATGAACCGGGAGATTTAGCAGCTTGTGATGATGATTATGATGGTGCTTTGGTATGGGATTTAACGGTTCAGACCTCTGAAATTCTGATAGATATTTTAGACGAAATTTCCTACTATACTTCACAGGCAAATGCTCAAAATGAAACAAATGCTATTGCAAACCCTGCTTCTTTTACCAACACGACCAATCCGCAAACGATTTGGGTGAGAGTAGAAAACGAGCATGGATGTTTTATAGTTACTGATTTTGATTTGATTGTCAATCCGTTGCCTCAGATTTCGGAACCTGAGGATATGGTGGTTTGCAGCGAAGATACCACAACTCAATGGGATTTAACAGTACAGAACGATGCAATTTCGACCAACCCTGATGATGAAATTACTTTTTTCCTTACGGAAAATGAAGCGCAGACCAACACCAACCCGATTGTAAATCCGGCTGATTTTACCAATACTTCAAACCCACAAACAATATGGGTAAGGGTCGAAACCGAAACCGACTGTATGGCTTTTACGAGTTTTGATTTACAGGTTGTTTTAGCTCCCGAAATCAATCAGCCGGAAGCTTACCACCTCTGTGATGATGACGATGATGGCATTCAGCTTTTTGACCTTACCACAAAAAACAATGAAATCTTAGACGGATTGAGTGCTGCCATTTCATATCATACATCTTTGTCGAATGCAGAACAAAACACAGCCCCGATAACTACTCTTGCCAACTATCAAAACACTTCCAACCCACAAACGATTTATGTGAGAGTGGAAATTGCGGGAGGGTGTTATTCTACTACTCAGTTTGATTTAGTTGTGGAAGAATTACCCGTCATCCCGACCTTGACCAATTATGAGTTATGTGACGATGACACGGATGGTTTTATGGTCTTTGATTTGACTACGAAAGATTTGGAGATTTTAGACGGTTCTGCAAATGATTTGACGTATCATTTGAGTTTGGCAGATGCTCAGAATGGTGAAAATGCCATTACCGACCTGACGACTTTCACCAATCAAACGATAGATCAACAGACGATTTATGTACGGGTTGAAAACGAGTTTGGTTGTTATTCGACTTCACAATTTAATATTATCGTACGACCGCTTCCGGAGGTATTTACGTTGGAACCGTTATATGTTTGTAACGATGGTGTAAACCCGGATACCGCCCCTTTTATGTTAACCGACCGTACCGCTGCAGCCAGCGGAGGTGTAACAGGCACAACGATTACCTACTACGAAACCCTTACAGATGCTGAGAACAGCGTGAATGCTTTGCCTTCACCATATATGGGCA
>Ga0172382_10011724_pt1 | contig 11544 bp, 18 predicted proteins | sample Leawel138RmetaG_FD_122245 | JGI IMG/M metagenome (GOLD analysis project Ga0172382, IMG submission 122245) | Leachate microbial communities from a municipal landfill in Southern Ontario, Canada - Leachate well 138R metaG | ecosystem: Engineered > Solid waste > Landfill > Unclassified | place...
CTTTTAAATTACTAACATCTAAAAGTTGTAAAGTTGTGGGCAATTTAAAATCATCTATTAAAGAAAAATCATATTTTACTAAATTAAAACTTGACTTGTAATATTCTTTTACATATTGTTTATTAAAATGGCGATAGCCACTTGGAATGTAATAATTATTTTCTAAATTTAATTGTTCTAACCACAAATTTAATTTTTTTGTTAAATTATCATTATCAGTTTCAACTCTAAATTTCAATTCGCCAACTGCATCTGTTATAAAATCAACAATTGGATTAATTAAACCGGTTACGTCGTTATTTAATAATTGAGAACAAAGTTGAACTTGACTAGAAAACTCTGTAGGTGGAGTAATACCATTGGCACTTCTTCCTAGAAGTGTCTGCACTGCAGCCAATATATCTAAAACTTGGTCAGTATCTGCCATAATAATTACTCCTTAAATTTTAAAAAACGCAGATTGAATTTGTCCAACTTCATCTGCTTTTGCGATTTTTGCAAAGTTAATATTCCAGATTAATAAAAAAAACGTTTCGAGTGAATTGTGAACAACTATATTACCCATTCCTGCTACAAAATTATTATTTCCGGGAACTGATATATCATAAACATCTCCATCATAATCACTGACCTTTATATCACAGACTCTTTTGAAATTAAAATCTTTACATCTGTCTAAAATATTTTTATTATTTTTGAATTTACTATTTGGATAATAGCGAAAGGTATTTAAGAGTTCTCTATTAAGAGTCTTATTATTTTTTTGATATTTTACAGGAAATACTTCTCTTGGTATGTTGTGATAATATCCTCTTTTAGTTCCCTTTTTAATGCCAAATTCCTTATTGCCGTGTTTATTGATGATATAATAAAAACTAGCGTCATATCCTAATAATTTAAAAAGCGTATTTACTTGTCCAGCCAAGACTCTGCTAACAGTAGTTAATTTTCCTTTTTTGTCTCCATCTCCTTCAATCAAACCTCTTAAAAACGATTCTTTCACTCTATCAGGAGAATTAAAAATAACATCTGGGATTTTTTTATTTTTAGCGCATTTACCTACCAGGCTCTCAATTAAATTTCCTACACCCCTGCCTCCTCCGATAGTTACGACTTGCTGTTGATTTCCCCAATTATTAATATATTTGTATATTCTACCAGTATTAATATTAAAAACCCTCTGGCTTAACTTTAATAATAATTCCGCAGGGTCATCATAGTTTAAAGATAGTGTATAGCATCCGTCCGAACCCACACAACCTTCCGCACATGCCCAACCTAATAAATAAGCGAAATCGTCATTAACTAAAATATTTCTATCTATAAACTTTTCGTACTTATAACTAAAATTAATTTTTAAAGTTTCAAAATCACTAATTTTTTCTTGCTTAAAATTATCTACTGACATTACATAGTCATTTACTTTAACATCCCTCGCCATTACCTCTTTTAAGTCCATAGTAGCATTATCCCAAATTAACATTGAGTGTCCTTCGGTGACATCGACGTGGGAAGTTGGATTTAACTTAAAGGAATATATTTTATTTCCTTTATTTGGTTGTTTAACAATTTTACCTTCTTGCCAAATCAAGTTGCCTTTATTATAGGTTGGCACTAATACTTTGGTAGATTTATTATAAATATTAGATACTTTATCAGAAATAAATTTATTATCTATCTTGCATGATATAAGTTCATATTCTGGAATACTCTGCCACGCATGGTCTTCACTATGAATACACTTGTAGGTTACTCCTCCAACTTTAGTAATAAATCTACGTAAACTACTCAATTGTGTAACAATTTTTTCGTTTCCTTCTTGTGGTATTACACAGTAACCATTGTATAGCATTTTAATCGCTTGGCGAACCGCAACAATGGTTGCCCACTCTTGTTTAGTTTTGGCTTGTCTTATTTTTTCGCCTTTATTATTTGTTACCACATCATAAATAATATCACCATCGGTATCTCTAACATAATCTACATCTACTTTGCTAGTATAGGATGCTACACTAATTCCATTTTCGCCAAATTCTTTAGTTAAGCACAGTGCAACACTTCTACCACTGGCATCTGTGCCATCTATACAAAAATAGTTAAATTTTAACTCTCTTAATAACCATTTAAAAAATTCTTTATTATTATCTTCGCCCACACTGCGAAGCACAATGTTATAAACATAATAATATTTTTCTTCTTGTTTAAAAAAAACTGCAACATCTGTAATTCCAATATCACTAGAATCTGCACAGATGATAACTTCATCAACATCGCTCGGTCTTTCCACTATAACAGTGGTATCAAATTTGTGAAAGTTATCTTTATTTAATTCAAAAATTTTAAGAATTTTTTTATTATCAAACTGAACTTTATCTAAATCGATTACTTCTTCTGCGTCAACTATAACTTCGCCATGAACATTAACTCTATAATCTAACGAGTCCTCACTGCCGTAAGATTTAATGCGGTCTCTTTTTTCTTTATCGTCCCAAGCAGGGCTGACGGTTTGAGAAATATGCATAACATTCTTTTTATTATCAGGGTCGAAGAACATTTTTCCTGCAGGAGAGTCTTTAGTAAAGTTGCCCATTCCTGATACTCGCATTATTGCACCGTTCTCTGCTAGAGCATCTTTTCTTGCTAATGCAACCTTCTCTCCCTCAAAACTTGCTTCCTCGATACACGTCATATTTACGTGTTTTCCGTACCAATCACTTTGCCCTTCTGCTTTGCTTCCTAACTTAAAATTTATACTCACTAACTCGATACCATTTTTAAGCATAAATTTATATCCCGCTGTGGAAGAATTTAGTTTTTCTTTCCACCAAGATAGAATTGGGTGCGTTTCTAATGCGACCTTTATCCTATCTAAAATTTCTGCAATTGTTTTTAAATTTACAGAAGCAAATCCGATTTTTTCACTAGAGGATGTTAAAAAGTAGTTTAATAAAAAAATTATTTGTGTCGCTAAACTTTTTCCGATTTTTCTCCCCGCAAAATTATAAATGTCACTCACGTTCTTTCTTAGCTGAAATTTTTGCTTAGCATTTAAGTTATGATATTTTGCAGTAGCATCAAAATCTATAATAGATTCATTGCTTATCATAGCCTCTTGGTAAAATCTTACATCACTAAATTTATTTTCATCAAACTCGGCTAAGTTATCCCAATTTGTAAAAGAACTTTCAATTAAACATTTTGGTGTGAACCAAGATTCACAAAAATTTAATTCTTCTTCTGTAAGTTTTTCTAAAATCTCGGTCATTATTTTTATTGTAATTTAGACAACCAAAATTCAACTTGCTCTCGCCACGGTGTAGTTAGATATTTTAAAGATTTTTCTCTTTTTTTAGAAGGAAATTTTTTATCATACAGCTCTTTAACTTTATAAAATTCAATAATTTCATTTTTACTCATTGCAAAATTATTATTAAATGGAACACACCAAGCACACTTGCCATTTTTAAAGTCAACTTGACTTAGTGAAGAAATGTCGTGTAGTGAACACGAATGGCGGTCTTTATAATATTTACATAAATAGCAATCACTTGGTAATAATTTTGGACTACTCTCGTCCACTTTACTTTGTTTCTGCATTATTATTTTCCTTTTTTGCGTAAAAATGTTTATCTAACCAATCTATAAAATCTGGGTGAGTTTTTAAAACTTCTGCCATTTCTTCTTTGGTGATTTTTTTATCTTTCTTGTACCATTTCCAAAGAATATCATTTGTATAAACTTTGCCAGTAAACCAAGGATGTTTTGTTGGTTCATATTTATCAGTTCTAATTTTTAAAAAGAAAATTTCTTTGCAGTGTGGACAGGTAGTTGACCTGCCGTCCAAGTTTTGCTCTCTCCAAACCTCAAATTTTTTAAACAATTTTTGTATATAATCATAAGGACTTTCTTTACTCTTATCAACAAGAAAGCCTAATTGTTTTCTTAACTCTAGTGCTTGTTTTGTGGCGTCGTTTAAAGCACTTAAAACTCTAGTGTCTACTGTATCGGCATCACTAATTTGCTTTTGCAATCTCAAAAGCATTATGTCGTAGTATACTAAATTTTTTAATTGCTCAAAGTTATTTTTGCTAACGTGATTTATTTTAAGATACTCATCTAACAATTCTTGAGCTTTAACTCGTTCTGTTTTATTTTTCCAGACATCATCTAATGAAAAATCAAGTTCTTGCTCTTTTTCTAAAAGTTTGCGTTTTGCAATATCAATTAAATACTCTTCGGGAGTTTCTTTATACTGTTTAAGTTTTTTAAGTTGTTGAACTTTTTTATCAACGTCTTGTTGTTCCATAATTTTAAATTTTGATTGGTAAAGTAGAAAATGGACAGAACTTTAGCCCATACTTAGATTATACCATATAAAGTGCCATAGTGTCAAGGTTTTTACGAAAATAAATGCTTTTATAAACTATTGATTTTATTGACTTTATAACAATAAAAAATTTATTTCACTTTTCAAAAATTAATTAATTCTCAAACCACTAAAATTGTCCATAAAATTATCAATAAATCAAAGAAATAAAGTAAAAATTCGCTCTTTAATAATCGCAATTTAAAAAACTTAAAGGTTCCTTGTGGGTCAATCCAAGTTATAACAAGATTACTCAACACTAAGCATATTGACCCAATTAGTAAATAAATTAAATTTTTACCCACTATTAATAGCGGAAAAAGTGAGCAAACTTTAAGTAATGCGATAATACCTCTTACAGTGGCTCCGCATAATTTTTTATTTAACAAATCTTTTTTATCTTGATTTTCTAACTTGTAAGGAAAAAATTTGTAAGCAAATGTGCCCAATTTACTGGATTTTAGGTCGTTAATGCTAACCAAACCATAGCCCAAAGACAATGATGCACAATAACTAAAAAATCCAATTGACCAAAAAGAATGTAAATAATAATAACCAATTAAAACTAATTCTGTAGGTAGTCCAAATCGCCTGACTGCTTTGTGACATTGACCTCCAACTGCGCCGCAGATTGCACCAATAAAAACAATTAAATTGTTCATACTACTATATCGCCTTGAAAATAGTTTAACATGATTTTTCTATATTGTTTTCATTTTTTAGCACTTTCTTTCTTAGTTCATCAAACTGCTGCCATGTCAATAAATCATTGTCTTTTAGGTAGAAAACTAAACCTTCCAAGGTCATATTGACATAATCATTAATTCTTTTTTGGTCGTCTTGAGAAAAGTCGCCAAAAAAATCACTTATATTTTCGTTGAGTTGTGGTAGTGTTTTCATCTGTTTTAATGCGCTCACATTTTACGCAATAATAAATAATCAAATCTTCTTGAATTTTGGCAATCATTTTACTTTTACAAATCGGACAAATTACTTCGCTTTTTTTAAATGGCATAAGGCTCCTAATTTTTGTAAACTACTTCCCAGTTTTCACTTTTAGAACAAAATTCATCCATAACTTTAGTTGTAATGTAATTCACATTATCAACTCCAAAATTTTCTAAATTACATACTTTATAATACTCCGCAACTCTAACAACGCAAATTGCTCTATTTTTCATGTCAAACATTTTAGCTAATTTTTGTATTCCAGTTAACCACGCCAATAATTTGGCAAAACATTCGGAAATTCCGTAGCCACCTCCGACTGTTAAGTTTATAACATCTAATAAATTTTGTTTATCTAAATCAGTCAATCCCTTTTTACGATAAAAAATAATATCTCTTGATAAAATTCCTTGCAAATCTCTTTTTTGCACCTTGCCCTGTTGTTCACAAATTTCATTTTCGCCAATAACAATTCCTGCGTGGTAGTATCTAACTGGCTCTAAGCAATTAAAAAACCAACGGTAAATTTGATGCCAAATGGTAGGGCTTTGCATTAGGAATTTTACCATTTTACTGGCAAATCTATCAGAGTTATTTAAAAAAATATCTCCTACTTGTGGTTTATAATTATCCATTTATTCCTCAATTAAACTTTTTTTTCTTTCAGTATTGTGTTCTTCGTTAACTATAATCCAGCACTCTTCGCAAGTTTGATATTTATTTAACCTTTTAAACCCTCCACAAACCTTGCAAACTTTAATTTGTTTTTTCATTGTCATTCTCCATAGGTGTCTCTTTACTAAAATAAGGACAATACATTATAACACTACCTTTTGGTTGAGTTTTATATTTACAATCTTTACTCTTGGCGCACCTAAAGCACCTGCGATATTCTCTTAAATCGTTTTCTTGTTTAGTTTTTGACATAATTAACTTTTCTTTTTAAAAATTTTCTTAAATAAATTTATTACACTATCTACAACTTTTTTTACAATCGCATTTACTTTAGCATTGGTCTTAGCGAGAAATAAAAATAAACCTATAAACGAAACTACAAAAACATTACGTTCAATTTTTACAACTTTAATAGTTTTTTTCTGTTGAGTTATTTGAGTATTTAAAATTTCAACATTTTTTGTCAACTTTTCAACCTTAACTTTATCAGTATCAGTTGATGTTACGGTTGTAACTTTTGTTGCACAGCCTACTAGAAATAAACTTAATAATGTTACTAGGAAAAATTTTTTCATCTTGACTCCTTATTTTTTAAAGAATATAATTTTTTAGTCACTTTTTCTAAATTTTCATTAAATCGCTTTACAAAATTTTCATCTGTATCATTGCCTACTGACACATAAAAATTAGAAACCAAACAACCAATTTTATTATATAGTTCTTTATTCATTTTAACTCCTTATATTTTCTCATACAATCTGGGCATAGTGTAACAATCCAACCATCAGTTTGTTTAACATCTTTATTACTTCCACATTGCATACATATTGTTTCTGATAATCTTTCCATTAAAGTTATCATGCCATCTTGATAGTCATTATGTCCGTTAGTGTAGATTCTTAAAGACCCATATTTTTCTTTGATTTGACTAAATTCAATTTGAGGTTGTTTATTATTATCAATATCATATTGTAATTGACTAAATAAAATATTTAATAAAAGATTCCAGCCTTCATTATTATCAAAGGCACAATGTTTTAATAATTTTTTGTATTTTTTAATTAGTTTAGTATACATATTATTTTTTTATATTAAAAATGTCCTGCAAAAAATCTGGTATATCTATTTTGTCATTAACTCTATTACAAGTGGCACAAACTCCGTCCTTTAAAGCGGTAACTTTTTTACAATATTTACATTCGCCTATTTTATATTCAATTTTCATTTCTTAACCCTAACATTTTAATTTGTTTTTTTATTTTAGCATTAGTAAAGCCCCAAAAAGTCATTTCGTATAAACAATGTGCTAATATTTCAATAAGTTTAAATTTTTTTAAAGTTTCTTCTGCAATAAAATCACCTAACCATTTTTCTCGTAAATTAAAATCTAAGCCAAAATGTTCATCTTTACCTTCGTAAGTTTTACCGAAAACATCGACAAATTTATTATCATGTTCATCTATGTTAATTTCTAACCAAATTTCATCATCAGAAATAGAAGGCTCTAATTTTCTTAACTCTTTTAAACAAAATTTATAACCTTTAATATTTTTTACTTGGTCAGGATAAAGAATAAATAATTGTTTTAAAACTTTTTCATCAGTGAATTGAGATAGTAATTCGTGGAATTTCATTTAATCCTTAAATGTTATAAAATAATATATTTTATCTATAACTATAGTATACCATATAAACCCCCGTAGTGTCAAGGGCAAATGGCACTTATTTTCAAAATAATTTTTAAGCATAAAATGTCCCCAAAAATCACTTTCTTCAATACTGTATTACATAATTCTAGGCACTTTTTTCTATAGCCTTAAAATACTTAAAAAATCTTCATTTTACCAAATTAAATAAAGTTTATGTGACACGTTTTTGACGAAAATGATTTATATTAAATTAATTGTGTCCAAAAAAAGGAAAATGATGGGCATCATAATTGAATACATTATATATTAGTAGTCAATATAGATATAATTAAGAATAAAGTATAAGTTATCCATATCCGAACAAATACAATATTATGTTCGGATATTTATTTATTCGTATGAGTACATACTCATAAATAAATATCCTCACCACTCGCACATTCTGTGCATCGTGGTTCGTATTCTCTCTATCTCAATATTTAATGCTAATTAAATAACCGTAAGGATTCGGACTACTGTGCTTTTGTAAACGGTTACATTAAATAACCTACAAAACCACAGAAAAACACCTATTTTCCCAACTTTTCCCAATTACGCCAACATTCGCCACAAAACTCACATTTGTGGCTCGTTGGCTATATATTAATTTAATTATTTATATTTTGCCTATAGTTTTTAACAAAATTCTATATTTTAATTAAAAAGAAATTAATTTAATAACATACCACCCTTACAATACCCTGTAATCTCACAAAAAGGGGTCATTTTGCCAACTTAGACCCCCTAGGGTATACTAACATACCCTATTTTCAAATTAGGGCTATTTATGCAACATTTTTTAGCTAAATATTACCCAAGGGGTATAAAACTACCTATCGGCAATAATAAGCTAAATTAATTAAAAAATTAATTAAATATTCCCTAAAGGTAAAAAGTAATTAAATTACAAAATTATTAGCATAGGCGCAAGAGAGAATAAATTAATACAAAATAGGGCAAATAATTGTTTTTTGTTAAATAACCGCGTTTTAGCTATTTTTAGCATTATTGAGGATAAAAAGTGCTTGATTTTGTTAGTTTTTTACCGTTATTGCCGTAAGGCAACTAATTATTCACCGTTATTAGCTCCGTTATTTTAAATTAACGGAGCCGTTATTTGCCTAGTGTGGAGGTTTTAAACACCGCTATTTACCGCTTTGCTAATTCACACCCGTGGGGGTATTTGGTTATAAGGTCTTGAGTATCAGCGACTTATAAGCCATAGTCAATGGATAGACTATTGAACGCAAAAAAGCTATACTGGGCTTACATTATTTTAAGTCTCGTTGAATTGTAATTGATTCTATTAGCGTTTCAACGTGTATTAAAATAACTCAATGTAGTATTACATTATTCTCTACCAATTAAAATAATGTAATGTTTTCAATGACTTTTCGCATGGTTAAAAAAGCTATACCAGTATTGACAAATTCTACTTTATAGAGTAGTTACGCATTGATTTTATTGGTTTTTATGCAAAAATCGCCTAAAAATAGGCGTTAAAAAATAGCGCATTATTGCGCTAGCATCTAACATTAAATAGACAGTATTTAATTAATTATCCCTTATGGGCATTTGGGCTTAATTTGCGATTATTTAATTATTTCTTTACGGTAAGGATTATTTATCCAATTATGCCCCAAAAAGTTAAGGCAATAAAAAACCCTTGGCAGTTATGCCAAGAGTTAAGCTTTATTACCTTTGACTTGCTCAAGGTCAGGGCTTGTTATCTACAATGCCGATAACAATGGGCAACGGAAAGGGTCTATTTTGATTATCAATCGCTAACAGTTACGCTACTCATTCCAAAATCTCTATTCATTAAGAGATAAAGGCAAGCATTTAAAATGTATCTTTTAGTATCTCTTTTTTCGTATGCACTGCGTATTGATTGATAATTTTGTTTGATGCCCGCTTGTTTTGTAATAGTTATTGCGTAAGGTATTGTTATTAGCATTTTATTCCTTGTTTTAAATAGGTTATTATTTTAATATTTAATTTTATCTATCGGTATTTGCTTATTAAATACTACTTGAAAACAATGATTTGCTTCGATTAAGTCAAAATTTTCCATTTTCTTAATTGCGTCAATTTCTGATAATCCTTTAATTGATTGTATAATGTCCTTTAGTCTTTTATGCAATGTTTTCATTTAATAACCTCCCTTTAATTAATTGTATAAACTTGTGTCAATACTAATTGTCTTGCAATCTCGTTTTCAATTGTTTTGCTATTTAAACCTAATTCTTTTAATTCAATGTATTTTTCAATTTTTTTATCAAGTTCAGCTTTTGTCATAAATACCCCTTATTTACCATTTATTAATAATGCTATAATAATCCCTGAATTTATTATTTACTGGTTTATACTCTATTTTTTCCCTATGCGCTACGCCTTCAAGGTACGCGTATACGCCAGCAAGCTGGCTTGCTATAATCCAGTCTTCCTTTATCTTTTCGGCTTTTTTAGTGTAGCTTAAGTTTTTCATTTTAACCTTCCTTTTTTCTTGCTTCCTTCCGGTTCTTTTCTTTCCTTCCAATTAAATTATACCATACCACAAAATAAAAGCAAGTTTGTAAACGTAAAATTCTCTTTACTGGCATTGATTATTTTAACGCTTAAATTGTAACCGTTCCATAGTGTAATGTTTTCAATGGTTTTTATTTATCTACTCAATCAAAAATAATTAAAATACTTTATTCAAAATGTAACCGTTATTTATTGTAATTTTTCAATGTTTTTGTATCTTTTGAATTTAAGGCATTTCTGTTCGATTTTAGCGCATTGTAGTTATAGGCTATAATACCCTTAAAAATTTTCTGTAAACGGTTATTTACCTATGTTATGCAATAATTTTTTATTTAAAAATGCTAATAAATTCAACGTTTTTTTGCATTGACAACACAAAAAAATTATGGTAATTATACTACTCAATAACTAGTTATACCTTAATACTTGGCGATAAAATTTTTCAATTATTTTCATTTTTATTCTTTAATTAAGCTATTAAAAAAATGCAATGTAGTATTGATTATTTTAACGCTTAAATTTTACATCTTAAAAAATGTAATGTAGCATTGCATAATTTTAACTTGCTTTTAGTTTTTTAAAATGTTTTATCATAATTGAGGATAAAGCGCAAGCCGTAAGGCGTAACCCGCTTTATAAAAAAAGTATGATAAAGGCAAAAAAAATTAAAAAATGTCCGGATTGCGGCAAAAAACTGACACCCGACACTACCTTGTATAGTACCTATCGAGATAGATATATATCATCGGCACACCCACAAGGCAAGCTTTTTGTATGCAAAAAGTGCTATATAGGGCAATCTTTAATTAAAGGATTATATGAAGATAAAAAAATATTATACTGAATTTTTAGCCTTAAAAGATAAAATTGATGCATCATTATTTAATGGTGGAGTATATGTTAAAATATATAAAAGCCCTTACTTTGGTTATTTTTTAGCAATTGAATTATATATAAATACAATACTTCAAGAAAATATCAACAAAGTTATTGAAAATATAAGCGGGAAAAATATAACTGATATTGATAATGATATTAAGGCAAAACAAGCCTTAAAAGATATAGCGCAATCCTTAAGGGATAAAGAGTATAACGAGCAAAGGCAAGACGCAATTGACAAGGCTGTTCAAACAAGGCAAGATATATACACCACTAACAAAACCACAATAAACCCTGTAAGCGGGGTATATGTTAAACTTGCCTTTGATTATAGCGGCAAAGCAATGTTTTACAAGGTAGAATTTAAGACTAAAGGCAATCAGTTATTACGCCGTAGTAGTTTTTCTTTTGACACTATTGAGCAAGCGCGGAGTTATGAGTTTATAAGCGGAAAGTTTA
>Ga0172382_10011725_pt1 | contig 11543 bp, 12 predicted proteins | sample Leawel138RmetaG_FD_122245 | JGI IMG/M metagenome (GOLD analysis project Ga0172382, IMG submission 122245) | Leachate microbial communities from a municipal landfill in Southern Ontario, Canada - Leachate well 138R metaG | ecosystem: Engineered > Solid waste > Landfill > Unclassified | place...
CAGGGGGGCAGAGGCTGGTGGTCTGCGGTGACGTGAACACCGCCCACCGCGAGTTGGATCTGGCCCGCCCCAAGGAGAACGAGTCCGTCTCCGGTTTCCTCCCGGAGGAACGGGCGTGGATGGACCGTTTCTTCTCCGACGGATATCTGGATACCTTCCGGCTCTTCCATGCAGACGGCGGACATTACAGCTGGTGGTCCGTGCGCACCAAGGCCAGGGAGAGGAATGTGGGCTGGCGTATCGATTACTTCATAGTGTCCGCCGACCTCCGTTCCCATGTGGTGGGCGCCGGGATCATGCCTGAGGTCATGGGTTCGGACCATTGCCCGGTGTTCGTGGATATGGAGCTCTGACAATCAGCTCAACCGCGCAGCAAACCGTCCTCCAGGGTGAGGATGCGATGCCCCAGCGCCCGGGCGGCGCGAGGGTCGTGGGTGACGGAGACCATGGCCATGCCGGTGCGTCGCCTTTGTTCGTCCAGAACCTCCAGCATGCAGCGCAGGCTGGCATCGTCCTGCCCCAGGGTAGGCTCATCCATCAGCAGCAAGGCCGGTCTGCCCACCAGGACGGCAGCCACCGCCAAACGCCTCTTCTGGCCCTCGCTCAGTCTCTGCGGGTGGCGGTTACGGTCCTCCCAGAGACCGAAGCTCCTCAGCATCGGCTCCACATCCTCCTCGCTCACGGCATTCATCAGCAGCTCGGATGCCACGCTGTCCATGAACAGCTGATGGTTGGGGTTCTGCCATATCAGCCCCACCCGGCCTCGCGGCCAGCCTCTCCATGACCTTCTGGGCTTCCCTTGCAGCTCCAAGGCCCCTCCCTGCGGTTTGAGTAGCCCGGCCGCCAGCCGCAGGAGGGTGCTCTTGCCGCATCCGTTCCGGCCCAGCACCACCACGGACTCCCCCTCCTCGAGATTCAAGGATACGTTCTTCAGGAGGGACTGCTGGCCAGTATAGGCGAATTCGACCTTGTCGAAGCGTAGGATAGGAGAGCCCCCGGTGGGCGGGCCCATGGGGAGGCACGGCGGATCCCTGGGGCCCATGCTCTCATGCAGGCGGCCATCCTGCATGAGGAGCACCCGGTCCGGCGCGTCGCCCAGGAGGTCGAGCCGATGCTCGGCGATCAGGACGGCATGCCCACGGTCGCAGAGCCCCCTCAGGAAAGCCATGAGCGCTCCTGCGGTGGGAACATCGATGTTGGAGAACGGTTCATCCAAGACGATCAACGGCGGGGACATGGTGAGGGCGGATCCCAAGCAGAGGCGTTGCATGTTCCCGCCGGATAGGCTCATGGGGTCCGCCCCCAGTTCCAGCCCTATCAGGGATGCCACGTTCCGCACCCTTTCCTGGAGCTCCGGCAAAGGAACGTTCAGGTTGGCGGGTCCGAAGGAAAGTTCGTCACCCACCCGGGTGTGCACCAGCTGGGATTCGAAGTCCTGGAACAGGGAGCCCACCATATGGCAACGCTCCTCCGGCAGCAGTCCCCGGGCATCCAAGCCTTGCAGTGACAGGCTTCCCTCCGCCTCCGCCGGCACCAGGTGGGGCACGATGCCGTTGATGAAGGATAGCAAGGTGCTCTTTCCGCAACCGCTGCGGCCATGGATGACAACCATCTCTCCTGGCCTTATGGCCAGGTCCAGCCCCTGCAGGCAGCTCCTGCCCCCTGGGTAGCGTATGTGCAGGCCCTCTATGCGAAGGAGTTCCGACGAATCCCTGGCAGGGAGAGCGGGGTTCAAGCCAGCACCACCGCCGTCGAGAGCATGGTGAAAACGATCAGAAGGAGAGCGTCCGCCCGGGAGAAGGCCATGGAGTTGATCATGGTGCGCTCTCCCTGCAGACGGAAGCCACGGGTGTGCAGCCCCAGGGTGATGCTGTCGGAGAGGTTGTAGACCCGGGACACCACCGGCATCATGAATGACCGGTAGGCCACCCGTAGGCGATGCCTCCGAGGGCGGGCCCGCAGGCCGTTGCTCTGCCTCACCCGGTCCATGTCCCGTATGAACACCGGCAGGAAACGGAGCATGACCATGATGGCCAGCGTCAGGCGTCTGGGGGCGCGCATGGATTCCAGACCGGACACCAGCTGCGCCGGGGTGGTGGTGAAGGCGAACATGGTGATGCTCACGGCGATGGTCATCATCCGCAGGCCGGAAACCAGCGTCCGGTCCAGGTCCGTCTCCATCCAAAGGTTGCTGGCCATGACCAGGAGGGCCAAGGGCAGAACGATGAAGGAGGTGCGCAGCAGGGCCAGACCGCAACCCGATAGCACCAACAGGGACCCCAGGGCCAAGATGTACAAGGACATGGCCACAGGGTCCATGACCAGCAGCGCGGCCAGGAGCATCATCACCGCCGCGGCGATCTTCACCAACGGATGGACCCCGTCCAGCCAAGTGTCGCTCTCGCTTTGGGACAGAAGCATGTTCACACCTGGTCAGGGGCGTACTCCTGGGCCCCCTTGGCTCCCAGGAACCCTCCGGCGGCCCCTAGGGCGGTAGTGAGCAAGGTGAGACCCAGCACCAGTGGCCAGACGGCCTGCAGATTGTCCAAGCCGAACCCAGGGAGGTTGAACAGGGAGCCGAAGATGTAGCCGAAGATGTACACCAAAGCGTTGTAGAACGCGGACAGCAGCGTTAAGATGCGAGTGGTACGGAGGTCAGACCTCAGGATCAGGATGGCCCCGTCCGTCAGCAAGGCCGCGGAGACCAGTATGAAGAACATGGAGGGGGTGACGAAGGCCAAGGCCGTTCCCAGGATCAAGGAGCAGAAGGTCGCCACCCCCGCCCGCCCTACGCGTCTGTGACCCAGGGCCAGGAAGAAGCCCAGGAAGAAGGCGGTGACCACTGCCCCGGCGCCAGGGACGGTGGCGAAGAGGCCCACCACGAAGGGGACCGTCACCATGGCCGACACCAGCATGCCCACGGCGATCAAGGCCAGGAAAACAACGTCTTTGGTCTGGAATCTCAAGAACGACATCTGATCGCCCAGGGTATGGCGGCCAGGGATATGTAAACGATTTGCCGCTCAGCGTTGGAAGGCACGCAGGGTCCGCAGGCGGTTGAAGGCGGCGGCGATCTCGAAGGGACGAACCGTTGCCCTCTCGCCGTTGAGCCTACCCAGCGAGTCAAGGCCGTCTTTGGATATGCCTTTCATGGCCTCCTGCACCAGCTCCCGCATGGTGCGGGAGCCGTCCATCTTGTCTATGGACTGCACCAGGACGTCTGCCAGAGTGACGGTCTGCGAGGACTCCACCAGCTGTTCCCAGGCCGAGAGGTCTATCTCCCCGTTGCCGAATTGGATGCTGTGCAGCGAACGAGCGGCCACAGCCACCTCTTTGCGGCCTTTGCGGGGGTCAAGGTCGGTGTTCAAGGGATACCGGTCCATGGATGAGATGAAGCCCTCCCCTTCTTCCCGCAGACGGCGGGAAGGGTTCTCCGCCGCCACCTCCTTGGCCTTCTCCGTCACGTCTTTCAGCACATAGGCATCCATCATCAGCACGGTGTCCGCGATGTCCAAGTACTCTCCCGAGCCGCCCACCACCATCACCGTGGAGATCCCTTTCCCCTCCCATAGCTGGCGGACCCGGTCTATGAAAGGCGTGATGGGCTCGCTGCCTTTCGGCACCAGCTCCTGCATGCGACGGTCCCGCACCATGAAGTTGGATGCCGAGCGGTCCTCGTCTATGAGCAGGAGGTCGGCGCCCATCTCCAAGGCCTCCATGATGTTGGCGGCCTGCGAGGTGCTGCCGCTGGCGTTCTGGGTGCAGAAGGAGGCGGTGTCGATGCCTCCGGGCAGAGACCCGATGAAGGGGCGGATGTCCACGCTCTCCACGGGCCGGCCGTCCTCCACATTGACCTTCACGGCGGCGTAGCGGGTCACAGCCAATTCCCGGCCGTCGCCGGGGATGTGGTCGTAAACACCTTCGGTTATAGCGTCCAGAAGGGTGGATTTGCCATGGTAGCCGCCGCCGACGATGATCGTTATCCCTTCCGGCACCCCCATGCCCCAGACGTCACCGCTGTTGGGGGTGCGCATGCGTATGCGCAGGGAGTCCGGTGACCGGAAGGGGGTGGCACCTTGGCGGAGGGGGGAGCGGTCGACGCCGCTGCGGCGTGGGAGCATAGAGCCATCGGCGATGAAGGCCACCAGGCCCATGTCCTTCAGGCGGGAGCGGATGTGCTGGGCATCCTCCACCGTGCATAGGTGCTGGAACAGCTTGGAGTCCTTGTAGCTGGAATAGCAAAGTGAATCGGATACGATGATGGGGAGTTTCTCTGCCAGCATCTCCGCTGCCAGTCGTCCGGCCACTTGGCGGCCGAAGGCGGGGAGCCCGGCGCTGAACCGCACCTCCACGTAATCCTTGTTCAGCACCACGCTGCTCCTCTCCAGCACGGCCTGACCCGGCCGGGGGACGGATATGGTGCCGCTGCTGCCGCTGGCCAAGCCTCCCTTGGCATGGGTCCGGGCGGACTCCCAGAAGCGGCGGGCGATGAGGTCCCGCAAGGCTATGGAGCGGGCTCGGCTCTGGAAGGCCTCCGGTGGGAACTGGGCCTCGGATTGCGGTAAACGGACGCGCATGGTGCTGGGCGCGGCGAAAGGGTCCCCCTGCACATGGTCTATGAACAGGGTGGCGTTGTCCAGAGGATACTCCTTCTGCAGCTCCTTGTAGGACCGGTACCCTTTGCCGTCCAGACGTATCAGCTCACGGTAGAGCGCCCCGTCAACGGTCAATGCCGCCCACCTCCAGGAGGGCGAATCCAGTATCGGGGTCCATGGCACGTACCGCATTATCGCCGAGAAGCTCCTGCAGCACCACCTCCATGACCAGCCAGACCACCACTCCGGCCCGCACGCAGCCGGTGACGGAACGTCCATCGCGTCCGAAAGAGGCATGCATGTGCAGGATGGGGGTGCCATCCACGTCCGGGAATATGGTGCCCACTCCGCTCACCTCGTGCTGTCCATGCAAGGTGTGCAGGATAGGTTCGATGGGGAGAACATGACCGTCACGGGGGCCCATGACGATGCGGGAGCCGTCTTCCGCCCCTCCCACGGCCTGGACGGTGGCGGAACGGATCCCTTGGGCGAGGGCGAAGGACTCGATGGCTTCGTGCAGGACCTCTCCTGCACGCAAACGGAGCACGAAAACACGCCCTCCTGACATCTGAACGCTGTCCAATCGCGCCCCTCCTGGTTAATAATCAACGGTACTTGCTGTACCTGTCCAGCAGCCGGGAGATGCGATCGAGGTCCTCTTTCTCCAGCTCTCCGGTGTCCAAGAAGGTTTTGGCGTACTCCTTGGCCTCCCGTACCGAGTTCCGCGAGGCCTTGGCAATGAGCGAGGCCAGGAAGGATGTGGCCACGGAAGGGTCCATCTTCGAGGTCTCCAGGACTTCCCTCATGTCGTACTTGAACGGCTGGATGCGGTGCAGGTTCAACATGGGCTGTCGCTTGGAATCGCGATTCTTGGGTCGGATGATCTTGTCTGCGGGATTCTTCCGGGAAGAATTCTTGTAACTAATCGCCAAATTTATAACTCCGGTATCGGAACAGACACCTTTCAATACTTAAATGATTTGGAGCAGTCCAAAGACTGGGCCAGGGTGTGCTCAGATATCGTTCACGAAGTTCATGAAGCTGTTCACGGTTTTGGCCATAAGCCTCGCCAGTTTCTCCCAATGCATCTTGGACAACGGGCTCTCCGGGTCGCAGAGGGTGAACATCATCTGCACCATCGTCTCCTTGGTATCCGCATCCTCACGGTCCCAGATGCTACGCCAGTTGTCCTCCTCCTCCGAATCGGAGGGGAAATGGAGCATGGAGTTGTCGATCAGGCGGACGGACATCTTGATGAGCTGCTCCTGGCTGAGCCCTAGGGCCCGGCCATCCACGATCATGGCGCCCACGAAGGCCTTCATCCTCTCCCAATCATTCTGAGGCCCCTCCGTTTCCGGGGGCGAGAGGGGTCTCCGGCCCCCGCCCTCTTCATGGCCATCCATTTTCCTCTCCTTGTTCATTCAGTTCACCTTGCCGCTGCCGCTGAGAACACGCCAGGTGTTGCGGTTAAGGAGGTTTTTGGTTATCACCTTTCTTGCCGTGCGGTTGCTGCGCAGGAGCCGCAGGAGCTCCCTATAGCCCTCGCGGCACTTCCAGGAGTCCAGGTAGGCCGCGTACCCCTTGTCCACGTAGGACTGCAAGGTATCCCGGTCCAACGACCCTTGGTACTCGTAGGCCCGGTGGTTGGTCTTCCAATCCTCCGAGTCCAGGAGGCCGGCCTCCTCCTTCTCCTGCCAGAGCTTGGTCCCCACCAGGTAGTCCAGGATGTTGATCTCCACGGCATGGGGGCGGAGTTCCTTGATGAAGTCCACCGTCCGTTGCAGGTCCTCCTCGGTCTCCACCGGCGCTCCCATTATGAATGAGGTGATGACCATCATCCCCACCTCCTTGGCGTTCCGCACCGCTTCCGTTATCTGCTCCGGTTGGACCTTCTTGTTGTAGAAGTCCAGCACATGGGGGCTGGCGCTCTCCGAGCCGAAGAAGATCACATCGAAGCCAGCCTCCTTCATGCGGCCCAGAAGCTCCTTGCTGGCATTGTTCACCCTCCCCTCGCAGTACAGGCTCATGTCGATGCCCCGTTCGATGATGAGGTCGCAGACCCGCATGGCCCGGTCCTTCCTCTGGGTGAAGTTGTCGTCCACGAAAACGACGGACCGGTAATCTTCCTGGTAGAGCGATTCCAGCTCATCCACCACGCTCTCCGGGCTCCGGCTGCGCCAACGGCGGAGGGAGAACGAGGCGCAGGAGCAGTAGCGGCAGTCATAGGGACAACCCCGGGATGAGACCATGGTGGTGAAGCGCCCGAATGTCAGAGGGATGCCCTGATGCACATAGCCATATTCCAGGTCTCCCAGCTCGGAGCGGTCCAGGGGAGGGAGTGAGTCCAGGTCGTCGATGAGCGCCAGGGGGCGGTCCACATACTCATCGCCGCGGAGATAGCTTATTCCGTCCACATCCCCGGGGTCCTGTCCAGACTCCAAACGGTCCAGCAGTTGGACCAGGGAGTGCTCGCCCTCGCCCTTGATGATGTAGTCTATGAACGGGTAGCCACGGAGTATCTGCTCCGCAGTGAAAGTGGCATGGTATCCTCCCAGGACCATCCAGGAGTCCGGGAGGGCCTCTGATGCCAGCCGCATGAACTCGATGGTCTCCTGGAAGGTGTGCGTGGAGCAGTTCAGGCCCAGGAGGTCAGGCTTCTCCTCCATGGCGGCCTGCAGGAGCTCGGGTATGCCCATGTCCCGACAGAATGCATCCACGACCTTCACCTGATGATGTGGGCGATCATTACGTATGCTGGCGGAGAGCGAGAGCAAACCCAGCGGTGGCCATTTCTCTCCGGTCCTCCCCGGTGGCGTGGATAGGAACACCTTCATGCTGAAACCTTCCCCTCAGTCCTGGTTTTAAGGGTATTTAATTATTATCACCATATGGCCAAAATAATGGGTTAAGATGCGTCAATGATTAAATATGCGGGCTGTAATTGTTCGCCCATGCCCCCGGAAGGGTATGTCCTGGACTGCACCCCAGATCCTCGTGTGGGTCGTTTACTGACCATAGCGGCGGCTGGAGCCCTGCTAATATCGTTGTACTCCGGTCTTTACGACCAGAGCGCCATATCCCTGCTGACCCTGGGGCTCTTGGTCTTCGGTCTGCTGGACAAGGGCCGGACGGTCTCGTTGCCGGATGCTTTCCAGGCTGCGTTGGTAGCTCTGGTATACCTGATGGTCATGGGCGCGGTCCTGGTGGAGTTCCCGCTCCTGCATTGGGCCAGCAACATCGTCCTGGGTGTCATACTGGGAGCGGCCGGTTTCATCCTGGTCTACGGTCTTCTGCAGAGGATGCCGGATGAAGGGGGGAAGGCCGTGCTGATGTCGGTTCTGGCAACCAGCTTCGCGGTGGCCATGGCAGTTCTCCTTGAGTTCTCCGAGTTTTCTCTGGATGCCGTCATGGGGTGGCAGCTGCAGGGCACGCTCCAAGACAGCATGGCCGACTTGGCCGGCGTGGCCATCGGAGGCCTGCTGATGTCCGTGGCCCATTTCCAGCGTCGTCAGGCCGGAGGCATTTTCACCCGCATGGTGGCATGCTTCATCAAGGTCAACCCCCAGCTCCTGGGCATAGGGGACGCCGATGACCAGGAGTCATTGATGGCCCTCATCTCCACCGGGGAGGGTGAGAGGCTGGAGTTCAAGTCCACGTTCCGCCGCAACACCCACACCGGGGAGAAGGACAAGCGCATGGAGAGGGCGGTGCTGAAGACCCTGGTGGCTTTCCTGAACAGCAACGGCGGCACCCTGTTGATAGGCGTGAACGATGAGGGCGAGGTTACGGGGATAGACCTGGATTCCTTCGAGAGCCGGGACAAGCTGGGGCTGCACTTCACGAACATCATCTCCAGCCAGATCGGCAACGGCTTCCTGCCGTTCATATCGTTCCGGCTTGTACCTGTTGAGGAGGTATGGGTCCTGCGGGCGGACTGCCGGCCCAGCAACGAGCCGGTGTTCCTCCGGGATGGCAACGAAGAGTTCTTCTACATCCGTTCCGGCCCGTCGTCGGTGGAGGTCAAGGGCAGCGAGCTCGTCAGCTTCATCGACCGTCGCTTCCGTTCCTGATGTCGATAAACGGATAAACGCCGGGGTGCATCCCATCCTCGTGGTTGAGATGAGCTTCCGCGACCTGGTGGAGGGGCCAGATATACTGTTGATGCCGGTGGCCCATGATGTGATGTCGGCCGTTCTGGCGGAAAGGGCAGGGTTCCACGCCATCGCCTGTGCCGGATATGCCAACAGCGCCTCCCTCCTGGGCCGTCCAGACGTCGGTCTGCTCACCCAGACGGAGATGGTGCAATGTGCCGCCCGCATGGTGGAGGCCGTCTCCCTGCCGGTTTTCGCCGACGGCGATACCGGCCAAGGTGGACTCCTGAACGTGTCCCGGACCGTAACCCTCTTCGAAAGGGCCGGGGTGCAGGCCTTGATGTTGGAGGACCAAGCGGGGACGAAACGGTGCGGGCACATGGACGGCAAGGATGTGGTCTCGGCGGAGGAGATGGAGGGTCGCCTGCGGGCCGCGCTGCAGTCCCGGCAACGGCAGGACATGATGATCGTGGCCCGCACGGATTCCCGCCAGACGCATGGTCTGGACGATGCCGTGGAACGGGCCAACCGCTATCTGGACGCCGGGGCGGACATGGTGTTCGTGGAGGCTCCCCAGAGCCGAGAGGAGCTGGAATCCATCCCCCGACTGGTGAAAGGCCCGGTGATGGCCAACATGATCCCCGGAGGCCGTACGCCCCTATGCAGCGCCACGGAGCTGCAGCGTATGGGCTATTCCCTGGTGGCCTTCCCCACCCTTTTGACGCATGCCATGGCCGCTACCGCTGAAGACCTGCTCCGCGAGCTGCGGGCATCCGGCGACGCCAGCAAACTGCATCCCCGGATGATGGGTTTCGGCGCCTTGCATGAGGTCCTGGGCATGGGTGGCCTAAGGGCTAAGGAGGAAGGATGGGGACGTGGCCCCGATAGGCCGGGAAGATAGTTTTGCACGGTTTTGCAATAACTATAAAAAAGTACTCGCCCATGGCAACAGGGAGTGATGGCATGGACATGCAGAGCTTGATGTCAGAGAGCTCCCGTTGCGCCGACCTACTTCGTTGCGCCTACAACCTAGGGGAGCAGGAGCTGGAGCTGTACCGATTCCTGGGCGGAGGGCAGCCGATGCGCTCCGATGACATAGCTGTTTCCTTGGGCAGGAACCCCAGTTCCGTATACAGGAGCCTGCAGAAGCTGCTTTCCTGCCATATGGTCAACCGTCGCACCGTGAACATGGAGGGAGGGGGTTACTACCATCTGTACTCCGCCCGCGGCGCACAGGCGGTGAAGAAGGACCTGGAGGCCTGCGTAGGGGAGTGGAAGAGCCGTGTGGACGGGCTCCTGGAGATGTTCGAGAAGGAGATGGAGGGGTCGAGGTGACGCATCGGGTCCTTGGCAAGACCGGGTGCCGGGTTTTCCCACTGGGCATGGGTTGCATGCGATTACCGGTGCAAGGGGAGGGTATGTCTCCCGTGGACGAGGAGTTGAGCCGGAAGGTGATTCATGCTGCCATAGACCAGGGCGTCAACTATCTGGACACGGCCCCGGTGTACCACGACGGGACGGCCGAGCAGGTCTTAGGGAGGGTGATGGGCGACCGCCGGGACGAGGTGTACCTGGCCACCAAGATGAGCCGGGGGGCGGTGAGCTCCCGTCAGGACTGCCGGGAACTTGTGGATGAGCAGCTGCGCAGACTGCGCACCGACCGGATAGACATGTACCTCCTGCACAACGTGAAGCCTGACAGCTGGGAGGACTTCCAGCGCTTCGGGGCCTTGGATGCCATAGAGAGGGCGCGGGACCAGGGGAAGGTGGTGCACGTGGGGTTCTCATCGCACGCGGACACACCCTTCTTCCGAGAGCTGCTGGATTTGCACGACTGGGATTTCTGTCAGATCCAATTCAATTACCTGGACAACAAGATCCAAGCGGGGGAGGAAGGCCTGAAGGAGGCCCACTCCCGAGGCCTGGGAGTGATAATCATGGAGCCTTTGAAAGGAGGCTTCCTGGCCCGTCAGGACCTCTTCTACCGCCATAAGCTGCAGGAGGAGAGGCCGGACTGGTCGCCGGCGGAGTGGGGGCTGCGATGGGTATGGGATCGGCCGGAGGTGCACCTGGTCCTCAGCGGGATGAACTCCTTGGATCAGGTGACGGAGAACTGCCGGATCGCCCGTGACGCTCTGCCGGGGGGTTTCGACCCCGCCCACCGTCGTCTCTTGTCCGATGTGAAGAAAGAGGTCTCCAAACGCCTGAAGGCCCCCTGCAGCGGCTGTGGGTACTGCATGCCTTGTCCGCAAGGCGTGAACATACCCCGTATGCTGACGCTCTACAACGAGGTCTATCTGCAAGGAGACGCCACCTGGTCCAAGGTGATGTACAACATGTGCACGGAGGAAGGCGCCCTGTCCAAGCACTGCACCGCCTGTGGCCGTTGCGAGGGACTGTGCCCGCAAGGGCTCCCGATATCGAAACTGATGGAGGAGGCCCATGGCCTTCTCTTCCAAGCGGCGGACCAGTAACGTTTATCTATTGCTTCCTCTTTAGTATTTCAAATTAATTTGAAATCGTATGGAGGAAAACGATGGCGAAGGAGTTGTTGGTGGTATGCACCCATAACGCGGTGCGCTCACAGATGGCGGAGGCGGTGGTGAACCGTCATATGCCCGAGTGGAAAGCGTCCAGCGCCGGCACCGCCCCGGCCGGCGTCAACCCGTTGGTACGCAAGGTCTTGGAGGAGCAGGGGTATGATGTCTCCGGACTACGTTCCAAAGGCCTGCAGGAGTTCGCCGGCAAGACGTTCGACCTGGTGGTGACCGTCTGTGACGGGGCGGCAGAGAGCTGCGTCAACTTCCCCGGCCCCCATCGCCGTCTGCACCTGCCGTTGCAGGACCCGGTGGCGGCG
>Ga0172382_10011730_pt1 | contig 11541 bp, 9 predicted proteins | sample Leawel138RmetaG_FD_122245 | JGI IMG/M metagenome (GOLD analysis project Ga0172382, IMG submission 122245) | Leachate microbial communities from a municipal landfill in Southern Ontario, Canada - Leachate well 138R metaG | ecosystem: Engineered > Solid waste > Landfill > Unclassified | place...
AACCCGAAGGTCGTAGGTTCAAATCCTGCTCCCGCAACCAGATACTAAAGCCTTAACTTTCAATAAGTTAGGGCTTTTTTTATATCTGTAATTCGTGCCTTGAAAATCCCCTAAAAAGCCTCCGTGCCCAAACCGTGCCTTGAGCGTGCCTTGTTCTAAAGCTGAGGGTTTTCACGACCAGTCAATTTTGACTGTAAGTCTTTTCAGGGTATATTTTCTTTACGGCGGCACCGGTTCAGCTACTTTTTTGCCTATACCTCAGAAAGATTCTCTGAGCACCTTATATAAGTCACCGACTGCTCAATATGCAATCAAAATAGCTACACAGCTTATCTAGGTTAGATGCCACCGCATGAGCCTTGAATGATTGATTATTTCGAACAAACCACGAATCAGTTAACTTAACAGATTCGGGCGACAAAGGGAGTACTCTTAACCTCCTTTGCCACCTTGGTAAGGATAAAAACGACATCACTACTGACTCTCAGCAGCCAAGTATCAACTTTTAATTTTAAGTGTATTTTTAGTCCCCAGTTTTATTCTCTGTTTTTTCTGCAGCCATATTCGCAAAGCGAGAAAAGAACTCCTGAACCTGATCCATACCTTGTATCCCCATAGGCATGATGCGCTTCATAAACAATTCAGGATCACTCATTTCATCTACATAGGTATTCATTTTTTCTTGCATCTTTGCCATCAGTTCTTTTTGCATGGGCTCAACATCCGGTAAGCCCATCACTTTTCTGACTTCTTCTGGGCTCATCTCTATCTCGATATTAACCTTCATATGCATCACCTTTTATTTTAAATTATAGTGTCAATTTCAATTTAACAGGTTCTCACAAAAATAAAGAGTCATTTAATAGCTAATAGAGACTTTTAAAATATAACTATATCATCGACTTCATAATCCAGCCCTACCCCAGCAACCGAGTTCAAAAAGGTGCGCTTGAACTGGCGTAAGTCAGGCGGTGTACACCGATTACTCGGCTGGATTCCTGTCAACACAGCCGCGGTCCAATGGAAAAATGGACAGATCTACCACAACGGCCACTATTTCAAGCTGCGGGACAACTACGGCCTGAATCAATACACATTCCGCTCAACCAGTTTCAATGAAGGTACGCATGGTCGTTGGCACTTCAATGTTGTGGTTGATGTGGAGGCTGAGATGCCAGCAGGCCAGGACCGTATTGGTAGTGATCTCGGCCTAACCGGCACGGCCACTTGTTCCGATGGTACAAAGCTCGAAGCTTGCCGATACTACCCTGGCCTTGAAAATAAGCTGTCCATAGCGCAACGCGCTAAAAATAAGCGTCGTGTTAAAACCATTCACGCGAAGATCGTCAATCGCAGGAAAGATGCACTGCACAAGTTCATCCGCAAGCTGGTCAACCGTTGTGGTGAAATCTATGCGGGCAATATCAGTAGTTTAAAATCCGTTAAAACCAAGATGGCCAAACCAGTACTGGATGCTGGCTGGGACCAATAAAAAGCAATATTGAACTATAAATGCGCTCACTCAGGCATTGTTTTTAAAAAATTCAACGCGGCATACACCACCCAAACCTGTAACTGTTGCAGAGCATTGCCCGACGGCAGGCCGTAGCGCAGGACTTGGAATAATAGAATGAACGTGCAGAGAGTGCGGCGTCACCCACGACCACGATATAAACGAGGCCAATAACATTCTCACGGGCGCGCATGGCCGTCTAGCTGTAGCCCCGTTACTTTAGTTATATAAGACCTGCAATTTAGATAACTTTATGTCAAGCAATAAAAAACCCCCAAAGCTGGCTGGCCAACGTTGGGGGTTACTTCATACTACCGTATCTTTTAGATCGGCCAGCCTTACAGGGCTGCTTCTAACTCAGGTACAGCGTCGAATAAATCAGCCACCAAACCGTAATCTGCTACTTGGAAAATCGGTGCATCTTCATCTTTGTTAATCGCGACTATCACTTTAGAATCTTTCATACCCGCCAAGTGCTGAATTGCACCGGAAATACCTACTGCAATATACAGCTCTGGTGCAACAATTTTACCGGTTTGACCAACCTGCATATCGTTGGGTACAAAGCCTGCGTCAACAGCCGCGCGTGATGCGCCCACTGCCGCGCCGAGCTTGTCAGCAATGCGGTTAAGCATTTCAAAGTTCTCACCGTTTTGCATACCACGGCCACCTGAAATAACTATCTTAGCAGCAGTGAGTTCTGGACGGTCAGACTGTGCCAGTTCTTCACCAACAAATGCAGAAATACCCGCATCACCACCAACTGCTACAGCTTCAACGCTTGCAGAGCCACCTTCAGCGGCCGCCGCATCAAAACCTGTACCTCGTACTGTAATTACTTTAATTGCAGCATTTGACTGTACGGTAGCAATCGCATTACCGGCATAAATTGGACGCTTGAAAGTATCAGCACTTTCTACAGCAATAATTTCAGAGATCTGATCCACATCGAGCAACGCAGCAACGCGCGGCATGATGTTTTTACCGTTAGTGGTCGCAGAAGCAAGAATATGCGTGTAATCCTTACCCACTTCAGCAATTAAAGGCGCAACATTTTCAGGCAACTGATGGGCAAATGCAGCGTTATCAGCTGACAACACTTTGCTCACACCCTCAATTTTTGCAGCTGCTTGTGCAACCGCATCAGATCCAGCACCGGCAACCAGTACATGAATATCACCACCAATAGCTTTAGCCGCCGTAACAGTATTCAGGGTAGCAGCACCCAAAGCGACGTTAGAATGTTCAGCAATAACCAAAATAGTCATTAGATTACTTTCGCCTCATTTTTAAGTTTCTCAACCAACTCAGCCACATCTTTTACTTTGATGCCAGCACTGCGTGTTGCCGGTGCTTCAACTTTCAAAGTAGTGACGGTAGATGCGGTAGAAACGCCTAAAGATTCTGGAGTAATAACTTCCAATGGCTTTTTCTTGGCTTTCATGATGTTAGGCAAGGAGGCATAACGCGGCTCATTCAAGCGTAAGTCAGTGGTGACAATCGCTGGCAAGTTCAGCGCAACGGTTTGTAAACCACCATCAATTTCACGCGTGACATTAACTTTATCGCCTTCGACTTCTACTTTAGAAGCAAAAGTACCTTGCGCATAACCTGTTAATGCTCCGAGCATTTGACCAGTTTGATTATTATCACTATCAATTGCTTGCTTACCTAGCATGATCAACTGTGGCTGTTCTTGATCAACCACCGCTTTTAGCAATTTAGCCACAGCTAATGAACGTAACTCATCTGTGGTTTCGACTAAAATTGCACGGTCCGCACCCAGAGCTAGCGCAGTACGCAATTGCTCTTGAGCAGCAGTAGGACCAACACATACAGCAACCACTTCGGTCGCAATACCTTTTTCCTTAAGGCGAATGGCTTCTTCAACACCAATTTCGCAGAAAGGATTCATAGACATTTTAACGTTGGCGAGTTCAACGCCAGTATTGTCCGCTTTTACGCGCACCTTTACGTTATAGTCAACCACTCGTTTGACAGCTACTAGAACCTTCATGGTTTCCTCGTTATCTCGGGTGAACAAATTATATTGCCAAGACGGACCTGGCTCGAATGACGCAGATGGTCGAATATATAACCATCTCATCTGATAAGTACACAAGTTTTGTTATCTTGAACGTAACACCCTAGCCGGTCAAGACAACAATGCAGCCTTTTAACTTACCTTTGCGTAGTATTCTAGCAGGCTTTTAAATAATTCAAACGAGCGTTTGCATTGGACGTCAACACCATGATTGATATAATGTGCTAAATAATCATGATGTATGTGAAAATTCCGCGCTTTAAAAATAAAATAATGAACAACCTGTGCAGGAGATAGCTTGTGGAACGCGAATTTATGGAGTTCGATGTCGTCATCGTAGGTGCAGGCCCATCAGGGCTTTCAGCCGCATGTCGACTCAAACAAAAGGCCGCAGATGCCGGTCAAGAGATCAGCGTATGCGTCGTTGAAAAGGGTTCAGAAGTCGGTGCCCACCTCCTTTCTGGTGCTGTTTTTGAGACGCGCGCACTCGACGAGTTATTTCCAAATTGGAAAGAACTCGGCGCTCCACTCAATACGCCAGTCAAGCGTGACGATATTTATTTACTAAAAAATGCTGAAAAAGGGCAGAAAATCCCTAATTTCTTTGTGCCTAAAACGATGCACAATGAAGGCAATTATATTATCTCCTTGGGTAACCTATGCCGCTGGCTCGCTGAGCAAGCCGAAAATCTCGGCGTAGAAGTGTATCCAGGCTTTGCTGCCCAAGAGGCGCTGATCAATGAAGACGGTGCTGTTTACGGTATTTTAACCGGTGACATGGGCGTTGACCGCGAAGGCAACCCCAAAGACGGTATGTATACGCCAGGCATGGAACTGCGCGCTAAATACACCTTATTTGCCGAAGGTTGCCGTGGCCACATTGGCAAACAACTGCTCAAGCGCTACAACCTTGATAGCGCAGCTGATGTTCAGCATTACGGTATCGGCATTAAAGAAATTTGGGATATTGACCCTGCTAAACATGAAGAAGGCTTAGTGGTGCACACCGCAGGCTGGCCTTTAGACAATGACAACCCTGGCGGCTCTTTCCTCTACCACACTGAAAATAATCAAGTGGCTGTTGGCCTCATTGTCGACCTGTCTTACAGCAACCCTTACCTATCTCCGTTTGATGAGTTCCAGCGCTACAAGCACCACCCTCTCGTCAGCCAATACCTTGAAGGCGGTACACGTGTTGCTTATGGCGCACGCGCATTGACTAAAGGCGGGTTTAACTCCTTACCAAAAATGGTTTTCCCTGGTGGCGCTTTAGTCGGCTGCGACCTAGGTACACTTAACTTTGCCAAAATCAAAGGCAATCACACTGCGATGAAGTCTGGCATGCTGGCTGCTGAAGCGGCTGCTGATGCCGTGCTGCAAGGTCGCGAAGGCGGTGACGAACTTACTGCTTATGTTGATGCGTTCAAAGCAAGCTGGTTGTACGACGACCTATTCTGCAGTCGCAACTTTGGTCCAGCCATTCATAAATATGGCGCGCTCCTAGGTGGTGCATTTAACTATATTGATCAAAATATTTTTGGCGGTAAAATTCCATTCACCTTGCGTGACACTACCCCTGACTACGCCAAACTCAAGTTGGCATCTGAGTCAACAAAAATCGCTTATCCTAAACCTGACGGCAAGCTGAGCTTCGATAAACTCAGCTCGGTGTTTTTGTCCAATACCAACCACGAAGAAATACAGCCTTGCCACTTAAAATTGGCTGATGCAAGTATTCCTCTGGGTAAAAACCTATCGATGTACGACGAGCCAGCGCAGCGTTACTGCCCTGCTGGTGTGTATGAAATTGTCACGCAAGAGAATGGCGAACAGAAATTCCAGATCAACGCACAAAACTGCGTGCACTGCAAAACCTGCGACATTAAAGATCCTGCACAGAATATTACCTGGATTGCACCAGAAGGTACTGGCGGCCCGAACTATCCTAATATGTAATGGTGGATAAACTTAAAAAGCCCTCGCTAGCGAGGGCTTTTTAACATCAAAAAAGAATATCAAAATTACTTTTAATTCTTTTACAGTATAACGAACTCTCTCTATAGTGATGACCTTCTTCGTTTTACCCAAGGGATCGCACTATGAAACGCTTGCTGACTGCATCAATTTTCGCCTTAAGCTTCAGCGCTGTTACCGCTCTACAAGCGGCGCCTCTCCTGAATGTCTCTTATGATGTGATGCGCGATTTCTATAAAGACTACAATCCCGCGTTCCAAAAACACTGGCAAGCACAAGGCAATAAAGCCGCGCAGATCCAAATGTCACATGGTGGCTCTAGCAAACAAGCACGCTCGGTGATTGATGGTCTTCCAGCCGATGTGATCACCATGAATATGGCTACCGACATCAATGCGCTGTATGAGTACGGCAAACTTATTCCTGAAAACTGGGCTGAGCGGTTGCCTAATAACAGTGCACCTTTTACCTCTGCGACCGTGTTAATCGTACGCAAAGGCAACCCAAAAAACCTGCAAGACTGGCCTGACTTAATCAAAGACGGCGTGCAAATTATCGTACCTAACCCAAAAACCTCTGGCAATGGTCGCTACACCTACCTATCTGCTTGGGCCTACGTATTGAAAAACGGTGGCAGTGAACAGGACGCTAAAGACTTTGTCGGCAAACTATTCAAACAAGCACCGGTATTGGATACTGGTGGCCGTGCGGCAACCAGCACCTTTATACAAAACCAAATCGGTGATGTCTTGATCACCTTTGAAAATGAAGCTGAAATGATCGCCCGTGAATTCGGCCGCGGTGCCTTTGAGGTGGTCTACCCAAGTGTCAGTGCCGAAGCTGAGCCACCGGTGACCATTGTTGATAAAGTGGTTGAACGCAAAGGCTCTCGCGTCATTGCTGAAGCGTATTTGAACTACTTATGGTCAGATGAAGCACAGCGTATTGCCGCTAACAACTATTTACGCCCGCGCAACCAAGAGATACTTGCCGAGTTTGCTGACCGCTTCCCTAAAGTTGATTTCATGCCAGTTGAAGCCACTTTTGGCAACTGGTTTGACATTCAGAAAGATCACTTCAATGATGGTGGTATTTTTGATCAGATCTACGCTGATCAACAGTAATATGCTCTCTTAACACGAAGCCTACAGCCAAATATTGGCTTCGTGTCATTATTTTAGAACAGCCCACTGTGTGCCACTGCATCTAACACTCGGCTAAATCATTACTACCTGCAGCGCTGATATTTATTCAGCTTCGCTTTCTGAGTTACCTACACCCATGCTTTCTCTGATCTGCTTACCATGATCTTCTGCGTATTTATGCCCTGCTTGACCGATCTCTTGTAAAACCAACAGATCAATATCATCAAAACGTAAAACACGGCCACCGTTCTTAGTCGCGAGCTCTTGTGCTGGAGCTTCATCGGCAAATGACACCAAAGTCGGACCCATGGCTCCGATTAGGCCTGATCCTATGACATACCACGCCTCACGTGCATCAACTAGATGCTCGTCTGAAGGCGTGTCCCAATGGGCTTTAGCCATGTCATGCACATAAATTTGTGCTTGCACAGTTTTGTTTTCTGGCTGTAACCACCAGCTAAACAAATCAGTGGTTGAACAGAATTTTAATGTTTCACCGGACTGTTTATTGATCGATTGTCCTTTCGCGCCCGGCCATTCAAGAACCAACATGCCACACACATGACACTCATCACCTGAATTGAATGTTACTGGATCAGTATTAACCTCTTGCTTCACTTCTTCACTGCACGCGGCAACAAAAAGGATTAAACACAGCATCAATACCCGCTGAAAACTTAGTCTTAAAGCAACCATCGTCCACCTCATTTTTAGCCCCTCAGGCCAGTGCCATATGCAACTGACTTGATATACAGACTCATCCTATTTTATGACATTAAAACTGCATGAGAAAACCAAACCTTATCAACATAATAGGGTGTTGCATTCAGTGCATTCAGTGCATGCAACAACCCCTCTCAGCGAATAAGTGAGCGTAGCGCACAGACCTCAGACCATAGATCGCCCTTGCGCAGGGCAATGACAGTTTCAAAGTAGTGCTTGAGACGCCTGCGGTCATCTGGATTATCCTTAAGCGCTGAACCTATGATGTGATGGACTAGATGTTCAGTGGTCATGCTGCCACCACCGTAATACCAGGCGTTCAAGCTTGCCGCATGAGCAACCGACACAGCCTCCGCCGTGGAGAGCGCGGCACCGGCTAAACGGCTCGTGCTACGGCCATCTGTGGTCTGGCCGTTGCGCAACTCGTGAAAGATGGTAACCAGAATCTCGATGAGCCCTTCGTTGAGATCAACCATGATCCCAGCGGCCTTGTTAGTCTTGTTTACTTCCCGCAGCACCACGTCAATCTCATCAGGCAGGTTCTTGATCGGCCGAATTTCCTCAAAGTCCATACGACGCTTAAGCGCCGCGCTCATCTCATGAACGCCAGCATCAATACTGTTGGAGGTTGCCACCAGATTAAAACCTTCGCGTGCAAAGATGACACCTTCATCACCAGGAATTTCCGGAATCACCACAACCCGATCGGACAAGATTGATAGCAGCGCATCTTGCAAGGCTTGAGGACAGCGTGCAATTTCTTCAAAGCGCACCAGACGACCTTCCATCATACCGCGCAACATTGGGCTCGGCACCAGCGCCTCGAAACACGGACCTTTAGTGGCAAGAACGGACTCGTTCCAACCATACAAAAGCTGCTGAACATGGGTGACAGCGCCACCTTGCAAAGTTAAGGTGGAGTTACCGGAAATAGCAGCCGTAAGGAGTTCAGACAGCCAAGACTTGGCGGTGCCTGGTTCGCCAACCAGCAAGCACCCCCTGTTTGTGCACAAAGAAATAATAATACGGACAACCATCGCACGCTCTGCCACAAACTTGCGCTCAATAGCCAAGCTCTCATCGCCTATGACAAAGGCTTCAACGGCCCTCGGCGACATGCGCCAGCCCGGCGGTACAGGCCCAAGACTCATGCTGGCCAATCTCTCTAACTCATCATGAAAGATGTCTTCAGCCGGCTGTCGCTGTGCTGCTTTTTGATTTTTATTTTGTACACTCATAATGGACTCCTGCGACCACCGCGGACTTCGGGTGCCATGCGCTCTTTTGGCAAAATGCGGGGCAATTCAGACAGGGGAATAACGCCCTCAATCACATGATCCAGCGCACTGTCACGCATGGTTATCAGACCAGAATCCAATGCTTGCCAACGCAGTTCGCCAATAGGGGGCTGACTGGATATAGCGTTTCGAATGTCATCATCCACGGCCATATATTCTATAATTGCCACCCTGCCACGAGTTCCTCGCCCACTGCAGCTTTCGCACCCCTTGCCCTCAAAGCAACGAAAATGATCTGGCGCCCCTTCTGGAAATAGCTCGGCAAGAATAACCGGATCTGCTACTGCAGGCTGGCGACAGTGTTTGCAAATACGCTTAGCTAGACGCTGAGCAATCACCGCCAGCAACTCACCAGCAATCGAGTTTGGATGAATACCTAAATCGTACAAGCGCTGCAGAGAGTCAACCGCATCATTACTGTGCAGTGTTGAAAGCACGATGTGTCCGGTTTGAGAGGCACGGATCGCTTCCAAAGCGGTTTCCTTATCACGAATTTCACCGACCATGATGACATCCGGATCCTGCCGTACGAAAGAGCGCATCGCATCGGCGAAGTTAAATCCGATCTCGCTGCGTACTGGCGTTTGCTGAATGTTATCGATGGAGTATTCGATAGGGTCTTCCGCCGTAATCACTTTACGGCGACCATCATCGGCAAGGGTTTGCAAACCAGCATAAAGCGTTGTGGACTTACCCGAACCAGTAGGTCCAACCACCAGAATCAACCCTGCAGGGTTATCCAGCAGACGCTCATAATGTGCACCAATCATTGCTGACATGCCAAGTTCAGCAATGGTCATCGCACGGCCAGTTTGCGGCAGCAGTCGGATGACGGCATGCTCACCGTGATGTGACGGTTGGATCTGCACCCTCAGATCATAGGACATATTACGCAATTGCAGACTAGAACGCCCACCTTGAGGCAGCCGGCTCTCGGCAATATCGAGATTTGCCCGCAACTTGATAACATTGATAACGCCTTTGAGCTCACGCGGCGTCAGCTGATATTGCGGCAAATCGCGCAAGTCACCGTCCACTCGCAACCGTACTCTTACGCGTTTACCATACTGTTCGATATGGATATCACTCGCTTTATCACTCACAGCATCCATGAGGATTGCTTCGTACACTGACACCAAGTACGGACTGATATGATCACTCGCAGTATCATCGCCCAAGAGTTTGCCGTATTGACGACCACTCTCAGAAGTCGCGTCAGCCCGCATCGCTTGGTCGGCGACGAATCTGTTGCCTTCAGCCGATAAGTTCAATGCCGACCAAACTCTGCGAAAATCGGTAGGCGTCACCAGCCAGCACTCAAAAGTGTGATTAGGACTCAAGCGCTCGACCGTATCAGTACGGGCATCGGGATCATCAGTGATAAAGATCAACGTCTCACCTTTCTGAGCGACTGGAATAAGTCGCGACAGGTCTAAAAAGGTGCGGGAGAAACGACGGAATAACTCAACATCCAATGACAACAAAATTTCATCTGCATCGACAAATTTCATATTTCGTTGGGATGCCAAAGAACGATAGAGATCCGTTTCTTCAAAATTCATTTTGAGGTTTAAAATGTCAAGTACACGGCATCTCTCCTCAGCGGCTTGGACTTTCGCCTGCGCTAGAGCAGTTTCATCAACCATGCCCATATCGATAAGAATCTGCTCTGAATTACGGTTAAAATCAACCCAACCCAGAATGCGCACTCGCTCAAGTTTACCAGCACGCTTTACGTACTTAACCAGACTTGGAATCGTTCCAGCTTTACCTTCAATGCAAATCAGGTTACCGCCTTCACGCAAATAGCTCTGCAACATAAAAATGTCAGCTAAAAATGTCGTACAAAGCACAAGATCACAAGGCTGATTCAGCTTAATTACACTTTCAGCAGCTTGCGCTACGACATCTACATTATTCATTTTCAGCCGAGAAAAGCGTGCTCTGGCAGCCTCTGCAACATAAGGGTTCTGTTCAATATAAATAACGCGTCGTGCAAGCTGAGACAGCACTGCAGCAAAGTAACCAGAGCCGCCCCCTATATGCATCACCACATCCGCGGGCATAATTTCCGGGATGACGGACAGAATATGAGTAACAATTTCTTCGCGAGGGATGGAGTGCCCAGTTGTGGAAAGCGGTAGGTCCCGACCGCTTACAAAGTCACTACGTGAAACAGCGAGAAGGGCCGAACGAACCCGAGGATAGACTTTTGCCATTCAATAACTCCTGTTACAACGTAGCTTCAAGGTAGCTGACGTTTTATTTTGCTGGTACATAGCTCAATCTCAGGGCAAGAGATTCAACGATGGACATAAAACCACCTATATTTGCGCTCAGATCAATCATTTCTATTGTAAGAACTTGGCGTAAGACACTTTACACCAACCTTAATTATTTACTATGCCACTACAACGTCGCACCAGCCAAGAATTAATCAATTTGACTTAAATTTCTCGGAGTTTCTTGTCCTCTTTTATCAACGACCTAGCGGGCAGGCCTCTTAGTCGTCTCAAAAATAGCCCATAAACAACCAAGTACGAGCTGCCATGATGAAAGGAATCAATATCCTTGCAAGTAGCTATCAATAACTCGCGCTATGCTACGTCCCAAGACTCAATAGCCGATTTAAGCACTACTATAAATGGCATATACCCATTAGTATGCTTGTGCAAGATTCACTACCTTTGTTAAAGTTTCATTTCGAATTTTTAGGGCTGAGCTTTTACACGCCCTTAATTTTACCGATTTACTTTGTTGTTAAAACTTGGAGACGCACAATGAAAGCCCCCGTACGTGTTGCTGTCACAGGCGCAGCTGGTCAGATTGGCTATGCTTTATTAT
>Ga0172382_10011731_pt1 | contig 11541 bp, 10 predicted proteins | sample Leawel138RmetaG_FD_122245 | JGI IMG/M metagenome (GOLD analysis project Ga0172382, IMG submission 122245) | Leachate microbial communities from a municipal landfill in Southern Ontario, Canada - Leachate well 138R metaG | ecosystem: Engineered > Solid waste > Landfill > Unclassified | place...
CCCAATCTCAATAGTGGGGACAATATTGGGGTCGGCCTCAAGATACCAACGCGTCTGGTTAGTCCAGTGGTCAACCACAATAGGTTCCAAGGACTTTTGATGCGGGTTAAATACCGTGGAGTCCTTTTCGCTAGTAACCTCGAACTGAGAGTTTATAAGCTGGAGCGCCGTAGACTCAAGAGTTGTGGGGACAAGGATATACTTTGGCTTAGTAGCAAGCCTCAAGTCGTCTATCCCCATGGCGCTCTGCCGACGCATAGCAATCTTGGCGGTAGTTAGGTTGTCCGACGTAAGGGTGTTTACAGAGTAGTTCGAGTGATCTTCATGGAACAACGCCGTAGAGTCGTAGGTCATAGTCGGGTTGTCGTCAATCAGATCGAACACAAACTGATAAAGGGTCATCTTGGCTGCCAGAGCGAGTCTCTTGGGAATCCTTCGCAGGGCACCAAGGTCGTCGTTCAGCGCCTGCTCCCAAGTCCACTCTTCAAGCAAGCCTTTCTTGGCGGGCGTGTACGTTACCTCTTCATCCTCAGGAGAGGTTGCGTAAGTATACGGAGCGCCAGCCTCAACGGTAGGCAAAGTCCCGTAGTAACCAATTCTCTCAACGTACTGAGCGCGCATATCGCTGAGCGACCTAACGTCAGAAACAATAAGCTGCCAATCGTCAAAGACTGGAAGGGCATAGTCCTTGGCGAGCACTCTGTTCATCGCGGTGCCAAAGACGCTGGTCCAGGAAATCGCTTCGCCAACATCCATGCCCTCGTCAAAACCAATCGACTCTTTCACGATCTGGCTAGCAATAGCACTGCGGCTAAGTTCATATGGGTCTCGGCCAGTGAACATACAGTAAGCTCGATGCATAGACCCAAGTGGATTAGCCCCCTCATAAGCCTCACCCATAAGGGTAGCGGTGATTACGTCAACCATCTTGTCACGCTCGTCGCGGGTAACGCGCACTTGAGTACGCGGCTGGTCACTCAAGATGGACTCGTAAACACCTTTCTCCTCGTTGATCGCGTCGTCAAGCTCCTTGGCCTCATAGACGCGACCAGAAAACTGAGCCACCAGTTTATTCTTCATAGCAACCGGAAGGCTGGTCGCATCAATTTTCTTCTGGGCTTCCCTAGTGCACTCGGCAACCTTGATCTCGTTACGCAGAGACTCAAGCTCGTTGCGCACGCCCTCCACCGCGCTAGTAGTATCGGCTTCCTTCTTCACGTCATCCTCACCGTCTTTCTTCTCATCCTTGTTATCAACCTTCTTTTCGTTAGCGGGGTCATCGGACTCAAGGTCGCCAGACAACTTCTTGATTTCGTTTCGAACATCCTCTGGCAAACTCTTTTCCTTAGACAGCTTGGCAAGCTCACGAACAGCAATGCCAGTGTCTCCGCGACCAAGGGCAAGTCTAACACTACCGATAACCTTCTTGGCCTCGTCTGATACACCCTCTACTTTACCAGCCTTAGCCAAGATAGCGTTGATCGCAGAAACAACCGCCTTCTGGACAACGCCCTCTACCGTATCTTGATCTTCACTAGCATTGGGCATCTTGTTCTTAAACTCGTCCACTAGGTCTGGCCGAAGAGCAAGAATCTCATCCAAAGACATTTCCTTTATCATATCCATATCATCCTCCTCGCGAATACTATGCATTACATCCATAATTCTGCCACCGGCAGCAGCCTGAGTAACAAGATCAACGCTTCTGATTTTGTTGATCTCCTTAACGTCCCAATAACCACCACCATTTTCTCTGACCGGCACGGCTCTTATCCGACCGTAAATAGAAAGCTGCACAAGATCAGGGTTGCCCCTTTCGTAAGCCTCCCTGATTTGCGCGGAGGCAGGACTGGAATTTAGAAGATTCAGGCTTCCTACAATCCCGCCGCCTTCACCATAACTTGCGTCCCACTTAGGATTAGTAATCCATCCAGCTATGTCTTTAACAGACCTTTCTGGCCTATCCTTCTCTTCGCTACGGGATGGGTGGTCGATATACACGGCCGCTTTATCCAATAGTGGGACTGACTTCTCAAGAACCTCTGGCGAGTAATTTCTCCCGTTAAGACTCCTTCCAGCCTGGATAAAGGCGGCCTTCCAGGTTAGCCCTTCAGTTTCCTCAACCGCTTCGCAAATCTTCCCAATCTCAAAAAGACGACTCTCTTTGCCTTCTGTCATCGAACTCCTCCCTGACTTATCCTTAATTGCATCAGGCATCTCCTCGTCACCCTTATCTGGAAACGCCTTTCTCCAGGCTGAGCGTACCTTACTCTTTACTCCCGGAAGATCAGCGTCGGGTATTTGTACCTTCTGCCCCCTGAAGCCCTTTCCAAGTGCGGCAACAGCAGCGCTTACCATATGCGGGTCAGGAGGGCCATTAGGCTTAGATGTCAACGGGAGTTTCCATGTTGACGGCCCGTCGGGAGTATACGCAAAATCTCCCCTTGGAAACTCTACACCATCTATAGTTTTCGTTTCTCTTTCTGACTCAGACCCATTAACGGAAAGGTTGGCAATCTTGATGGCCTTAACGTCACAATAGTCTTGCGTGCTCCCATCTTCTAGACACTCTTGCAAAACCTTGTTAGCGACATCCACCCACTGCTTCTTCTGCTCGTCAGAAAGGCCAGCATTGTGTTTGTCAACGTCATCAACTGTCCATGGCATCTAAGAACCCTCTCATTACCAATTCCCTAGTTGATAACCTAAATCCATTATAAACTTTCTTTTTGCGATAGTCAATACGGTAAACGTGGTAAATAGAATATTGGTATCACCACTAAAGAAGGGTTTGAATGTATACTAGCTGCGCACCGTCCAGGCAAACTGTTCTTACTGTAGTATTGAGGAAAAGAGCGAACAACAGTTTAAAACGTTACTCTTCTGTTTCATCCTCCTCATCATTACCATTTTTGTGATAAGAAACGACATGGAGGGAAACGCCCTCGTCTTCGAGAAGAGATAGGGTCTTGTCAACTTCTTTTCTATCAGAATCTTTCTCTCCTTCCTCAAGGTTGCCATAGTCCGTTTTGGCTTGCCTCTTCCATCTTTCAACTTTGTCAGGCGGGATAACAAACGAACCATCTTCCTTATCTTCTCCTTGGGAAAACAGATAATTCATCCAGCGAGACCAGCGATCATGCTCTAGCCCCGCCATCTTTTCTCTAAGGGAAGATACGTCAGAAGGAGAAATATTTTCAGATACATAACTCTCGCCAGTATTAATAGACGAAACGGATTTAATAGCCGATCCTCTTTGTGACTTTAGGTTAGGAAGGGGGTAGTTTGATACGAGAATCTCTTTGTACTCCTTAGAGTTCCCAGCGGTCAGGCCAGTCTCGCCATATCCAGTAGAGATACGATATACATGGAATCCCTTAAACGCCTTTATGTTTTCGGGAAGATCGTTTAGAGAGAGGATAAATTTGCCCTTTAGTTTGCCAAGGGCGGTGGCGAACTCGTTAATATCATAGGCAAATTTATCATGAGCATACAGCTTTATTCCGGCTTCAGGATAAGGTGGGTCTATGTAGAAAAAGGTGTTCTCCGAATCCCACTTTTTAATACAAGCAAGGCCATCCTCACGGGTTATAACAGTATTCTTTAGCCTCTCTCCGCTCCTAATTAGTGTCCTAGCTCTAGAGTCAAACTTAACCGCATCAGTTAGCCTAGGTCTAAGACCAACCCCGCTAAAAGAGTTCCATGCTAGATATAGGTGTCTATATGCTTGATCGCGCCTGCGTAGCGGCTTCCACTCAAGTATTGACTTAAACCTGACTTTCGAAACACTCCACTTTTTCCCCTTGAGATACTGCACCAACCCCTCAGCGTTGCTTTTAAGTTCCTTGTAAGTAGAAACAACCCCAAGGTTTAGATCGTTCAGCACCTCTTTTTCCGACTCATCCTTCACAAAGAATAAGCTTGCAGAGCCAGCAAAGGGTTCCACATAAACTTTATGCTCAGTCATATTCGCCATCAAAAACTTTGAGATTCTGGTTTTAGACCCAGCCGTTGGAAACGGCTTTGTCATCTCTAGAACTTCCTGTTCTTCCATTATCTCCTCCCTACACAACATTCTCACCACTTGTTTTCACAAGATCGTTCGGCGCATCAGTTAGGTCAAGTCTATACAGCAGGCCAACAAAAACATCACTAGCAAACTTGTCCTCTATCCATCCTTTCTCAGCCGCTTCCTTTAGGGAGTTTGTTATTCTTAGCAGCGCGCCAGACGACCTTTGAATATCCCTAACGCCAATCCTTTGCGAGACAACATTAATACTATACTCTTTATCTTCTAACCGCCCGCTCTTTATGGCCTCTTGAATAACAAACTTCCCTATATTAGAAAAGAAAGAATGTGTGTCCATCTGGCGGGAGTTCATAGAATTAATAGCTGGATCGAGCAACTCACTAGAACCATTATTCTCTCCGCCAAGGTTGATAAGGCCGCTACTACCCATAATAAGGTTAAGGAAGAACTCGGCGTCACGAGACGCAGCATAGAAAGGTTTCTGCTGCATCATCGTCCAGTTAACCCTCTCGTTATGGTAAATAGCAGAGCCAGCCTTGGGTGACGCTCCTCCCTGCTTTAGAACATATGCCTCTATCTCTTCCTCGGTTTTGCCGTCAAGAGTAACGTCCCACCAAACTCCATATTGAGTGGCGTCTCTCTCTAGTTTGTTGTAACCGAAAGACTCAAAAATATGAGTCCAGTCCAAAAGAGGAATAAGGTCGGGGTAGCCGCGAATGTGACCGGCAAGGCGGTTAACCCTATGAACAAAACAATTCCCTTCGTACTCTCCCTTGGAGCTATCCCACTGAACTATATCAAAAACCTCATCAGCCTTAGTAACCAACTTGGTAACCTCTCCTGGGAAGCCAGGCTTTTCAATCAGGTTACTAATCTGAGACGAGGGGATGATTGATATGCCGCAAAAGCCAGTAACAGGGTTCACTTTCACGGGCAAAGCAAGCTCTCCGTAAAAGCAAAGCTCTTTTACATAAGCCCGCGAGTTTATCTGCATATCGTTTACTGGTGAGTTCCAGAAACCCTTTAGCACTTCATTCGCATCTGGGTCGCTGGACGACAAATAGAATCCCCTACCAACAATGAAGTCTACCCACCATGTAAGCATTCTTTTGGCAAGAAGGGAGGAGAAGAACTGAGCCTCCATTGCCTCAATAGCGTTCTCTCTTTTTTGTGGAGAAAGGTCTATATCACGAAGTTGAGACCCTATATTTCGCCAAATAATATTTTCAGAGTCGTCAATCCTGGTGTCGGATATGGTTTCAAATACTGACTTTTCAGCACCAACAGACTTATCAGCCCCACGTCTATTGGCTGTTCCCAAAATCGGCATATTGCCTCCTACTCAAGAGCAAATATCTCACAACCAATAGTTATCTCTTCGCCACGAGACAGCTTGAGTACAAGCCTACTCCCAGTTGGCAAGACTATCCCTTGGATAAGGAAGATTGGTACAGACTGGTAGTTATCCAAAACCCAATGGTCAACAAGCTTCTCTGGCCTACCAGCCACAGTGGCGAACATCTTAATCTCAACTCTGTCGCCACCACGCATTTCGCTAAGGTCAAAGGTTCCATAGACAAGGGACGGGGAGTTAAGGTCAAATATCTCATACTCCTTGTCTATCATACAGTGGATAATTTTGCTTACATGCTGAGTAAACCTTGTTTCTCTCCTTCCCCAAGAAAGAAGGGTCCTCTCGGTTTCTCTCGCAACAGCATCTACGAACTCCTGACTTCTAGTGAAAAATTGGATTATACCCCTCATATTTCCCCTTCTGCTGATACCCTCTTCCACGAATTTCTTTCCCGCCACTTTCCATCGCTCTTCCTATTGGAGTAGCTACTGATATAGCCATACCAGGAGAGACTATAATCTTTAAGGCTGACTGTATTGCTATTTCAAGGGCGTCAAGGATATGGTCATCTGGAGATGGGTACCTTTTCCACTGGTCTACCAAGGGATAAGCTTTTGGATGTGGCCCCAAGAACCCATTCTCTATCACCCCTGGGAGAAGGGCTTTGTGAGAACGGAATAGGTTAGACATCTCCGAAAACCTTATTCCTTTCGGCAACTGTGTTTGTATCTCGAACAAACGTGATTGGGGTACTCCCTCTTCCACAAGGTCTTCGAGTATATACCTTTGAGCCGCGTTTGCCTCAATTCCACATAGCACGGGGTTATATCTCTGGATGGCCGTTTTGATGATTTCGATTTGGGCACGCTTTGTCGCTTGCCTTTCTATAACATCAACAACGTGTATTGTTTTATTTATATCCGTTCCTATAACGACCATAGACATTGGGTCGGTACCCTTCTTGTCTTTAGCACACGGGTCTATACCAATATAGTATCTCATGTTTGGCGGCTCTGCTATATAGTAGCTTAACCACTCTTCTTTCAAATAGTCGCCGCCATAGTCAATCGGGTCAAGGCAATACTGAGCCATATAAGCAAAATAGTCAGTGGACTTAATCTTTTCTAGGTCAGCCGCGTCTTTCTGCTGAGGCCAGATAGGATGCTCAATAGTAGAGGGAAGGGATATAGTCTTGAACCCCTTCTCCTTTAGCACTCCGTATAGATCACTCTTGTAGAAGCGTGTACCAGCCATGATGATACGGCCGCCCTTGTCGAACCGAGTCATCAGTGAGTTAGTCCACCAATTCCAAATATGTCCCCTCATTGTATCAGTCATAGAGTTGGATTGTGTTACTAGGTCATCAGCAATAATCAGGTCGCATCGACCACCAATGGTAGACGAACCAACAGCAACCGCACTAAGAGACGGGTCTTTAAGTCGGTAGTCGCTTCGCTTAATATATCTTTCAGTAGAGGTCCACTTCACCGCATCCTTGGCTTGCGGTATGAGATCACCAAATATGTGCCTAGAAAGAGGATGGTCGAGAAGGGTGCAGGCCATCTCAATTAGTCTTTGAGAATAGTTAAGCGTATGGGTCGCAACCATAATTCTGAGGTTGGGATTTCTACCAAGTAGCCACGCCATGAGAACGCATATGGTAGTTGTTTTAGAGTGCCCTGGAGGGATAAGAATTTGTAGCTCTTCTATATTCTCATCTGAGATTTCATGAGCTATCCTCTTTATATGGTCTGGCATGGGCCACTCAAGGACGCTCTCATAATACAAAACAAAATCGTTATACTCTGGACGCGCATCCCTGGCCCCCATACTCTCTCTTTTAAAAGAGGATAGGAAGGCCCCCTCAAGAGTGCCGAGAACATCTGCGTCCTTTTGAGCCCTTACCATTCATCTTCCTCGTGGCTAAAGCGGCGGCCATCATCAATAATTGTGGGTCCAATTAGGTTGGCAGCCACTTCCGTACTTCTACCATCACTTAATGCCGACCTAAGCACGGTGATAACATCTGTCTCAAACTGCTTTTGTGCCGCAGGGTCTTTTACATACCTGCGACCAACATCTGCAAACGCCTCAACAATTGCCCCAGCAATAGACACATGAATATAGTGCCTCTTGCCAACTTCCATCTCGTGAATGATTTTGGCGTTCTTAATAATGATGCCAGCCATAACTGCTATGGTATCAAGCCTTGCCTTTACAAACTCAACATTCCCTTCTTTATCAACAACTCTTTCTCCATCAACAAGAAGCTCCTCAAATTTCAGTTTAAGAACTGCAAGCTCGGCTCGGCAATTAAGAATATCAGGGTCGTCCATTAGGACGCGAAGTCGATCACGCATCCCTGGCTCGACCATCCCAACTATATACTCTCTCTTATTCAGCGACCTAATCCTCTCCTCTTCCGTAGCCTTCCCCTCGTGAAACTTACACGCCCCCCTACCGTAATGATCTGTTCCCCAACCTGCATGGCGGCGGCACGGAGACCCGTTCTTTGTAATTACCCCACATATATTATCTGGATTCACTATATCAAGCTTACTCGGGTCTACCACACCCCTTATTTTAGATACCGTTCTCTCCTGTACCACTATAGTTCCCCCAAAGAGATATATTGCCACTCTCTTGTTATAGATTACAACTTTTCCATATGATAGTCAATAGGAAACAAGAACAACTGTTTTGTATGCAAAACAAAATAGATAGATAGTTAGACGACTAACTATGCTTGACATTTGCTCTTCTTCTTGCTATAATTGGGGTGGGTGGGCGGGAGTGATTTCTTATGTTTTCAAAAACGAGACTGTTAGCGATAAGTATAGACCATAGTATATAGTACAAATCGTGTAGAACATCTGTTCACGAGCCTCTTTCGGCCAGTTCCCTCTATCGAAATTCACGTATCCTCCACACCTTTTTCGAAACTCATATTCCTAAACAATTAAGTTATCGTCTATTGGAGAGCCATTAGTAGCTCCTTCTTAGTATACTAGTTGTACTAGAACAACGGTGTCCCATTACCCCTCTTGTTTGCTAAACAATTCACTATTCACTATTCACTATTCATTATTCACTATTTGCTCTTCACCCCCCCCTCTTCCCTCTACTCTCTACCCATCCCCCACCTCTCTGTTTTCAAGAAGGTTTTTGGAAAAATTTTGGAAAATTTTGTGGGGAGGGGTATCCCTGCCCCAAATCCAAAAGAAAGCAATGAACCTTGTTTGACCGAACAAGAAGAACATGCTACAATCAAAACACTTGTGCAATGAGCACAAGAGCGTTCAACATGCTCAAAGCCAACAGGAGGCAAAAATGAGCAACAGCACTGGTAACGCGGTTAAGCGGCTAGACTCGAATCAGAAGGAGAACAAAGAGATGAGCAGCAGTAAACCAGAGTTCCCTAAAAACGATAGCTGGTACATAGAGAACGCTAGAGAGCTCTCCGATGAGCAAATCAACAACAAGCTCAAAAGGGTCATGCCTGTTGTTAAGCAAATGATGAGGGTGGCAGAAAAGAATCGTAGAAATGGGTTTAACGTAGAAAAGGAGATTGCAAAGATAGAGAGAGAGAACGAGCTGATATCAGCACTGACCGCCGAGCTTGAGCGCAGACTGTCGTAGCAGTCAGCGCAAAAACACACTGTAGGACAGTTGCGCCTAAAAAAGGAGACAATGGTGATGAAGACTCAATGGCAGAGCGCTCTACGTCAACCAGTAGAGTATAATGTCCTAGAACCTAATATTCTAGAAGACGTACTGGAAATGCAGGGTCTAGTGATAACCGGTAGCGTTGAGGACATAACACTCGACGCTATCCTAGTAGTTCTCAGAATAGCTGAAAGAGCTATAATAGAGGCTCAAGCTAAGTAACACAGTCAACAGCGATGCACTGTAGCATAGTTGCGCCTACACGACAACCCTACAGTGCATCGCAATCACATAGAACCTAAAGCTTAACAATCAAACACAGGTAACGCATTCTGAGCTGCCTTGACGCATAATAGCGCTATATAAGGGGGCTACGATGCTAAAGGATATAAGTGGCTCATCTTTAGCCAAGACGGCTAGAGAAATCGAGATTCTGCTCGAAAAGAACGAGCATAAGCTCGATCGGATGCTGAACGCAGGCCTTGACCGTAGCAGGAGCTACGAAGAGACTGAAGACTTGATTAGGCGGCTCTCTATCGCAAGAAACGCGATAGAAGCAAAAATTAGTCTGCTAGTCAAGTAAATACTGGTCGCGGCGTCAAGGCAGCGCAGAGTACGTTACTAAAGTGTACTCTAGTATGCTGTACTCGCAACAGCTACTCACCTTAACAAATAAATCTACTCGGTCTTGCTCGGCTCGGCTCAACTACGGAGGACAGGTAAAATGTCTCTTACAGTTGAGTGGACAGCGCAAGACATTGCTACCTTCATAAAGATGGTAGACACCAACACTTTGAAGTACTTGCTGACATACAGCAAGCTTCAAGTCGCCTTCATGGTAGCCAGCCGCAATGAACTTGAAGGCACTGATGAAGAGTATGTCGCAAAGGTCAATAGCGCAATCGACGAGCGAGAAATCGAAATCAGCGAGATAGCCTATGAGGTAGCTCAAAGAACTGGAGTTCCCTTTGAGCAAGTCGTAGAATAAGCTAACCGTCGCAGTTAGCTAGAGTTCGCTGACGTAAACATCAGACGAGCCGAGTCGAACGAGGCCGAGTAGATAAATATGCAAAACACTCTATTTGGTAGGAGTGTGCTGCACAAAACCCTCCTAGCTCCTCATCGGCTCGCCTCTACATTAAGAGAGGAAAGAGCGATGATGAAGAGTGAGGTTCTTGATAGTCTACAACAGGAAAGGGTAGAGCTCGTCTCTTTAAGAGACGATATCCTAAACGAGCTCAAAATAGCTCGGACTCCTGAGCAGTACTGCAAAGAACTGATGATGTCAGGAAATGCGGTCAATATTATCGACTGCTCGGTACAGCAGTATAGGAGACTGCTGTTCAAGCGAAATATGGACTATGTAGACATATGCGTAGCAATAGACCGCAAAGATAGGCAAATCTCATCAGCGATTTGCAATATAATCTCAAATAGCGCAAGATAGTTAGGTAAGCTAATCAAGAGGCGAGTCGACTAGGGGTTAGGAGGGTAAACACCAATCTATCATAATATACTGCAAAAAGGAAAGGATGGGTATAGTAAAATGATATAGAATATTTTTGAAGTATATTGGATAGATAAGAGTGATGAGGTATCCCCCCAACTACAACTCACTACAATCTACTACATCTCACCGCAACTCATCACAACCTATCGCAACAAACTCTAGTGCAGCACAGGCCTTATAGGGCCAACTAGAAATACAGTGAACGGCTGCACTCCATTGCAAAATAGTGTAGGAAGACTCCATCCACTAATAAAATAATAAGGAGCAGCAAGGAGAGATAAGGAATACAGTATACTGCATAAAAATGCAGTAAAGAGCATAAGAGTGCACAAAAGAGTAGCTGCGAGTGCGGTTATAGTCTTTTGTACTCTACTGTACCCTTATGTATCATAATAGACTCTACTGCTCTTTATTATCTATTTGACAGCTCCACATTCCTATGCTATACTGTATGCAAGTCGAAGGAATATTCCTAGAGTGCACTAGACTCTAGGACGCACATTACCAACCGAATAGAGTGTACGCGGGTTCTATCCAGCTCATGCGCTCCTAGACGCTGCCATCAAAGAGCAAAGGAAGTCAGAAGATGGCGAACGTCTTGGGCAAAACCGAAATCACCAAAGAAGACCGTAAGCGGATGCTTGCGGAAATCAAAGGTGCCAACGAGTCGCAGAATAGCGCAAAGGAGAGCAAAGAGATGGAAGAGAACAAGAGCACCGTGGCAGCGCCCGAAAAGACCGAGAAGAGCTACTCTCCGCTCGAACTGGCAGAGCGGGAACTCTTGGTAGCACAAGAGGAACTCGAAGGACTGAAGAGTCCAGCAGACATCCGCAAAGCACTGGAGTTGGGCGGTGTCCCTACCGAACAAATCGACGCCATAGTGAACGCCGGTGCTACTTCCTACAAGGAGGTAGTAACCAAAGTACAGTTTGCCCAAAACAAGGTGGAACTGTACAAGGTGCTAACCCCCTCATGGGAGTC
>Ga0172382_10011735_pt1 | contig 11539 bp, 5 predicted proteins | sample Leawel138RmetaG_FD_122245 | JGI IMG/M metagenome (GOLD analysis project Ga0172382, IMG submission 122245) | Leachate microbial communities from a municipal landfill in Southern Ontario, Canada - Leachate well 138R metaG | ecosystem: Engineered > Solid waste > Landfill > Unclassified | place...
CGCCGACGCGGACGCCGATGCTGACGCCGATGCTGACGCTGATGCGGATGCCGACGCGGACGCTGATGCCGACGCTGATGCTGACGCTGATGCCGACGCCGATGCCGACGCTGATGCGGACGCGGATGCTGATGCTGACGCTGATGCCGATGCTGATGCCGACGCTGATGCCGATGCTGATGCCGACGCTGACGCCGATGCGGACGCTGATGCGGACGCTGATGCGGATGCTGACGCGGACGCTGATGCGGATGCGGATGCGGACGCTGATGCAGATGCGGATGCTGACGCGGATGCTGACGCCGATGCGGACGCTGATGCAGATGCCGACGCTGATGCAGATGCCGACGCGGATGCAGATGCGGATGCTGACGCGGATGCGGATGCTGACGCCGATGCGGATGCAGATGCAGATGCTGACGCGGATGCAGATGCTGATGCTGACGCAGATGCGGACGCCGACGCCGATGCAGATGCCGACCTTGAGGCCGACGATGATGTGGTATCGGTCCAGGTAAATATCTTGCCGACCGATGAGCCAGCTGATCACGGCAGTGTGAATTATCTGGCGGGAACCGGGGTCTCACTTCTGGGTCTGGACGTGCAGGCTACTGTTCTGGGAATCCCCACGCTCGAATTCGGCGTCGATCCTGGACATTCGCAGGATCTGACATTTGCCTTTGGCTCTCTGATCAGCGCTGAACTTCTAGGCGATTACCAAATCGTTGTTCAGCGGTGGGATAGCGTCGCAGGCCAATGGACCACTGTCGATGGGTTGTCCGAAGGCGCAACCATATTGGACATCGGTCTGCTGGACGGTGATGTCTTTGGCGTCGAACAGGAGCTCGGCTCCGGTGATTACCGAGCCTTTGTAACGTTCGAGGGTGTAGGTCTCTCGCTCCTCAACACGTTGGCGATCGCCGGGATCGATTTCGATAACACCCAGATTAAGGGTTACGAGGCGGTACCAGTCAGCGGCAATGTAATGGACAATGATCCGGTCACCACACCGGAGACGATTGTTCAAAGCGTTGAAGGTAGTCCTGTGACTGGCGTGGGTACCGTGATCAACGGGCAGTATGGAACGCTGTCTATCGATCCTGACGGTAGCTTTACGTATACGCCATTCGATGGTGATGGTGACGGTATCGGCGAGGTCGATTCCTTCGGCTACACGCTGCTCGATACGGTGACGACCGCTACCACGGTTGCAACGCTTTATGTCCAGATCGGCAGCGACGGTGTCGCGATGACCTGGGACTCGGGTGATCCGGGTGCGTCGGCAACGGCCGGTTTCAGCGCGTCTGACGACGTGGCAACGGCGGATGTCGTATGGACCAACGCTACCGATGACACATATTTCGATGCTACTGGCGCATTGCTGCTCACTGGTGGATTGGGTGCAACCAGCACTTACATCAGCGACAGCTTTGCCATCTCCGACAATATGGAGGTGTCAGGCAGCCTGGAAGTGCGTGTGCTTCTGGCGGCGTTGTCGAACGGCAACTTGTTCCTGGAGAGGGAAACCGATCCGGGCACATGGACGGTGGTTGCCAGCGATTCGTTCAACGTAATCCTTGGTGGTCTCGGGACGGTGGCGTCGATCGATCTGTCCGGTATCGCGTCCTTCGTGGAGGGCACATATCGGGTTCGCGCGACGTTGAGCGGCACATTGGTCAATGTTTCCGCCAGCGTCGTCTCCGATATTGATGTCGTCTATCTTGATCAGTTCGAGATCGACAGCATCAGTGGGCACAGCGGCAACCTGCTTGCCAACGATGATCCTGGGTCGGAGTTTACAATGCTCCAGATCTTCGATGGCACTGACTACGTGGATGTGGATGGCAGCGCTTCGGTGACCGTAACTGGTGCGTTCGGGTCGCTGACAGTCGATGCGGACGGCAATTATGCCTACACGCCGGATCACACCACTGGGTCCGAGATCGATACCTTCTCCTATCAGCTGGTTCATCCGACCGGTGCGGTGGAGCAAGGATCGCTCACTGTCACTGTTGAACCTTCAGGTGAAGGCGTGATCCAGCCCTTCATGGCCTTTTCCATGATGCTGGATGACCCAGGCTCAACCGACGATGATGGCGGTAGCGATACCGGTCTCGACCTCGACGAGAATGACGGAGACGTTGATCTGGACGCACTGGGAGTGCCGAAGGATGAAGAGTCACCGATCATTCCCGACACGGGGGGGTACGAGGACGATCCGCAAAGCTTCGCGGATTTGATCCCTCTGGATGATGATCTGGAGAGCCCTGTGTAAACCCAGATGGGTTGAATGAACTCAGGAGTGCCGGGCGAAAGCCCGGCACTCTACGTCGTCTATAAACAGAAAGTATTGAGGATGGTCGGGTGAGAATACTCATACCCGCGACCGGTTTGACCGTAGTCACCGGCATTGCGCTCTTCTTGGGCGTCGCCGCAGTGAGACCGGCCTCTGCCGAGGCCCAAAACATCCCGCCTCTCAGCGTGACCCGGGATGCGGTTGTTACATTGGAATCAGTCGTGCACGATGCGATCAAATGGCATCCGTCGGTCGATAGGGCCATCGCCACATTGTCCGCGAGTGGCCAGGAAATAGCGGAGGCCCAGGCCGGATACTCGCCTCAGATCAGCGCCGGGATCGGACCAAGTCTGTCGGTTGTCGGTGGTACAAGCTGGCGCCCGCGTGCGACGCTCTCGGGCTCGCAAATGCTATATGATTTCGGGAAAGTTGGAAGTGCGGTCGATGCCGCCAGAGCCGGTGAGAAGATCAGCGAGGCGGAGCTGTTGCTGGCCGTGGACGGGCTGGCTCGCAACACGTCTTTTGCGTTCATTGAAGTCCAACGTAATAACGCACTTCTGACGGTAGCTCAGCAACAACTGGAAAGTCTGGATGCCATCAACGCGCTGGTGAAACTGCGCGTGCGGCGCGGAGCCAGCACGCGCTCCGATGGCTCTCAGGCCGAAGCGCGCATCCAGTCCGCACGTGCCATCATATCGCAAATCACCGCCGAACTGCGCCGCTGGGAGAGCAATTTGCAATACCTGGTTGGCCGTGAAGGCGTCATCGAAGTGGCGGCCGATGTTCCTCGCCGGCTGAACAGGGCCTGCCAGGCTCCGGACCCGAACTGGGACGAGATTCCCGCAGTCATGCAATCGATCGCCCAGAGGGACGAAGCGCAGGCTGTCTATCGAGGTGCGCATGCGGCTCGTCTTCCGACTGTTTCCTTGGGGGCCGATGTCGACACGGATGTACGCGACCCGCTTGCTCAGCGGAACGACGTTAGCATTGGCGTCACGATATCAAGTAGCCTCTACCAGGGCGGTGCCCGCCGGGCGCGCGAACAGGCATTCTTCCATGCGCTGCAGTCAGCCAATGCCGCTTTGGAAGCGAGCCGGCTCGAAGCGCGCCGAACTCTGGATGAAAGCCGCAGACAGATTGCCGACTTGCGCGAGCGCATCGAAACGCTCGGCCAGCGTCGAATGAACATGCAGGAAACTGGCGAACTCTATCGTATGCAATATTTTGAACTGGGTACGAGGACTTTGCTCGATCTGCTCAATGCTCAGCAAGAGCTTCATCAAACGCGTTTTGACGAAGTAAACGCGGAACATGACATGCGCCGCCTTAACGTGGAGTGCCTCTACTCCAGTGGAGCAACCCGTGACGCCTATTCACTGACGGGCATGGTCGTACGGGGGGTGAGGTTGTGACCACTACGCATGATAGCCAGAATGCCATTGGCATGCCGCCTTCATTGACTGGCACCGAAGATCTGTCCTTTCCTGTCGATGACTGGGTTGCGGCGTTCCGCACTGTGGCAGACTATTATGGTCTTCCTATGTCCACCCAGGCTGCGACCTTGTCGGGGTTGTGGGACGCAAGTGAAGACGAGCAGGAGCGTATCCATAACCTCGCGCGCCAACTCGGGCTGAGAGCGCGATTCGAAGATGCCCAGACATTCGATCTGACGGCATCGGGCTGGCGGCTGCCGGTCGTCGTGGAATTGCGTGATTGTCAAATTGGTGTCGTGCGCGCTCTCGACGTCGAAGGTGGCGCGCAATGTGTCCTGATCGGCGATGGCGGGCTGGAGACCACGCTTCCAGTTGCTGATCTGATAAGCGGTCTGCGTCGCGTTGTCATTCTTCGACCCATGCGCCAGGCGCCCGATGCGCGGGTAGATGCCTATATCGAGCCATTTGACAGCAACTGGCTACGCAAGATCGTGTTGCGGGATTTGCGACCCTACGGCCACGTGATGCTGGCGTCGCTTGTTGCCAATACAATGACGCTGTCGGGCATTATCTTTTCGATGCAGGTCTATGATCGGGTGGTGCCGACCGGTTCCTATCCGACACTCTATATCCTGTTCGGCGGGGTCTTGATGGCGTTGGTGCTCGATTTCGTGTTGAGGCGTGCACGTACCAGCATCATCGACAGGCTCGGCAAGCGGGCGGATATCCGGTTGTCTGACAAGGTCTTTGGCCATGCCCTGAGGGTTCGCAATCGCGAGCGTCCGACATCCACCGGATCGTTCATCTCGCAATTGCGGGAGTTGGAACAGGTTCGCGAAATGCTGACCTCGACCACGGTTGGCGCGCTGGCGGATATTCCGTTCTTCCTGATTTTTCTGGTGGTCTTCTGGTATCTTGGAGGAATTCTCGTGTTGGTGCCGCTTGGCGCCCTGACGCTACTGATTATTCCTGGCCTGTTTGCGCAAAAGAAGCTGCGTGCTTGCGCACAAGAAGCGATGCGAGAGTCCTCGCTGCGCAACGCCCTGCTCGTCGAGAGCGTGCAAGGCATTGAAGACATTAAAATGCTTCAGGCCGAAGAGCGGTTCCAGCGGCAATGGAACCACTACAATGCCGTGGCCGGCGAGGCGCAGCTCAAGTTACGACACATTACCAACAATCTGACAACCTGGACCGCCAAAGTGCAGGGAGCGACTTATGCGTCCACTGTGTTTTTCGGGGCACCATTTGTCATGCTGGGAGACATGACGACGGGCACGCTGGTGGCTCTGTCCATGTTGGGTTCGCGTATGATGTCCCCGATGGGACGCCTCACCCAGCTTATGAGCCGCTATCAGCAAGCGCGGGTTGGCGTGCGAAGCCTCAATAGCATCATGAAGTTGCCGGTGGATCATCCGGAACGGGAAAGCCGCATTCACAAACCTTTGATCCGAGGTGATTATCAACTTGATGCGGCCGTATTCCGTTATGGCGATAATACGTCGCCGGTGGCGCTCTCGGTGGAGAAGCTGCGTGTCGTCCAAGGTGAGAAGGTCGCCCTGTTGGGCCGTAACGGTGCTGGGAAGTCTACACTGATCCAGGCGCTCTCGGGCCTACTCGAGCCTGCGGCTGGTGAAGTGCTGCTTGATGAAGTTGCACTCGCTCATATCGATCCAGCCGATGTTCGCCGCGACATTGGAATGCTGACACAGAACGCGCGGCTGTTCCATGGGACGATACGCGACAATATCCTGCTGGGAGCGCCCCAGGCGTCAGGGGAGGAGATGTCGCAGGTCCTTGCCATGGTCGGCGCTGACAATTTTGTTCGCCGCATGCCCAAAGGTCTCGATCAAGTGATCCTTGAAGGTGGCAATGGTTTGTCGGGGGGCCAGAAACAGGCACTGCTGCTCGCGCGACTGATCGTCCGCAATCCATCGATCGTCCTGCTAGATGAGCCGACCGCGGCTATGGATGAAACGGCAGAGCGTCATTTCATCAAGCAATTTGGCGCATGGTGCCGCGGCCGGACTTTAGTCGTCGCAACCCATCGCACCCGTGTCCTCGATCTCGTCGATCGTATGATCATTATCGATAACGGAGCCATTTTGCGGGATGGTCCGCGCGATCAGATGCTCAATACGAAGCGCGCTGTGCCTCGAAAGACCAAATCTGCGCCTTCGGCGGTGGGAGCGCTACAATGACCGGACATAAGGAGGGAGCGGGCTGGCGCTCATTGGTGGATCGTTTGAAACCCCAGGAGGGTTTGAAGCGGACTGTCCGCGAGGATGAGACCAGTTTCGTGTTCGGAGAAGAGGATGATGTCGGCCTCAGCCGATCGAAGCGAGTGGTTTTGTTTGTCTTTGCAGGCGTCATCGCGTTTTTGATCTGGGCCTGGTTCGCTGATCTCGATGAGGTCTCCACCGGCACGGGCCGCGTCGTACCGACGATGCGGGAGCAGATCATCCAATCACTGGAAGGTGGAATCCTCGCTGATCTGCGGGTTCGCCAGGACGACATAGTCCGGCCGGGCCAGATATTGGCGCGCTTTGATCCGACGTTGACTGAGTCCAATGTCGATGAAGCTGCGGCCAAATATCGTGCGGCGCTGGCCAGTTCGGCGCGGCTGACCGCAGAGGTCAGTGGCGCATCGCTGACGTTTCCAGCGGAGCTGAACGACTACCCCGATCTGATCGCATCAGAAACCCGGCTCTATCACAGCCGGCGGGATAGCGTTTCTGAATCTTTGCGCTGGCTGCGGGAAGCTCAGACTGAAACTCGCTCTGAGCTAGAAATCACGGAATCGCTGGTGCCTGTTGGTGCTGCCAGCAATGTCGAGGTTCTGCGGCTCAGGCAAAAGGTCGCGGATCTCGAACTTCGCCGTGCTGATCTGCAGTCGCAATATATGGTTGCCTCGCGAGAGGAACTCGCCAAGGCCAACGCTGACATCGAAGCACTGGCGGCGACGATCAAGGGGCGCCGGGATGCTCTTTCGCGCCTCATATTGCGTTCACCAGTGCGCGGGATCGTCAAAAACATTGAAGTGTCTACGGTTGGTGGCGTTGTCCCGCCGGGCGGCAAGCTGATGGAGATCATTCCGCTCAACGATCAGTTACTGATTGAAGCACGGATGTCGCCAAAAGACATTGCCTTCATTCATCCGGGTCAGCGCGCGACGGTCAAAATAACGGCCTATGATTACGCCATTTATGGTGGGCTCGAAGGAGAAGTAGCGAGTATATCGCCTGATACCATTCAGGACGAGGTGAAGCCGGATGAATACTATTATCGCGTCTTTGTTCGTACGAAAACGAACACACTCGTCAACAAGAACGGCAAGCAATTTCCTATCGTTCCCGGAATGGTCGCGACTGTCGACGTTCACACGGGGAGCAAGACGGTGCTTCAATATCTGTTGAAACCCATGAATCGCGCCCGAGAAGCGCTGCGCGAACGATGAGGCCCGGTGCCCCTGCCCAGCGTATTGAATCTAAGTGAGTTACCATGCCGAACGCCCTGATTTCCGCCCTGACCGAGCCAATATATGCCCGTCTGAAGGCAGCCGCCGTGCCTGTGGGCGGACCTGGATCGGAATATATATTGTTCTTTTCCTATACGGATACGCGCACGCGCGCCCGCGTTGAGACATTTCGAGGCTCGACCCTTGCCGATGTCTGGCGTCGGGGAACGGCCCGGCTGCGCTCTGCGATGAGGAAAAATCGTGACGCAATTCACTGGCTCCGCGTCGATCTCGTTGACGGGATGCGTGAGAATGAGTGGGGAAGGCTGAAGCAACAACTTACGCAGGTGAAGCGTAATTATTGCCGTCAAGGTATCGCGCTTGATGCCAATTGCCGCCACGCTTTTCTGGAAACTGAAATAAACGCCAATGCCATGTTCTATGGCGGACCTAAATATCCACACTGTGTTGTTAACGAGAGAAACTTCCGTCGCTATGCGAGGCTTCGTCATGGCCTCCGGAGTGTCGATTTCAGCGACGAAGCGCCCGTTTGGATGCTTTCAACCCGGGAATTTTTTGTCGCGAAGGACGCCCCGGGCGTGGTGCATGAATTGACGGGACCTGGTAGGGCGGCCGGTCGGCGGGCCGTCGAAAGGCTGGATGGTGACATCCTTTCCACGTTGATCGAAAGCGGTAGCTCGTTTCTCAGCCGGCAGGTCGGCGACGATGGTCGTTTTATCTATGGCTGGCACCCTTGCTTCGACAGGGAAATCAAGGCATATAATAGGCTTCGTCACGCCAGTACGACCTATGCGATGATCGAGGCATGGGAGGTTACGCAAGACGAAGCCCTGGGGGCTGCCATTGAGCGGTCCTTGGCCTGGCTTTGCCGGGAGGCAATCCGAACCATCACTTTACCGGATGGGACCACGGCCGCGTTTTTGGTCGATGTCGGTGACGAGATCAAACTTGGCGCAAATGCGGTCGCAATTCTTGCGTTCACCCAGCACGCCGTCGCAACGGGATGCCGTGATCACCTGCCTCTCCTGGAGCAGCTCGCTTTAGGCATCAAGCACATGCAACGGTGTGGGGACGGTTCCTTCGTCCATGTATTGAACTATCCCGACCTGACCCTCAAGGAAGCCTTTCGCACCGTCTACTATGACGGAGAGGCGACATTTGGATTGATGCGTCTCTATAATCTGACGCGCGATCCACGCTGGTTGGAGGTGGTGGAGAACGCCTTTGAATATTTCATCGCGAAGGAGCATTGGAAGCACAATGACCACTGGCTAAGTTACTGCGTTAACGAGCTTACGCTTTATCGGTCAGATGAACGATACTTTCGTTTTGGCATCCGGAATGTGCGGGACTATCTTGATTTCGTCTTGAACCGGATTACCACATTTCCGACTCTTCTTGAACTTATGATGGCCGCTCGAGCGATGCTCGATCGGATCAAGCAGATGCCCGAGATGCGGCATCTTCTCGATGAAATCGACCTGGAGAAATTTCAGCGGGCACTCCATTTTCGTGCTCGTTACCTTCTCAACGGCTATTTCTGGCCGGAATTGGCGATGTTTTTTGCTAATCCGCAACGGATTGCGGGTTCATTCTTCATTCGCCACCATGCATTTCGTGTTCGAATTGATGACGTGGAGCATTACCTCTCAGGGTTGGTTGCATATAGGAACTGGCTAATTAATTCTAAAGATGAGGAGAGAGAACGTAATCCTGTCGATGTTATGGGGAAATATCGAGTAAGAGCGATCAATAATAGAACCAACGTTGTAGCCGCAGGATCGAGGCGATGCGGCGGGATAAATTGGTCCGCTTTGGAGATAGAGGATATAACAACGGGCCGCTGGTTGGTTCCGCCAAATGCCGCGACGTGGAGTACAAACGGGATTTGCGCAGACCCGGCGCAATTCGCTTCAGGACAGATGCTTCTCGCGCCGAGTGGAGCGGCGGGGCTGCGACCAGCAGCTCTCGCGCGGCTTGCTCCGCGATCCATGGGTATAATTACAGAAGGCGGCAGCGAATATTCCGGTCTCGGAGTTCCAGTTCTCGAAGTCGCTGATTTGCGGGCTACTGTTACAAGTTTGGCCAATGCAGCGCGGTCGGCGTTTGCCGGGACGATGGTCGCGGTCACCGGTAGCGTCGGAAAGACGACCACCACCGCGATGGCGGCTCATGCGCTTGCCGGGATTGCCGAGAGTGATCGTAGCCGTACATCCGCGAATTCCTTTTATGGGATCGGATGGAATCTTGCTTCCATGTCTCGTGATGCCAGCTTCTGGGTCCAGGAGATGGCCGTGCAGCGCATGGACATCTGTAGCCAATTGGTTCAGCCCGACGTCGCGATTGTAACTGCCATCGCTCCGGCACATATGGAATACCTCAAGAGCATCGAGAATATCGCGCGACTCAAGGCGAGGATATATCTGGGCATGAAGCCTGGCGGCATTGCGGTTATAAACCAGGACATGCCTGAATTCCCGATATTCGAGAAGGCGGCGCAGAACGCGCAGCTTGAGGTGGTGAGTTTCGGAAGCAAGGAAAATTGCCATGCGCGGCTCCGGGGGGTCGAAGGAGGGATGGTCGATGCGGTCATCGGCAGCCAGCGAGTAACATTCGAGCTTGGCGCTCCGGGGCATCATATGGCGATGAATGCCATTGCCGTATTGGCTACCGTTTCCGCCTTGGGTCTAGATGTAAAAGCAGCTGCCGGGCGGTTCGGGACATTCAGTTCATTGAGCGGTCGTGGGGAGCGTCGCGGCGCGATCTTTGAGGGGAAGCGAATTGAGATCTGGGACGAGGCATACAATGCCAATCCGGTCTCAATGTCGGCGGCGTTAAAAATGCTGCAGGCGTCTACTTCCGTGCCACTTGCGTCCCGGGTTCTTGTTTTGGGCGACATGCTTGAACTGGGCCCAGACGCACAGCGAATGCACATTGATCTCGAAGAGGACATCCGGGCGGCAAAGCCGGATCGAGTTCTATTTTGTGGTCCGCTCATGGAAGGGCTGGCGAAGCGGGTGCTGCCAGACGTCAAGGGATGCTGGTTTCCCGATGTAAAGATCATGGAACGTGCGCTAAAGGCGTGGGTTCATGACAGAGATGTGATCCTCGTAAAGGCGTCACATGGGACGCGTCTTGATAGGATCGTGAAAAAATTGTCGGAGGTGCGCCCGGACTGAGGTGCAACCTTCCTCTGACCGTCAGCGTCGAGCGCGTTGATGGCGTGCGCAGGTCGCTTATGCACCAATTCCGATCGGAGACTGGCGGTTCACCAGTCGTCGCATGACATCTCGATCGGTCAGCAGATCCGCGACGGTGTGGGAATCGAACACCGCCATCATCGCCTGCATTCCCTTGGCCAGAACACCGGTCAGGCCGCAGGCGGGCGACAGGGCGCAGCCCGAGCAGTCCGCGAGTTCAAAACCTTCTTCGGTACGGCGGATGACCGCGCCGACCTTGATTTGATCGGGCGGATGGGCAAGGCGCATGCCGCCGCTGCGGCCACGAACCGTTTCGACAAAACCATCGCGTGCCAGCGCATTAACGACTTTCATCAGATGATTGTGCGAAAGCTCATAGGTGCGCGAGATCTCGCCGATCGAACACAGGCGATCATCGTGCAAGGCAAGGTGTATCAGCACTCGGAGCGAATAATCCGTATATCGGGTAAATCGCACGCCGTTCTCCTCTGCGAGAAACACCTGATACCTGTATCCGTTCCTCATGTTAAGGCAGTCTCTCCCGCGCTTTCCGACGCGGCGTTTCCATCAAAAAGTCTGTGGGATAAGCCCAATAAGTTTGGTCGCACACTTCGATTGACAAGCGTTCGGCGCACTCTTACCAATCATGCTAGTCAGATACATCTTAACGGGGTGCATGATGCGGGACATCACGCGGCGGGATGCCGTACTAGGGGGGTTGGGAGTCGCGGCTGCTGTTCCGGTGCTCACTGCTGCTGCGGCGCCGGCAAACGCCCAGCAGACGGCGAAGCCTGCGAAGACCCGGTCTGGTGCCGCCCACCACAAGTTCGAGATGAACATCGAGGAGACGCGCATCACGCTCGTCGAAAAGCAGACCTTTCAGACCTTCGCCTTCGGCGGGCAAGTCCCGGCGCCGTTGTTCCATGTGCGAGAAGGGGATGAGGTCGAGGTTCTCCTCAACAACCTGACGACGATCAACCACACCATCCACTGGCATGGAATTCTGCAGCGCGGCACCTGGGAAATGGACGGCGTGCCGGACATGACCCAGCTCGGCATCCAGCCGGGCGAAAGCTTCACCTACAAGTTTATCGCCGATCCCGCCGGCACGATGTGGTATCACTGCCACGTCAAC
>Ga0172382_10011736_pt1 | contig 11539 bp, 13 predicted proteins | sample Leawel138RmetaG_FD_122245 | JGI IMG/M metagenome (GOLD analysis project Ga0172382, IMG submission 122245) | Leachate microbial communities from a municipal landfill in Southern Ontario, Canada - Leachate well 138R metaG | ecosystem: Engineered > Solid waste > Landfill > Unclassified | place...
GTAGAAATACTTAAAAAATTCTTATCATTTATATGTTTTATGATATATTGAAGCACATCTCCTACATGTAAACATTCTGGATTTTGCAATACGATGATTTCTCCTTTAGCACAGGAAATTCCTATATTATACGGAATACAAGGGTTTATCCACCACTTATCCTTTTTTTCTACTCGTATCAATCGCAAAAAAGGATATTCAACAACCAAATCCTCTAATCTTTCTCCTTCTTGACTAGCATCGTCTACAATAATAATTTCAATATCTTTTATCGTGGAAGCTACAATCGAACGCAGTGTATTCAATAATTGATGACGTCGATTATAATAACTCATTACGATAGAAATTTTCATTGTAGAAATCCTCCTTCTTTCAATAAATTTTCCAAATACAAAACATCTTTCAAATTATTTAAAGAAGTTAAAGCTGGTATTTTAGGGGCATACTCTTGATATTCTGGAGAATCCCAAAAATGATAACGATCTCGTTCCATCTCTAATTGAGGATAGACCACATAATAATCTTCATTAACATAGTATGTTCTAGGTATTTCTAAAGTAGAGAGAAGATTTTCATGCAATTTTTCTCCTTCTCGAATACCAATGGTTTTTATTTTACTATTACGATCCCCATAATAAGAAATCAATAAATGGACTAGATCGACTATATGAAAACTAGGCATATTCATTACAAATAACTCTCCTCCATTCCCTTCTTTAACAGCAAAAAACAATAATCCAATCGCTGTTTTTAGAGTTAAAAAGAAACGAGTCATAAGCGGATCAGTCAAGGTAACTTCATTACGAGTCTGTAATTGTTCAATAATATGAGGGATCAAACTACCATTCGTCCCTAACACATTCCCTGCTCGTATACATATAAAATCAGTATGTTGAGTATGTCGATTAGCCTCGATGATTAATCTCTCACAAACTCCTTTCGTCATGCCATAAAGATTAATTGGATCTACCGCTTTATCAGTAGATACATAAATCACCTTTTGAACTTTATATCGGGTAGCCTGTCGGATAATATTTTCCGTTCCTTTTATATTTGTTTTTATAGCCTCCTTTGGATAATACTCACAAATAGGAACATGTTTCAATGCCGCCAAATGAAAAACATAATCTACTCCTCTTTGCATTACATCTTCCACGGCCTCCTCGTCTCGAACATCCCCTATAACAAAGGACAGTCTAGGATCTAAAAAATGACGTTGCATTTGTACCTGAGCCGCTTCTCCACGAGAAAAAACAATAATTTGTTTTAGATCTGGAAATCGACTCAATAATTGAGTTGTTAATTCATTACCCCAACTACCTGTACCCCCAGTGATTAGGATGGTTTTATTTTTAAACATGGCTTCTATTATATTTTTAGATAAAGATACTTTTTTAATCCTCTATTTCATCATTTTTCTTTCGTATATGCAATACATGACACCCGGTCACCTCGCCAATTAAACAAGAATTGCTTACTACTAAGGTAGATTGCCCACCTAGTTCCTCAACCAAAGAAGTCATAAACCGTACTGATCGTAAATAATTTCCAGCCGAATACTCATCCTTTCCCCATGCACCGGTATCCTCATGTACATTACCGGATACAAATTCAATGGCAAATACTCCTGTCTCTGGCTTTAACGATCGAATTAAATGAGATAGTTCTTCTCGTAATACATCCGTTTTGACATGTTGAATTAAGTTATGACATATAATAACATCGAAAAAATCCGTAGGCAATTCTACTATATTTTCTAACAAATACCCTCTACGAGTATACGGGCTTACTTTTCTTAATGCTTCCTCTGTTATATCTAAAGCCCAAACCCCAGCAGTTACCATTTTTAATTCCTGAGTCACATATCCTAATCCTACTCCTACTTCTAATACTCGTGCATCCTGCGTGATATATGGACTTAATTGCAAAAAACGTATAGTATCGCCATACGTACATCCAGAAAGAGTGGGTTTATAATTTCGTAAATGCTGCTGTTCCCAAAATCGTTTTCTATGTTGTATTTCCTGTTTAATCACATCCAACCCCCTTTCTCTTTTCTCCCTAATAATATACGAAGTACTGTTTCAGAAACATTTTTCTTAGAATATTCATCAGGAACTTGCCAACTCTGCTCCATTTCTAATATAGATCCAAACGCCCGAACAATATCATCCCGGCGAGTCCCCGCTAATAAAACACCTCCATTTTCTAATAACTCTTGCCTCTCGGTACTATTCCTCAATACAATACAAGGACGCCCTAAAATCGAAGTTTCTTCGGGTATAGTACCTGAATCCGTAAAAACAACTCGTGCATATTTTTCTAATTTACAAAAATCAAAAAACCCTAATGGAGAGATTGTTTTTACTCCACGAGAAAATGAAAGATTATATTCTTTTAACTTTGATTTGGTATGAGGATGTATTGGATAAACAACCCTCATATATTCAGAAATTTTATTAATAGCAGATACAATATTAGATAACTCTATCCGATTCTCAATATTTTCAGCTCGATGAAGTGTTAAAAGAGAATATTCATTCGGAGCAATATTCATACGATGTAATACATTGCTGCCGTCTATATCTTTCTCATACTGCATCAATACTTCTTGTATAGGATTTCCTGTTTTAAATACTTGATTCTTATGGTATCCCTCTCGTAATAAATTTTGTTTACTGTTTTCTGTATAAGGAAGATTGATAGTACTACTGGTATCAATTATACGCCGGTTTAATTCCTCTGGCACTCGATCATCATAACAACGATTTCCAGCCTCCATATGATAAATAGGAATACCCCTCTTTGCCGCCAATACAGATAATAACCCTGAATTAGTATCCCCTAAAACCAATATTCTATCGGGCGATTCTATATCCAGTATTTTATTAAATTGCCGATATCCATTACTTAAAAAATCACCCAGTCCGTCTGCTTTGGTAAAATAATAATTGGGTTTTCTTAATCGTAATTCTTCAAAAAATACGGTACTTAAAGCGGCGTCATAATTTTGATTAGAATAGACATGAATATGATTACATAATTTATCCAGTTTAGTAAGAATAACCGATAATCTAATTAACTCTGGTCTGGTACCAGTTAAGGTAAGAATTTTTAAATCACTAACCATCCTTTTTGTTCTTTAATTTGAATTTGTAAATCGGGAATTTCAAACAAATCGCATTCCCCATATAAGGTACTTAATGAACGATCACAATAAGGCTCCTTCACCGATTCTACTTTTATATTCAACCCATACTCATCACTTACCATTTTTACCATATCAGCTTTCGATATTGTTTTAGGAGAGAAAATATGACGGACTCCTTTCCAATACATAGAATGTACTATAATCATAGAAATTATTTTAGCCAATTGTAAACAAGTAACGCCATTCCAAAAACAATTTGAATAACCTTTCACCGTTTTTCCAGCATTACTACGAACCCATTCCAAAAAATCAGCTTGGGATACCGGGTTTTCCCCTATAATTGAAGTCCTAATAATAGTTCCCTCCATTAAATCTCCCAATGCTTTAGAAATTCCATACACATCTTTAGAATCAGGTTGACAATCCTCCGTATATTGTCCCCGTTTACCAGTAAAAACACAATCTGTACTGACATGAATTAAATGAACATGATGATACATACTCCATTTAGCCAATATTATAGGGAACCATCCATTAACTCGTTTAAAATCTTCTTCAGAAGCCACTCGCTTATTAGTCAACCCCATAGCGTTAATCACCACATCTCCATTTCTTATTCCTAGCTTTTGTAAATCCTGTTTGATAGTCCAAAGGCTATTAGCATTTAACTCCTGTCGAGTAACTGGGATACTGTCTTTAAAAAATTGAGCTATGTACCGTCCCAACATTCCTGTACTTCCTAATACATAGATTTTCATAATAACCCCTTTTTTATTAAATTCAACAGTACTGTCATAGAACAATCCTCCTTATATCCATTATGAATATAGGCTTTACTCAAAGAATGACCGTTAAACCAATGTACCGCCATAACTTCTTCATCTACATAAGACATATCTTTTTGTTTATACAGCAAGTCTAACGAAAAAATGGAATAAGGATAAAACGTTTTATATGGAAATCCAACCACGTCTTTATATTGCTTTTCTAGTGTCTCTAAATTAGGAAATATTCTAGTTAATAACGTAGGTCCAAATACTTGATGGGCTAATTTATGTTTCCAGCGAGCTTGATTTTGAATCCGGTTACATAGAGTAATTAAATTCTGAAAAAATGGATTGCCTGCTCTTGCCATCATAACTCCAATACTATGAAATCCAGAAGTCCCATGAAATTGACATACGCTAAACCCCATATCTGATACTCGTACAGATCCAACGACAGGTATTTTATCTAAATACTCCATTGATTTTAACCATAATACATCAAAATCAGACCAAACCCCTCCTACGTTATACAATAAATGATACCGTAAAATATCAGAACGTAAAATATTATGCAATTTTTCATCAATACCATACTTTTTTAAATCTTCATATATAATATTTACGTACTTTAACTTCCGTATTTCGGGAAAGTAATCAACCCCTACATAATCAGGAATGTATTTAGCCGGGCTGTTTTCCTTTTGTAAAGGAATATGGACTTGAATTTCCCAACCAGGATTTTTTCTATGGAAAGTCTCCACGGTCAGTGTCTGTAAATAAGACATTGGTCGCTCTTCCCAATATAAATGCAATATTTTAGGAAGTTTCATTTTTATTTCTCCACTTTACTTAAATCCCAGTACTTAGTTTTTTCATCTATTACGCCCCATGGTCGCCCTACATTGCGGACAAGTATTTTCTGTCTGGTTTTCCATAATGTATAATTATATATCCATTCTTTACTATTTTGCACTTTAGAAGAACAGCGAGGACCATGATATAAATGAATTACACGAGCATTTGATTTTACGTATCTACACCCTCTATTTATTAACCTCTGAATTAAATCGTTATCTTCTCCTGCGTAACCTAAAAAATCTTCATCATACCCCCCAGTAGCCATTAACTGATCCTTCCATATCGCTAAAAAGAAAGGCATACGAACATGGTCTTTACGTTCTGGTAATCCTGGCAAATGAATTTTCTCACCCCGCCTTAATTGCACCACACCTATTCCGTGAGTATCAAACATAATACAATTAGGAATACTCAATGTGGTCTTACTTAGAAGAACATTATTGATTACTAATTCTAGCGCATTATTTACATGATACATCTCTGGGCAAGTTAAAACTATTATCTCCCCAGAACTTTGCTGAATGGCAATATTATTAGGTACTGCTGGATTTCTTGGTATAAGTCGATCTTGATTACGATGCCCAGAAAAAACATATTTAATATTTAATTCCTCCTTATACGCCTCGCATACTTCTTTAGTACCATCATCGTCTTGCCCATCGTTTACCACCACTACCTCAAAAGAAAATGGAGGTTTATGTTGCGTTATAGAAGATAATCCCCAATTTAGTAAACTAGCTCGATTGAACGATGCCATTACTACACTTACCATAGGAATCATATCATCCCCCCTTCTTAGTATTTCTTTCTAATTCAATATCCTTACATTTTTCTAACACCAACCCAGGTAATTTATTCTGTTCGCAAAACTCAAAAATAAAAGGTTGAATTTCTTTTCTTAACTGATCTTCCATTATCCCTAATCGTTGGCACAATAATAATCCAGTCCAAGAAGAAGGAGATTTTAGTATGTATAAATCAAATCCGGTAATACCAGTTAAATCATAATCATATACCTCTACTCCATTAGGTTCACAATCATGAAAAATAATAGCATCCATCCCTCCACATAAATAAGTTAATGCTAATTGACGAAATGCCGTAAAATTATCTATAAACAAAATCCGGTGTTCTGCGGATTCAAATTTTGCCTTTAAATTTTGATAATACTCGATAACAGCGTTCCTTGTATCAATGGATAAATCCATAGGTAAAGTGCCTATACTTATTCCTGGGACTTCATGAAATAATACAGAATAAGAAGATTTAAATTTATATTTTTTTTGAACATAACGCATCCACTCCAAATCATTCTCTACGCAAATCAATTGTTTAGGAGAGTACTTTAAAAATAAAGGGGTGGAATAACACCCCATACCTAACTCTACTACTAACTCAGGAGATAAAGCGGTCATTACCCAATGAATTAGAGGTTGATGAGTACGCCATGCCCAATATGATATATCATCAAAATTATTCATAATCGAAGATCTTTAAAATTTATCTTAGGAAAAACTGTTATTGCACTATCTGGACTGCAATTTATAACCTCTACCTTTCCTTTTAAATCATTGGCTATTGTTGGGTATCCCTTTAAGTGTCGTTGCATTACAGAAGTAGGAGAACTTTTTAACTTTGGATAAAATTTATGCCAATGTTGATTATTATCAGCATCTAACTTCATATCAAATCCCAATAAAATAATACGACTTACTCCAAAATGGACAGCTAGATTAATAGCTGCCCCACCACTATGACCATTCCAAGCTACTTGATTTGAAGAAAAAGATATTCCATACTTCTTTTTAGCATCCCTAGAAATAACCTTAAAAGTACCATTAGTAAAAGGGATACGTTGAGCACAAGTTAAACGTAATCCACTAAACCGAAGTAAATCGGCTACATTATTTTTACTTCTATAAAAAGAATCATCCCCAAAAAACATACAATCTACCCAATTACCCAATTTATACGCCATATTAACGGCTATAATATGCTGGGAATGTATCCTTTCCATATAAGGAGAATATTCTTCCACCGAAGAAACCCCCTTAAATACATTTTGAATTATACTTTCTGGAACTCCAAACTGCCGTGGAACAGATGCTCCTCCACCAATTATTATGCACTGCCCCCCATCCCAAATGCGAGGAATTGACCACATTGGTTAATTATTTAAAGAATTAACCAAAAGAGAAGCTGCAACTTCCCTTAATTTCTTCTCATTGATAGGTTTATTAGTTCTGATATTAATCACATCGTACCACCCAGGACTAACCTCTTTTTTCTCATACTGAGTAACTTTATTCTCTAAATCATTAGAATAATTTTTCTCAGTTTTTTGAGTTACTTTTATTTCCTTATAGCCATCCGATTCTTCATCCAACGCTTTAAAATGAGTAGGAATTCTAACCTTTATTTCCTCTGGATAGGCTATTATGGTATCCCCCTTTGATGCTACTTCTTCAAATATACGTAATTTAGCATTATGAACTTTTACATACCTTGTCTTCCGCCTATCAGGAAACTCTTTAGAAGGAGAAATAATTATCTTATTCATAATACAACCTCCTTTTTACTCAATTATTTAAAGCCTCCATTAAACTATTAGCATCTTCTAATCGTAAAGATTTCTCATTGATTGGTTTTCCGGTAATCTTATTCACCACATTATACCAACCTTTAGCCGTAGCGGGACGAACTTCATATGATATTTCTTTTTTAGGAATAAGTTTTTCTTGATCTGCCAAAACCATAGCTTGAGTATCCGGATCGCTAACGCATACAATACTCCGTTTAAATACAGTTGGGATTTGTTCAGGATAAGCCTCAAATACCTCGTTCTTTTTTACTGTCTTACCTAGTATACGTAAAGTACCAGTCAATAACTTATAACGCAATTTTAAGCGGTTTACGGGCTGAATTACGGCTTCTTGTGACGAAGGAGGGATGATAGGATTTATTGAATGGACTATATCTTCTTTAATCTCCATAGCACCCACCACTTCTTCTTTTTCTTCCTTTGGTAAAGTAGATTTTACGGTCGGATTTATGACGGGTTTGCGTACTGGAGCTTTTTTAGTTTTATTAGTTCGTTCCATTGCAGTAAAAATTAAAATATGTATGATTAATATCGAAATATATAATGAAAGTAAAATCCGTGATTAGGATTACCCTCATTTTATTTAGCTAATAATAGCTTTCGATCCTCTACTAGGTAGAAGCGAAAGTACCATGAGAAATACCACAATGACCATCCTGATCAGACCGAATTTGAGGAACAGCGATCGTAAGAACCTTAAATTTAGAAAGGAATTTACCTTCAACCTCCCACTGTACGTTCTGAATCGGCATACCCTGAACCAATCTGACAACATCAGAAGTCATCTGTACCAAAAGCACGTTATCTGCGGTAAGCGTATCAACGACTTTTATGCCTTTGATACCAGCAATCTGAAGAATCCGTTCACGGATCGTTCCCCCACGATAATCGGTATAATCCTTGTCCAGTTTAGTTTCAAAACCAACAGGGATATATAACATCCATGGTCCAAAATGGAAAGCCTCGATAGAAGCCTGTTTCATCGTAACTACATCATCTACGATTTCAGCCCCAGTAACATCACTAGCATCCCAAGCCTTAGCCAGGGTGACTTTATTAGTATGGGGATAACTGAGGTAACTATAAATAGTACCGCCGCCAAACGTATAACTTTCAGACGTAAACAGCATTTTCTCCAATCTATCCGATACTTTACGAGCAGCCCGTTCAGCCATAGTGGTATCCAACGGATTTCCCAGCGAACGACTAGCGGCTAAAGCACGCGCATTAATTTCATAATCGGCGTGAATAATCGGAATTGGTAAATAATTAGCCGTAAATACCGGACGATCATTCTCTCCACGAGTAACTCCATCCATTGTTAATACGGCTTCTAATGCATCACTTACATCATGCCATTCTAATACCGTAGTACCCATAGCATTTCCAAGGTTGTAAACCAACCCATTGTCAATCAGGTCTCTTACCCCATTTAACCGTTTTTCAGCTATTGGAACCAATACCTCATCCAACTGTTTCCATTCATAAGGCCTCAACGTGGCATTGGCCTGAATAGGAACATTTCTGTAATTATCTGGATTTTTAGCATCCCCACCTGAAAAAACAGTAATATAGGATTTTCCTGTTGCAGGATCCACCCACGGGCGCATTGCCCCGGCCTCTAATTTACCTTGTGTAATCAACTGAGCTACTTCTCCCTGAGAACCACTCTGTGACATATAATCAAGAATTGCATCCATTATTTTATCCTCCTTTCTTTAAATAATTCTGACTTTAATACGCAAACCAGATACAGGATGCGTTCCACTTGAACTGGAAAGGTCCACTGCCTCAATTGCCTGTCCGACAATTTGAGCAGGATAGTAAATACCAGTTGAATCCGCAACATACTTCTGAAGATACCCTGCTCCAGCCGACTCTAAATAATCTCCAATGGCAATATTTTGCTCATCTTCGAGTAAGGCATTTACAATATCGCCTCGCCCAGGCACCCACACCTGAACTTGAGCATCCTCGGCATAGGCATCATCAATACCCTTGCCTTGTAGTTCATCCTCCAAAGCGAACATAGGTAACACATTCCCACTTTCGGAAGCATGTTTTTTAACCTTTCCATCGCTCGTTAATTCCACCAGCATTCCAGGAGTAATCGCTTCCGAAGCTGTAAACTCCTCAAATACATCGGAATAATTTTTAATCTTAACTGAATTTCTAACAACCGTTGCCATAATTTATATTTCCTTTCATTTTATATTTATTATACTCCTAAAGGAAGCAATTTTTCTTTTGGGCCTTGCTCGTTTGATTGAGTATTTAATGCCGCATTACCTGCTGCCTGCCCAGAATAATCCACTGTTGGCTTAAATTGACGATTCAATTTTTCCAACATGGTAGTATCAAAACCTTTAAGCTCATCCTCGGTCCAAGCCCCTTGTTCGGCGTTTGCCATGATATTAGAAATTAATTCTGTCCGGTGCTGAGCATAAAGCTCTGCCCCTTTCTGCATAACTTCCTTTATCCCATCGGGAGCTATCTCCAAAAAAGCTTCAAAGGTCGTAAGTGTGTCTTTGCGGATATATTCCTCCATATTTACCTGAACAGGAGGATCCACAATAGTTTCCTCTGCCTTAGGAGCAACAGGAGTCAGTTTCTCCAATTGCTCTGCGGACATAGTCAACAACCAATCCTTATCATTTGGAGTAAATCGAGTCTGCTCGTTTCCAATTAACTCAACCACTTTTTCCAAGCAACAAGGCTTACTTTCCTCAACCATTTTTGTTTCTCCTTTGTTACTATTAAAAACAGTACGTTTCATCGAATTTATTTGAACGTAAGTCACATTCCTCCGTACCCGTATTGGAGTATCTATCAAACTTACCGTACCATCTTCATTTATTTGATACGATTGTTGAAAAAGCCCATTTTCGGCAGACTCTCTACTCCGTTTACGGTAAACCACAGTATCCTCATATACTTCTTCAAGTATATGGTAAGATTCCTCCGTATCCATAGCGTCAAGCTTCGATTGCAATTGCATTATCAATTCCTGATAACCCTGCTTGTTATCAGTAATGTCTGATAGCAATGCCTCCATCGCTTGTTGCTTCATTGTAAGTACTAATTCATCTTTTTTCATGTTCTCATTTTCGTTAATATTACTAATTACTACTTCTACCCCATCGGTGTTACTATCACTATTAACACGCACCCCACAACCATCCATCCAACTACAGGCCCCTCGTTGTCCGGGCAATAACGCCAAGTGGTCTGGTCGGTAATTTCTAGCTGTGGCTATGTATTGTTCTTCTTCTCCATGTTCATTAATATATACTCCTTCTCCCAATTCCTCATCAGAAAATACTCCAACAGAAACATCTAAAGGTTTCCCTTCTCGAATATAATCTACGGTCATTGGAGAAATGGCTATTAACTTCTGCTCATCTATCCATGCCTCTGCTTTTAATTTCCCATCTTCTATATGAGTGTTAAATATTTTACCCACAGATTGCTCCAATATTTCGGGGGAATTAGCCGATACATTCATGCCATCAATTTGGGGATGGTAAATCATAACCGGTATCCCATTCCAACAGGCAGGAAATTTATTTAATTCTTCTGCCAAATGTAATAATGGACCATGACTTCCACTATGGACTCCTTCTACCATCATTACAACTGGGACTATCATATATTTTCTCCCCTCTAAACTACCCGTTTGTATCTTATACAAGGTAGTTGTTGTTGCGTGAATCATCATTGTTTCCATATTCCCTACTATTTTATTAGCCTGTTTTATAGCAGAACCAGCACATTCATTTTCCTCTCCTCCATCTTTCATACATTTATCCAATACGGTATTAGCAATACGTACCCATTGTCGTTTTTTCTTATCCGACAGCCCCTTCTTAAACCGATCCACATCTTTAATTTCCCAAGGCATCTTAATCATCTCCTTTCTCCCAAGGCAAACACATGCAACGGCAATTATGAACAACGACGCCCTTGGCAACGTACGACTCATCTTCTTCAACACTTAAATTGTACATAGGCATTTTTCTTTTCATTTTCCAATGTTTGATAGATTCCACTTCCCAAGGGACAAGTTGATAATCCCCGAGATGGTTGCATAAGATTCTTGTTAATTCAAGTTCAATTTCATCAATGTGTTGATTAATTTGCGCACCCGAGTAATGGAGAACA
>Ga0172382_10011737_pt1 | contig 11539 bp, 9 predicted proteins | sample Leawel138RmetaG_FD_122245 | JGI IMG/M metagenome (GOLD analysis project Ga0172382, IMG submission 122245) | Leachate microbial communities from a municipal landfill in Southern Ontario, Canada - Leachate well 138R metaG | ecosystem: Engineered > Solid waste > Landfill > Unclassified | place...
GCGTCGAGATCCGCACCACCCCACCACCGGATGCAGTAACCGTCCGGACAACCGACTACATGGAGCAGGAACTTCGCGCGACGCTCTCCCTCTTCGGCGTGGACTACCCCATAAACGTCGCGATCGCAGTCCAGGATCACGGCCACTCGCCGCACCGGAGCAATCGCATCCACCGGTTTGAATTGATGCGCGAACAGCTCGACGCCGGGGACTGGGATATCCTCTCGCTCGCGAGCGATCCACCGCTCACCGATATGACACGGATACAGGCCGTTCGGCAGCAGGCGCCGGGAGCGCTCGCCACCGACACCGGACCGGTCGCCCTCATCGGGGCGCTCTGCGACCCGCGGGTGCGGGAGATGGCGAAGGAAGGGGCGACCCTCGTCAACGCAGGGAACGGGCACACCCTCTGCTTCACCCTGAAAGGGAGAGAGATCCACGGGCTCTTCGAGCACCACACCGGCGCACTCGACCCCGAAAAACTGCAGCATTACATCCGGCGGCTCGCCGACGGCACCCTGACATCGGAAGAGATCTTCGATGATGGCGGTCACGGGGCAGCGGTCAGGAAGCCGCTTGCGACCGGGAACGTGGTCATCACGGGTCCAAACCGGCTCCGACTGCTCCCGGAAGCCTACCAGGCGGCGCCTTTCGGGGATATGATGCTCTCGGGGTGCTTCGGGCTTGCGTACCTCTGGAAGGTCTTTCGCGAGGGGTGAACTCCCTCTACGAAGGTGAAACCCCGAACAGCCCCTGGAAAAATCCTATGATCATATCGAGCATCGACGGCGAGGATGCGGATTGTTCTCCCGCTCCCCCCCCTCCTTCCAGCTCGTAAACAGCCGCTACATCCTCACTCCCAAGACCACTCGCGATCGCAAAGTGTCTGGTCGCCGCGGCAACGATCGTATCATGAGCGACACCCCGCGTCCATGCTCCGGTCATCGTCTCGGACGGGCGCAGTGCCGAGTCCGCAGTGCCGGTAAGTGCGTAAAGCCCGGGCAGCGGGGATCCTTCCGGCATACTGGAACAGCCTTCCGGCCTGACGGCGATCACCGGATCGGAAACGCCCACTGAAGGCATTTCCTGGCCGTCGACACAAGCGTATGCCCTGAACGAGAAGATATCCGGGTTCGACGTCAGGCTGGTGAGCAGACGCTCCTCGGGGAGGGTGAGATCGGAAAGCACCAGCCTCCCGGTGCAGGTAAGAACCGAGAACTCCCAGACGGCACGCTCTCCATCCCGGAGAGATGCAGGGCTGCGGGTCCGGGTGATCTCATAGACCCCGGTCTCGGCCGGCGGCGGGACCAGAACGACATAAGCAGGACTCCCCTCCGTGACCGACACGTTCTGCGCCTCCACCGTCACGGTAACGGTGAACGTCTCCCCCTCGAGCGCCACCCGTGGATGCCGGCCGCCAAGACGCATGGCGGTATCAAGGAGCCAGTCAAGGTTTGCGATCTCAACCCCGCCCCGGGTGAGGGCGACATTCTCGGGTGTCCGGTCAAGGAGCACACCGATACCCCTGACGGCGAGGCCGTCGATCGGTATAGCGGGACTGGATGACGTCACGGGCACACTTCCCCCGGTGGTATGGGACGAGACGGGATTGACGAGCTGGTGGCCGCCCTGGACGAGCGGACTATCGTGGGAGTAGTGCGCTTTCGCCATCGTTGCTCCCGGCCGCGGTGGAGCAAATCGTTCAAGGGTCGGTTCCGGGCTCGGATCCTCCTCCTCTTCGTCGCCGAAGTCGTCATCGGAATCTCCGGCGATGACAGTCTCCATCCCAGCAGGTTCAGAAGAGGGTGTTGTATTCATCGTCACCGCACCCGAACGCAGTGAGGCAAACCGTTCAAGGGTCGGTTCCGGGCTCGGGTCCTCCTCCTCTTCGTCGCCGAAGTCGTCATCGGAGTCTCCGGCAACAACGGTTTCCATCCTGGCGGGTTCAGGAGGGGGTGTTGCATTCAGGGACGGCTCCTCCACATCGGCGGTATCGTTGCCGCCTGCAACCGTCATCCCGGTAAAATCCGATAGAGGCGATGCGGCCGGGGAAGGCGTAACATCCCCGGCGGCAAGTGAATCGGGCTCTTTCGCCTCAACAGTCTTATTCTCTCCCATGTCGGGCGTGAGCGGCACCCTGTTCTCAACAAGTTTCTCGCCCGGCGTGCCGGCAGTCCCGTTCTCATCGGTTCCGGCGAGAGAGAATGAGACGAGAGCTAGCATACAGATACAGAGCACCAGGGCGCTGATGAGGAAGCAAACCCCTCTCAACGACACCACCCCCGGCATACAGGAACTTCACGCGTCCGGCTTTCCGGTTCTACCGCAGACGGCGCGGAGTTCATTCTCGGGGCAGGAACTCCATTCATGGAAGTTTCATGGAGCACATCCCATCATAAATAATTTTCGGACAGGTGTGTACCCAAACCGCCCGGGGATGCCGCGGACTACTGCAAAAAAAGTGTTCAGGCAGAATCATTCTGCATCAGCTGGACATCAGCGATGTCGTGCTGGCGCTGTGCAAGAACTTTTGCCTTGAATATATTTTTCCCCGCTTTACCGATAGCAAGACCCCGGTCCTCGTCCCGGACCTCGATGAGGGCGACCTGCTGGTCCTCCTCATCCGTATCGAAGTCGATGTCGGTGACCTGGGCAGGAAGGAAGCAGTTCCGGAGGAACTGGCCGGGATCGGTGGAGTACTCCACGACCTCGATACGCTTCCCCATCACCTCAGATGCCTTCTTGATGCTCGATCCACCCTTTCCGATGGCAAGTCCCATATCGCCGGGATTGATCACGAAGATGATCCGCTCATTGCGGTTATCAACGATGCAATCGCGACTGCTTGCGCCGGTAAGGCTCTCGAACTGGGAGATGAGGCGCATGCACTCCTCAGTCAGCGTGACCTGTGGCATCGTCTACACTCTCGCAACGTTCAGGATATCCGACTCGCCCGGTTCGATCACGACGAGCGCACTGACGACGTACGGTCTACCGCAGGCTTTCCCGAGCTGGACACTCGAGCCATCATAGACATAGACCGGGGTATCGGTCTCATTCACCATAGTTTTAACGGATTCCGGGCTGTTCCTGGCCACTACGACAAGTTTGGCCTTACCTTCTTCGATGGATTCCAGAGTCTTGTTCCGTCCCAGGAACACGGTACCGGTCTTCACGGCTTTACGTAGTGAAGCATTAAAGTCCATTATGATTTCTCCTAGATTTTCAGGTTTGTGGGTTTTGCGATGAGTTTCACATCGCCGGTGCCAAGCTGGATAGGCTGACCCACGATCACGTTCTCGGTGACACCGTTCAGTTCGTCCACCTCATTCGCGATTGCAGCATCCAGCAGATGGTTGACCGTCACTTCGAATGCAGCCCGGGAGAGTACGCTCTCCTTCTCGCCAGCGATACCATGACGACCGATCTGCTTGACCTCGCCGTCCATGCACATCATATCTGCGACGAGCATGATGTGACGGACATCGACGCCGATACCCTGTTCGTTCAGGGTGTTCAGGGCCTCCTGGATGATCGCGTTCCGGCCGGCCTCAATGCCGAGCACATCGGCGATCTCGCTGATGTTGTTGCTCCGGGTGCGGGCGGTATCGACCCCTTCAACTTCGAAGACACCTTTTAGGTTGGAGCCCTCAGTATAAAGGATATACTCCCCGCCCTCCTTTCTGACGACGACTCGCTCGATATCATCGATGCCCTGAACAATGATGTTCCTGACATGTTCTGCGAGCTGGAAGAGGTTCTGGTAACTCTCCCGGTTCTTCGGGGTGAACGCGAGCACGGCCCTCTTCGGATCTCCTTCGACATCAAAGTCCCGGAAGTGCCGCTTCTCGCGGATCTTTCGCGGTGCAGCCTCAAGGATCTCTTCCACGGAGATCTTGCGCCGGTCACAGACCGCCTTGTTCAGCATGACGAGAACCTGCATGTTCTCCATATCAATAGTGATATCCCCGAACTCATGGAGCGGTGCGGCCTCGATCTGCCAGCTCACCTCACGGGCACGGTCACGGCTGGACATCCAGTCGTCCTTCAGGTAGATCGCCATCGTAGGGGTGCTCGGCTCGCGCCGGGCATCCATGATCTCGATCAGGCGGGGAAGGCCGAGGGTAACGTTGATCTCGGCCACACCCGCGTAGTGGAACGTACGCATCGTCATCTGGGTACCGGGCTCGCCGATCGACTGTGCCGCCACGACGCCGACCGCTTCACAGGGCTCGATCCGGCTCTTCTCATACTCCGAGAAGACCATAGTGAGGATATCCTCAAACTGCTCCGCGGTGACATCCCGGTCTGCAAGACTGGTCTTGAGATCCTCCCGCGTCCGGTAGGGCAGGTCGAGGGAGTCGATCCGCTGCTCCATATCGCTGTTCATCTGACCTCCTCCTTGAGCACGCTCTCAATGATACCCTTCACATCCACCGGCGCCCCGTAACTGCTCCGTGCGGGGTCGGTCCCGTCTTCGCCGTAGCGGAACTGAATGATCCGGCCGCCCGTCGTCCGGACAGTACCGTCATACGCCACCTTGAGATCCTGCAGGGCGTTGATCATCCGCCGCTGGAGGTACCCGCTCTGCGACGTCCTGACCGCAGTGTCCACAAGACCTTCACGACCACCGATGGCGTGGAAGAAGAACTCGGTGGGTGAGAGGCCGCTCTTGTAACTGTTGGAGATGAACCCGTGCGCCTCGGCGCCGCGGTCGTTACGCCGGAAGTGCGGCAGCGTCCTGTCCTCGTAACCACGCATGATCCGCTCGCCACGAACGGACTGCTGTCCAAGACACCCGGCCATCTGCGTCAGGTTCAGCATCGAACCACGTGCACCGGAGACCGCCATAACCACAGCGCTGTTGTCCATCCCCAGGTGCCGACCGGCGATCTCACCGGTGCGGTCACGTGCCTTGCCGAGCACCTGCATGATCTGCATCTCAAGCGTCTCCTCAAGTGTCCGGCCGGGCATCGGTTCGAGCTGTCCTTCGTTGTAGATCTTGATCCGGCGTTCGACATCACTGACGGCGCCGCTCAGCACCTCGTCGATCTGGCCGTACTCGGTCTTCGTCAGGTCTTCATCATCGATGCCGAACGAGAACCCTTCGAGCATGATGCCCCGGATCGAGAGCTTGGTCACATCGTCGATGAACCGGGAGGCCCGCTTCATGCCGTGCTGCCTGATGATCCGGTGCAGGATCTGGCCGTCGAACGCGCCGATCCCCTTCTTGTCGATGGTTCCGGAGACGAGAGCACCGTTGATGATCCGGACGAACGCATCGTTCTCGCACATATCCTGCTTGCAGGTCTCACAGTTCTGGCACGACGATGCCCGGAAGACCATGTTCAGGTTGTCGGGGAGGACAAGCGAGAAGACCTGCTTGTTCGTCCAGAGAGGGTTGCCGTTCTCGTCCATCCGGTCGGGTTCAGGCAGGTGCTCAACGGGCAGGTGCTGGGTGAGGTAGAGCACATCCTTCTTGGTGAAGTGGCGGACCCGGTGTGTCAGGAGGAAGATGCCCGATATATGGTCGTGGATACCCCCGATGATCGGGCCGCCGGTCCTCGGTGAGAGGATGTTTGCATGGACAGCCACCAGGATCTCGGCTTCAGCCCGCGCCTCCTCGGTCTGCGGGATGTGCAGGTTCATCTCGTCGCCGTCGAAGTCGGCGTTATAAGGCGGGCAGACGGCCGGGTTCAGCCGGAAGGTTCTCCCGTCCATCACGATGATCCGATGGGCCATGATGCTCATCCGGTGCAGCGACGGCTGTCGGTTGAAGAGGACGATATCCCCGGTCTTTAACTGCCGCTCCACCGTCCAGCCCACCTCAAGCATCTCCGTAACCGTCTCCAGGTTTACGTCCGAAAGACGCATCCTCCGGTTGTCCGGCCGGATAACATAGTTTGCACCGCAGGGCGACCGGATGGTGGGGCGTTCAGGGCCGTTCAGGACGTACTGCTTCATCTCATCGAGATTGAACTGTGTCACCCGCACAGGGACGGTCATCTCGTTTGCGATAGCAAGCGGGATCCCGACCTCGCCAATCGAGAGGTCGGGATCGGGGGAGATTACGGTACGGGCAGAGAAGTTGACACGCTTCCCCGAGAGTGAACCACGGAACCGCCCTTCCTTCCCCTTGAGACGCTGCGAGAGTGTCTTTAAGGGCCGGCCGCTCCGGTGCCGGGCTGGCGGGCAGCCCGCAACCTCGTTGTCGAGGTAGGTGGTGACGTGGTACTGCAGGAGTTCCCAGAGATCCTCGATGATGAGCTGGGGCGCGCCGGCATCCTGGTTCTCCTTGAACCGCTGGTTGATCCTGATGATATCCACAAGTTTGTGGGTCAGATCGTCTTCGGAGCGCTGCCCGTTCTCGAGGATGATCGAGGGGCGCATCGTGACCGGCGGAACCGGAAGGACGGTGAGGATCGTCCACTCCGGCCGCGCAACGTCGGGGTTGACACCAAGCACCCGGAGATCTTCGTCCGGGATCTTCTCAAGGCGCGCACGGATGTCGGCAGGGGTCAGTTTGTGCTCGATCTTCCGCCCATCCTCCACGAAGACCTCGGAGAAGGTGGTGGGTTTCTCGAAGTTGATCTTGAGTTGCTGCTCACCACAGTGAGGACAGAGCCGCTCTTTCTTGATGTCTTTCTCGGAGACAAGCTCGCCCGCGAGCTCGCCGTCCTCGGGACCGACGATCTTCTCGACCTCTTCAGCAGTCATCAGCAGGCGTGAGCACGACCTGCAGGACACCCTGAGGAGTTTTCGGATCAGCCGCGTATACCCGACATGGATGACAGGTTTTGCAAGCTCGATATGCCCGAAATGGCCCGGGCAATCGGCAGCCTTCTGGTCACAGGTCTTACACCGGAGACCGGGATCGATGACGCCCAGGTTCAGGTCCATCAGGCCCTGTGGATAGGGAAATCCATCATCGTCGTAAGTGTCCGCCCAGATGATCTTCCGAACACTCATCTTGCGGATCTCCTTCGGGGAGAAGAGCCCGAACTCGATCCTTCCAACACGTTTTGGACTGGTCATAGTTTGATTGTGCCCCCTCTCTTACACCATATCGTCGAGTCTCAGGCGGGGGGCAATGCCCATGCTCTTCATCTCATCGAGGAGAAGTTTGAAAGCGTAACTCATCTCGACCGGGTAGATATCGGTCTCGCCGCCGCAGGCAAGGCACCGCGTCACCTTCCGCTTCCGGTCGACCATCGCCACCATACCGCACTTCGCGCAGACCCACTGGGTCACCTTGTCCGACTCATCAAGGAGACGTTCTTTCAAGGCCATGGCTGCACCGTGACCGATCATCACATCCCGCTCCATCTCACCGAACCGGAGACCACCCTCGCGGGCACGCCCCTCGGTCGGCTGGCGGGTGAGCACCTGAACCGGGCCGCGTGACCGCGCGTGCATCTTGCTCGAAACCATGTGGTAGAGCTTCTGATAGTAGATGACGCCTACGTAGATGTCGGCCGCGAACTGTCGGCCGGTTATCCCGTCATACATGACTTCGCGGCTGTTATGCGCAAACCCGAGCTCCTTGAGCGAATCCCGGAGGGCCATCTCGCACTCGCTACGGAACGCGGTCGCATCGATCCGGCGTCCTTCGAGTGAACCGACCTTGCCGCCCAGCATCTCGAGCATATGCCCGATGGTCATACGGCTCGGGACGGCGTGGGGGTTTATGATAAGGTCGGGCGTCATGCCCGACTCAGTGAACGGCATATCCTCAGAGGGCTGGATGAGCCCGATAACACCTTTCTGCCCGTGCCGGGACGCGAACTTGTCGCCGACCTCCGGCACCCGGAGGTCACGGGTCCGGACTTTTACCAGGCGCGACGAGTTCTCGCCCTCGGTGATGATGACGGTATCCACGATGCCGCGCTCGTTGCTCCGCATCGTGACCGATGTGTCGCGCCGCTTCTCGACGGCGATGAGCTCGCTCGTCGGTTCTTCAAGGAACCTCGGTGGAGAGGTCTTTCCTATCAGCACATCTTTCTCGCGGACGATCGTCTCGGGGTTGATGATGCCGTCGACGTCCAGGTTCGCGTAATATTCAGCGCCGTGCACCCCTGAGACCTCTTCGTCCGGGATCTCGATCCGGTCGATCTGGCCGCCGGGGTATCGCCGCTCTTCGCCGTCGTAGGTCCGGAAGAAGTGTGAACGCCCAAGACCACGGTCGATGGAGGCCTTGTTGATGATCAGCGCATCCTCAATGTTGAACCCTTCGTACGATATGATGGCGACGACGAAGTTCTGGCCAGCAGGCCGTTCGTCGGAGCCGATCACATCGGACGTCTGGGTATACGTGAGCGGTTTCTGGCCGTAGTGGAGGACGTGGCCCCGGGTATCGGGACGGAGCTTCATGTTTGCTGCCCCAAAACCGAGTGCCTGCTTGACCATCCCGGCACCCATGGTGACACGCGGGCTTGCGTTGTGTTCAGGGAACGGAACGTGTGCTGCACCGATACCAAGGATGAGGGAGGGATCGATCTCAAGGTGCGTATGCTCGGGGGTGAGGTCTGACTCGATGATGGCGATGAAGAGATCTTCCTCCTCCTCGGCATCGACAAACTCGATCGCACCCTTCCGCACGACATCCTCGAAGGTCAGCTCGTTGTTTCGAAGACGCTCGATGTCGTCTTCGGTCACCTGGGCAACACCATCCCTGACTACGATCAGCGGCCGGCGTGCCCTGCCGCGATCGGTGTGGACGATGACGTCGTTGTTGAACTCTTTGTAGGATACGTTGACCTCGGACGAGATCTCTCCGCGCCGGCGCATATCACGCATCCGCTCGACCAGGTCCCGGGGATCATCTACGAGCCCGATAAGGGCTCCATCAACGAAGACACGTGACTGTCTCATACCGTCTCTCTCCGGAGGGCGATGACGCCCATATCATACAGAATGTTCTTCACTTCCTCTTCGTTCATGACGCCCTTGCTGATCTCGACCATCTGGGCGAAATTCTTCACCAATCCACAGTTTGGACCCTCAGGCGTCTCGCTCGGACATATCCGTCCCCACTGGGTGGGGTGCAGGTCACGAGCCTCGAAGTGAGGCTGCGAGCGGGAGAGCGGGGAGATGACACGGCGAAGGTGCGAAAGTACCGCCATGTGGTCGACCCGATCAAGAAGCTGCGAGACACCGGTGCGGCCGCCGACCCAGTTGCCGGTGGCAAGCGGGTGCAGCAGCCGCTCGGTCAGGACATCCGCGCGCACGGCGGTTCCTATCGAGAGGTCGCGGTGGCGCATGCTTGCGCGCTCGAGCTGGTACTTCACGTCGCGCGTCAGGCGGTTGAGCGATATCCGGAAGAGGTCTTCCATCAGGTCGCCCGCGAGCTTCAGGCGCTTGTTCGAGTAGTGGTCCTTGTCGTCAATCCGGCGCCGGTGGAGCACCAGGTCAAAACAAGCCTCGGCCATGCGCCCGAGGAAGTGTGCCTTTGCAAGGCGGACACTCTCGACGGCAACCCGGTAGCCGGGGTCCTCCTCCTTTAAACCCACCGGCATCAGGTAGTTCAGGTGCGGCAGGAGATAGTTGTCAAGGACGAACTCCGCACGCTTGCGCTGGTAGTCTTTCGTCTGGTTCGGGGCGAGTTTCTTACCGACATACATGACGCCCTCGTCGACGGTATCGCACTCGCCCTCTTCCAGGTTCTGCATCATGAAGGTGAGGATATCCTCGTCGGTAGAGACTGCATCCACGATATCGTGGTCACCCTGCAGCCCCAACGCACGCATCAGGTCAATGAACCGGAGATGCCCGGCAACCGAGGGGAACGAGACCTCGAGCAGGTTCTTCCGGTTGCGCTCGACGATCACGAGCGCCCGGTAGCCCCGAAACTGAGAGAAGACCTTGGCCACATAGATCCGCTCGTTATAGCGCTCGGTGAACTCGGTCATGATCTTGTTCGATGCGAGATCTTCAAGCGTCATCAGCACCCGCTCGGTGCCGTTGACGACGAAGTAGCCGCCGGGATCGAGGGGGTCTTCGCCGTGTTCGATCCGTTCGGCATCGCTCATGTTGTATAGGTTGCAGGCGGCCGAACCCACCATCACCGGCAGTTGCCCGATGGTGGTGACGATCGGGTCCTGCGCTTCTTCGCCCTGGACAAGCGTCATCTCGAGCTGGATGGGGGCCGCATAGGTGAGGTTCCGGAGGCGCGCCTCGCTCGGGAAGAGCTCGGATTGCGACCCGTCCGCCTCGCGGACAAGGGGCTTTTTCACCTCAACCTTTCCCAGTTCAACCCATACGGCCTCTTTCCCCTTTCCACGGGTCTCGATATCGGTCTCAATGATGCGCTGCTCATCGACGACCTTCTGAAGGTTGTGCAGGAGGAAATTGTTATAAGAATCTAGCTGGTGGCGTGCTACATGCTCCCGCGCAAAATACGCTCTCGACAATACACTTCTATCTAACAGATGGATCAGCTCCCGGCCTCTGGATTTATTTCTTTGGTCTCTTCACAACGAGCCTGTAGGCTTCGGCTCTGCCTGCGGTGCTGCTTTCGCGGGTGATCCGGATGACATCCCCGACCTCCCCTCCGATAGCCTTAACTGCAGAATCATCGTGGTATATTTTCGGCAATTGATCAAGAGAGATATGGTACTTCGCAAGAAGATCAGTGACTTCTTCTTCGCCCATAATCTGATGGTTTGGAACCATCTCGTGTTTGAGTACGTCAAGTGAAGTCCCCATCACCTACACCTCACCGACGAAAAAGCTGCGTATCAGATACATCACCTTGTTAAAACCCATAGACATCGCCCATGGCAACGGGCCCAAGGGGATTTGAACCCCCGACCACCTGGTTAAAAGCCAGGCGCTCTACCTAGCTGAGCTATAGGCCCCGCGCATACTGCCATCTAGCATTATTACAATGCAAGAATAGTATAAATAACTTACTTGCGGGCGTATCATATCATTCGCACTCTACCAATATAAATCTTTCAATTATCGGCCCGCTGGAGAGGTATGGATCAGGAGTGTAGAGAGTGCAAAGAACCTTCAGACCGGGGCGCGTGGGCATCCTGGCGGCACGTTTAATACTCCCGGAAGGGTCCACTTATGCATATATCCCCGGATCAGGGTGCGTTCATGACTCCTCCAAGAGACTATGCGGATAAAGTCATATCCGCCATATCACTGGTGACATTGAGCATATACCTGCTCATTGCCGTCTCGCTCTCGCTGCTCGCGATCCTCTCATTCTATGACGTCATCCTTCAGGCAGTGGCGCTTATCCATGCAAGCGATATGACACAGGGGATACTCGAGGTCCTGCACGCGCTTCTCCTGACGCTCATCATCGTTGAGATCCTGGAGACGGTGACGGCGTATTTCAGGACTAACAGGGTGCTCGTGACACCGATCCTGATTGCAGGCATCACCGCAATGGTGCGGCGGCTGCTGACGTTCGGGGTCGAACCCCTCGAACCCATCGATATCGGGATGACACTCGCGGTTATCCTCGTGCTGACGGCCGCAATTGTCTACATAGGGAAGCAGGAGCGCGAAGATACCAGCTAGCAGA
>Ga0172382_10011738_pt1 | contig 11538 bp, 5 predicted proteins | sample Leawel138RmetaG_FD_122245 | JGI IMG/M metagenome (GOLD analysis project Ga0172382, IMG submission 122245) | Leachate microbial communities from a municipal landfill in Southern Ontario, Canada - Leachate well 138R metaG | ecosystem: Engineered > Solid waste > Landfill > Unclassified | place...
CAACGATACGCTGACCAATTGCGTGGGCGGCGCCAACATCGTCGATGCCGCCAAGAAATTCGGTACCAAGCGCTTCGTCTATTTCCAGACGGCACTGTGCTATGGCCTGCGTCCGCAACAGCAGCCGATTCGCCTGGATCACCCGCGACTGCCTGGCAGCAGCAGCTACTCGATCACCAAGACCACCAACGAATACTACCTGGAGCTCTCGGGCATCGACTATGTCACCTTCCGCCTGGCAAACGTGGTTGGGCCGCGAAACGTGGCCGGTCCGCTGCCGATCTTTTATCAGCGCCTCAAGGATGGCAAGCAGTGCTTCGTCACCAAGGCGCGCCGTGATTTCGTATTCGTGAAGGATCTGGCGCGCACCGTCCTGCGGGCGTGCGACGGCACCGGGCAGGGCGCCTACCACTTTTCGTCAGGCACCGACGTCGCCATCGCAGAGCTCTACGACGCGGTCGTCAATGCCATGGGCTTCGCCGCAGACGCCAAGCCCCAGGCAGAGCTGCGGGACCTCGGGCCGGATGACGTTGCGTCGATCCTGTTGGATCCCTCGCGCACCTTCGAGGATTTCGGTGACATCGAGTTCACCCCCCTGCAGACCACGGTGTCCGAGGCGATCGAGTACTACAAGCAGCATGGCACCTTGGGCGAATACACCCACCTGCGCCTGCAGGACCAGAAATAATCCAGGGGACACACATGCGTATCTTGATTACCGGCGGCGCGGGCTGCCTCGGTTCGAACCTGATCGAACATTGGCTGCCCAAGGGACACCAGATCTTCGTCATCGACAATTTCGCCACTGGCAAGCGGGAAGTCGTCCCCGAGGTCGATGGACTGACAGTCCTGGAGGGATCTATTGTCGATGGCGCATTGGTGGATCGCGCCTTTGAATCCTTCAAGCCTGAACTGGTCATCCACGCCGCCGCCGCCTACAAGGATCCGGATGATTGGGTCGAGGATAGTCAGACCAACGTGATCGGCAGCGGCCACGTCGCGCGCGCCGCCAAAAAGCATGGGGTAGCGCGCCTGATCAATTTCCAGACGGCATTGTGCTATGGCCGTCCGAGGCAATTGCCGATCCCCGCGGATCACCCTACAGCCCCTTTCACCAGCTATGGCATCACCAAAACGGCTGGCGAACAATACATGATGCTCTCCGGTGTGCCGACCCTGTCGTTGCGCATCGCCAACGTCACAGGGCCACGTCTGGCCATCGGCCCGATTCCCACGTTCTACAAGCGGCTGAAGGCTGGGCAGGGTTGTTTCTGTTCGGACACGGGGCGGGATTTCCTGGATATGTCGGACTTCCTCGCATTCATGGACCTGGCCATCCAGGTCGACGGGCCGACGGGGCTGTTCAATGTCTCCACCGGCGAGGCGCATACCATCAAGGAAATCTTTGACCTGGTGACGGATTACCTGGGCCTGCCGAGGCAGGACGTGCCCATCACCCCGCCGGCCGCGGACGATGTGCCTGTGGTGGCCCTGGATGCCAGCGAAACCCGCAAGGCATTTGGCTGGACAGCCAAGGTCAGCTTTGAGGAAACGGTGCGCAAGCAATTGGCCTGGTACGACCGGTACGGGATCACGGATGTGTATTCCCACTTGAAAGTACCCGTGTCTGGAAAATAAGTTACGAGGCGAGAAAGTAGATGAGCGTAGAAGACTTCAAGGGCCAGAGAGTTTTAGTAGTAGGAGGAGCCGGGTTTATAGGCAGTAACTTGGTGCGCCAAATTCTGGCCCAAGGTCCCCGCGAGATTATTGTTGTTGATAATCTCCTGTCTTCAGATGTCAGCAATATCCCCGATGATCAGCGGGTGCGGTTTGTTTTTGGTTCGATTACTGAAGATAGGATCTTGGCGGGGCTTCCCGCAGATCTGGATTACGCGTTTCACTTAGCATGCTTTCACGGAAACCAATCATCAATAGCAGATCCATTCGCTGATCATGATAATAATACTTACACGTCCCTGCGACTATTTGATCGTCTGAAGGACCTTAAAGCCTTAAAAAAGGTGGTGTATGCCGCCGCCGCTTGTGCGGTCGCGGAAAAGACCTACGACGAGCCGACTGCAACTACTGAAGACCAACCGGTCACTCTATACCACGATAGCCCCTATTCGATCTCCAAGATTATAGGAGAGCTTTACGGCAATTATTATTATCTCAGAAACCAGCTGCCCATCGTTAAGGCGCGATTTTCAAACGCGTATGGGCCAAGAGAGATTCTGGGTGCCGGGCAGTGGCGCGGTACTGTGCATACCGTTTGGCGCAATGTTATACCAACATTTATATGGCGCTCCCTTAATAAGGAGGCTTTGCCTCTCGATAATGGCGGGAACGCGAGCCGCGATTTTATATTTGTGGAAGATATGGCTCGCGGGTTAATGGCCTGCGCGCTAAAGGGTGATCCGGGAGAAGTATACAATTTAGCCACGGGTAAAGAGACGACGATTTTGGAGTTGGCTAACCTAATAAATGAACATACAGGAAACAAGATTCCCGTCGATATGAGGCCAGCACGAAACTGGGATCGATCTGGTAAAAGATTTGCCTCAACTGAAAAATCTCGCGAGAAGCTTGGATTTAGTGCTCAGGTGGATATTCAAGATGGTATTGCTCGCACAATAGAATGGACTATATCAAACAGGAGCTTAATTAAGGCCTGTATGGATAAGCACGCTAAATTATTGGCGCAGAGCATATAGATTATCCTTGGCCGTCATTTATTCCTGACGTCCTGCAAGATGGCTTTCAGAGTAAATCAGAGACAGGAATATTATGTCTCTCATTCTTTAATCGAGCTGGGCGACTACGAATGGTTAAGAGACGAGATCCTTATCTACATAAGTTGAGAATAAATGCTTGATTCATTTGGCTTAATATACAAGCACCGTAAGTTGTTATTGGCAACCACAGAACAGGCGCTGCGGGGAAGATTTGTAGGTAATGTATTAGGGGCGATTTGGCTGGCTCTATTTCCTTTGTTGTTCTTGGGCATGTATTCGCTTGTGTATGTATATGTGCTCGGCGTGCGAATACCAGGACTCGAGACCGACGGCTACGTCCTCATAATTTTCTGTGGGCTGGTACCTTTTTTAGCATTTTCAGAGGCGTTTGGCGTCGGAACTCCTAGCATAGTGGCTAATCGAACTTTATTGCGGAATACACTGTTTCCGATCGAGTTGGTTGTTGTGCGAGATGTCATAGTAGGACATGCCACAATGGGCCTAGGAATGATCATGGTATGGATTGCAGCTGCATATCAAGGGCACATATATAAGGTGCAGCTCTTGGTGCCCGTGTTGTATGTGATGCAGATACTTATGACTGTAGGCGTAGTCTGGATTACATCTACGCTGACTGTTTTCTTCCGGGATTTGCAGCAAGCAGTTCCTATCATTGTTCTATTCCTGATGCTTGTGTCGCCAATTGCATATACGGATGACATGGTTCCGGTAGGAATGAGGGCGCTTTTGGATTTTAATCCGTTAGCATGGCTCATGCGACTATATAGGGCATTTTTGGTAGAAAATTCATTGCCGCTGGGAGAGTTTCTAATTTTCTCGGCGTTTAGTGTGCTGCTGTTTGTTATTGGCTTCAGGCTGATATCGCGTTTGAAACCTCTATTCTCCGATTATGTCTGAACTAAGTGTATCTATCAAAAATGCCGTAAAAACATTTCGGCGTTTCAATCATCCGGGTTGGCGAGCTTTAGACGCATTGGGGGTGCGAGTTCCCTCAAAAAAGTACGATACTTTCTCGGCCATTAGTGGGATCTCTTTAGATATAAAAAGAGGCGAGAAGATCGCATTAATTGGTAGGAATGGAGCCGGAAAGAGCACGTTGCTGAGAGTGATATCCGGGCAAATGCAACTTGATACAGGCTCAGTGACTGTAAACGGAAGGACTCAGGCACTGATGGAGTTGGGCACTGGATTTCATCCAGATTTCACCGGGATTGATAATATTCGCTCCTCGCTGGCATATCAGGGGATCAGTGGAGCCCATGTCCGAAAAGTTACGGAAGAAATCATAGAGTTTACGGAGCTGGAGGATTTTATCTCTCGCCCGGTGAGGGAATACTCAGCTGGTATGTATGCCCGGTTGGCATTTGCGGTGGCTACGGCGGTTACGCCTGAAATTCTGATAATAGATGAAATATTAGGAGCGGGGGACGCGTATTTTGTCGGAAAAAGCATACAGCGAATGCGAGACCTAACCTCCCAGGGCGCCACCATACTATTTGTCTCGCATGACATGAGCGCTGTACAGTTATTGTGCGATCGTGGGATATGGATAGAGAAAGGAGCAATAAGAGCGGATGGAGATGTCCTAAAGGTAAGTAAGGCATACTTGGCCAGCATACGGGAAGATGAGGAAGCGAGAACGCGAGCGAGATCTATGCAGATATCCAAGCGATTAGCTATGGATAATTCCGGTCGAACAGATCTTCGGATTTATCGATTGGTCGGTCTAGGAGGGAAATTACCTAATTCCCCTATCACAGTTGGCGGAATACGATTCGGATCAAACGATAAGGTTAGCGAACTACCGTTAGAAAATCTGGACGGCATCTCACGCCTTATTATGGAGAGTGGCGTTACGAATTGGTCTCCTGTTCGTACAGTTGACAAGATCACTGTGCGAGATTTTGGTAACTTTGGTGGTCGATTCCCTCATGCACCTTTCCAGATAGATTGGAGTGGGATGCCTGGGAGTGACCGTTGGCTGGAGTTAACGGTTCGTGATCCATTAGGTCAGCCGTGGGTTCTCGAGTATTATGACCATGTGGCTGCCTCTTATAAGCCGCTGTTAGAGATCAATCCCTCCGATGAAAATAATTCTGATTGGGAAATTCATCGCGTAACCTGTTTTGAACAGCTTCAGAATGGACAAGAAGAGGGGATAGGACAAGATAAAAATAATGATATCTCTGATCTACAAGAGCTTGGCGCTGATGACCGTTATGGCGCAGGCCCTATCAACATAACTGGCTTTGGGTTCTATGATGATGAGGGAACACGTCGCCACACTCTCATTAGCGGTACGCGCGCAAGTAGCGTGATTGCTTACTCCTCACTTGAGGTTGTGACTGATCCAGTTGCTGTAGTTGCCATCTATCGTCCTGACGGAACTTGTGCAATGCAAGTAACATCAAACCGAGACGGTTATAAGATAGGAGCCTTACGAGACAAGGGCTACATCCGAGTATCCTTTGATCCTTTATATCTCGGACCTGGTGACTATATTGCGTCGATAGCCTTATTCAAAGAACTGAATTTGGCTTCTAAAATCGAGCCGGAAGCCTATGATCTACATGATCGTTGTTACGCGATAAAAATTCTTCCGCCCATAGGTATAGGGGTAGATATTGGTATCGTTAATCAACCGTCAGAATGGAGAGTCGACGCATGAGTCAATCAAAGGAGCTTTATGAGTCCAAGCGCGTATGGGATCAAGATTTACAGCTAGGGCAACGGAATCTCATTAAAGCCGTTGTTGACTTCATGCCCAATGAGGTGCGGAGCATCTTGGACGTAGGGTGCGGTGACGGAAAGATTACTTCGGCGATCATGCATGCGACTGGCAAGGACGTCATAGGTTTAGACTCCAGCGAGGAAGCGCTAGCTCGCTGTGATTTTCCCACTGTGCGCGGCAATGCATCCCGACTGCCCTATGGGCCTGATGCGTTCGACATGGTAATGAGCACCGACACGTTAGAGCATCTGCCAAGCAAGATTGAAGATGCCGCTTGGCAAGACCTGTTTCGGGTAGCTCGAAACTGGGTCGCGGTGGCTGTGCCGTATCGAGAGAACTTATTGGATGGTGCGATAAGGTGTCAAGGTTGTCATATGATATATCATGTCAACTGGCATATGCGGGCATATGACTGGCGAGACCTACTCAAGCGTGCACCGGAAGGTTGGGAGTCGGAGTCTATAATTCTAACCGGGGAGTCCTGGTCTGCTCATCATCCCTTAGAAACAGAGTATCGAAGAAAACTGTTGAACGAGTGGGCGGGATGGGAAGAGGCAATTTGCCCGTATTGTGGTAAGAAGGGGGCAAGTTCGACCTCCCCGGCTGCACTATCTGGTGAGCCAGCAGTTCTCCTAGGAAAAGCGATATACGAGGATCTGCTTGTGTATCCGCTGGATCGCCAATTCAGTGAGGTCCTGTGCTTCTTCAAGAGAACCGGTTGCTCAGACAGCTTAAAAACTGTAGATCTAGCGATCGGCGAAGAGTTCCCTACAAGCCATGCCAGAATCAGCGGGCAGCATGCAGGCGATAACCTGTTGCCATATCCAAAGGTTCCTCACACCGTTAAAGGAGCTGATGGGACGTTAATAATTCAGTTCCCACTCTATGGCGATGTGGCAGGTATTAGGTTATATAGCAATAACCCTACTGAGAACGAGATAAGGATTCTTGTCGAGGATGGCGTTGGTGCCGTACTGGATCAGGGCGTTAATCTAGCACTAAAGTGCGAACTGCATTTTAAACGCCCACCGCAACCAGGCTATTACGGGCTGTTGGTTCGTCTTCCCTTCACAAACGAGGTGTCCGAGATCGAGCTTCTAGGACAGGCGGAAGTCCCACGCTACTGTCGCTATGAATCTCTGAATGGCGCCTCATACCATCGGGCAGTGGTTGGGGGCAGGGCCATCTTTCTCCAAGTGATTGAAAAACTTGAACTCGATCCCCGAGCAGTTACATTACCCTTTTTGGGCACCACGCAACAGGACTTAGGCGCGGAGCAACGGCTTTTATCTCCGTCGCTAGTACGTCAGTTTATGGGTAGGCAGATCTCCAGCGCAGTTGCGGGGGATTCTTACGCTCATTATTTCGAAACGATTGGATCGAAATTTGACGAGCTTGAACGTCGCATGGATAACCTGCTGCGCTACGCTAAGGCCTTGGAAATGAGGATCGAGCAGCAAGAGGTCGGTTTGAAAATCGACGACGAGACTGAAACTACTCAACTTGCTGAGCAATCCGAAATTAATATCAAGTTGTCCGAATACGATCTTGCTGACGGTCGTCCCAGAATTGTCATGTTCTGCCATGATCAGCACCTTGATAGACGTGTTGTCGCTCAGTGCCAAAGCCTCATAGAGACTGGTTGCAAGGTGACATTATTTGCCCTCTCATACAATGCTACGGACGAAGTGGGGGTGACCCCGGAAGGCATCAGGTTGATTAGAGTTGGGCTATTGAAAGTAATTCCGGCCAACGATGCGTATAAAAAACACATAAGGCGGCTACAAAATTTAGATATTTCATCTGGTTTATGGCGAGAATTACATCCCTGGGGCCGCAGACTGTGGGGGTTGCTATTTGGTGTCGCTAGGCGGGGAAGTTCTGTCATCTACAGAACGCAGCTATTGGCCCGCTACCGAAATTTCAATCTTAGCGATCCGTTGCCTTTTACCAGCGCATTCGAGTCTGCAGCAGCGGATGTAGAAGCCGATCTTATACAAGTGCATGATCTCCCTACGTTAGAGGCGGGCGTCAATATAGCCAATGCTAGAGGACTGCCATTGGTTTATGATGCTCATGAGCTTTATCCAGAGCAGCGTAGCTTCTCTTCGGTACAAAAGCGGATTTGTTCTGATGCGGAGCGACGCCTCATTCGCCGAGCGGATTTAGTATTTGCGGTGAACGAATCAATAGCCACTGAGATGGCTAAAAGATATGAGATTGAGAGGCCGATTGCAATATGGAATGCCATTAACAGAAACTCCGAATTCAATTCGGATATAAAGTATGATCTTTTGCGTGAGAAAACTGGTATCCCCTCAGACAAAAAGATCATACTATTTCAAGGCGGGTATTCCAGAAATAGAAATCTTGAGAATTTAATTGCCGCTATGGCTAGGGTGCGTAACCCGTCTGTGGTGTTGGTCATGCTGGGCTTTGGTAACTTTGGGATCCTCTTGCAGAGAAGAGCGGAAAAGCTAGGGTTGCTTCATAAGCGCGTATTTTTTCTAGAGGCGGTTCCACAATCTGAGTTGATACGCCACAGCGCATCCGCAGACTTAGGCATCATCCCATACCCTCATGTCGACTTAAATACTTACTATTGCACACCTAATAAGCTATTCGAGTTCATACAAGCCGAGCTTCCTATACTGGCCAATGACTCTCCGGAGCTAAGGAGATTTGTTCAAGACACCGGTTTCGGTATGACACATCCTATGCGCACGGCCGCGGAAATTGCTGTTGCTATAGATACTGCTTTTGACTACAAGGACTTCACCTCTTGGCATAGCGCGCTGCGCACCAAGCGCGAGAAGTTCGAGTGGACCATACAGGGCGAAATTTATGTCGAAGCGGTAAGTAAGCTTATAGGAAGGCCGAGTCAAGCGACGGTCTCATCAAGAAACGAGGGGCATTCATATGCAGATGCATAGAGCATTGCGATACCTTTTTGCGCTCCTATTGTTATCGCTTTTCCTGCTTCCTGGGGCAACCACCGCACTGAGAGTCTCATCCGAAACCACACTTAATAAAACCCAAACAAAGGTGGATGGGGCGCAGCACATAGTAAATAGCAGTGGAATCCCAATGTTAAAGATAGAAGGGGTTGGTACAGTGGAGCATCCTGCATGGACAGCATTATATGCTCTAGCCTATGCCGGGATAGAAACCTATGACGAGAGTCTGAATATACAGGTTGATCCTATTAAATTTCAATCCTGCACAACTTGGCTGAAAAATAATTTAAAGAAGAATAAATTTGGATTATGGGTGTGGGAGTACAACTTCAATAGTACATATAACGATTTGACTATTCTTGCGCCGTGGTCGAGCTCGTTCGGTCAGGCGGTAGGGATTCAAGCTCTATTAGCGGTATACAAAATTAACGGGGACCGAGATGCGCTAGCAGCAGCAAAAAAGGCGTCGGTTGCGTTATTGACTCCGATAAGTGAAGGGGGCCTACTTTTTGAGCAGGGAGAAGATTTGTGGATAGAAGAAATACCTATTCCTGAAGATAATCCAGGCCACATTCTAAACGGACATATGCGAGCGCTACTTGCTTTGCACGATCTCGCCAAGGTATCTGATGACCCTAGGATAGAGCAGGTTCTTAAGAAGGGACTCAATACTCTGTTGAGATGGCTTCCGGCTTATGACACCGGCTACTGGTTACGATATGACTTAAATCCAAAGAAGAATTCGTTGCTTTTCAGATTTGCCAACCCATATGGGGGGAAAAGCGTACGACTAGCCGTAGATGAAGTTCGACTCATTGATCCAACGACTAAGCGCTCAGTCACCATTGACGTTGGATCTGAGGATGATGCGACTGGGCCCATGCGAATTGCCGGAACAGATTGGGGAGCTCCAGAAATAATTGATGGACGTACCGTTCGTCGTCTTAAGCCCTCTGCGCTAGAGGTGGCAAACGGCGCGCCTGATTCGCCTAATACATATTTCTATCTCTATCTCCCCAGCCACTGGACTGATAACTTGAGGACAGAAGATTTTGAATTAGAGATTAAGTATTTTGATGACGTTGAAGGCCCTATTGGGGTGCAGCAGAGGAGCATCGCACCAGGAATCTCATATAGGAACATGAAGGACGGCGATCTGCTTCTTTCGGGGAATAAGGTATGGCGGAGTTGGAAAATACCGCTAAGAGTCGCGGATCTCGGTTATCCCGTTGGATATCTTTATGCACAAAAACATGCGCAGTATCTTTCATGGATAGCCGACTGGGATGGGCGATTTAACGCATGGGCCACTCGTGCCGCAGGTTACCAATTTCTGGCTTCACCATCCTGGGATGAGGTGAATACAGTTAAAGCTAAGGAAGAGCCGCTGCCGACGCAGACTCCGGTGTTACCCTTCATGAGTCTTGATGAAGATGGCGTGTTTCTGCAATGGGTGTCGCGTAGGGTTGACGACAAGAACGTAAGTATGTCGGATCAGTCTTCCGAGGATCGGCTTCCGGTTTACTCCCCATATGCAATCGCCAATCAGGTGTTAAGTGGAAATAATAGTGTTTTCAAAAAGTTTTTGAAGCCTGAGGAAGCGAAAAGAATACGGAGAGAGCCAGCCCTGGAGTGGTTACTGAATCCGGCGAACTATAAAACGGTGGGCAACGCAAATATATATACATACGACTTTTATAACGCGTATAACAATATTGTTAGTGATGCCCCCTGGCCGTCAGCATTTGGGCAGGCACACGTATTGGAGGCACTTATACACGCAAAAAAACATAATTTGAGGCCAAATCTAGATCCGCAAATTAAGGCGACTGCTAGAGCTTATGACGTCCTTGTGAAAAATGGTGGGATAACAACTAAGGGAACTGATGGATTACCTTTTTATGAGGAAGTGCCAAACAAGACGCACGTATTGAACGCACATCTAGTTAGCGTGGAAAAACTAAATGACACTGCGAGGTTATTGGCTGATTCTGACATTGAAAGACAGGTGAAGAGCGGAGTAAAGACGCTTAGAGAGCGGCTGAATCTATTCGATACGGGATATTGGCTGCGATATGACATCAATCCAAAGGTAGAGATGCTTTTTCAAATCGATTGGCTGGAAGGCAAAGAATCCCCGTTGATTGAAAGCATTTCTCTCCTAAACCCTGAGACAAAAGAGCAGGTTTCTATCACTGTTGACAAGAATCGCGAATCTTCGGCGCCTTCAAAATTAGCTGGAGCTGATTGGGGTGGGGAGATAAAAGTAGGAAAGAGCGTAGTGCAGGGGTTTAAGAATGGCTATCTGCTTCATAAGGATCCGGTTCAAGGAGGGACTAGGCAAAATGTGTACTTTATATTGCACTTGCCCAGCCCCTTTGTGGGTGATAGGTTTTCTGGGGACCTATTTGATGTGCCAGCTCACCTTTTAAAAATACACTATAAAGATGTGTCTAAGGGCGCCTTCAGGGTGGGAATCCGGACAATAAATAGGGGGGATCGAATGGAGTTTATACCTCTTAGAGGAGGGGTATGGCGCACGTACGGTGATCAGCAGTGGAAGGACGCCTATTTCCAGGTGAGGCCACAAGATATGGGATGGTTTAAGGGGCCAGATTATCAAGTCTACGAGGTGAGTGAGCTAAGAAAGATAGGTGCGTTATCAAAAGATTGGTTTTTCACACAATATGCTGATAGACAAGAGTATTACCTTCAGAGCGATATAATTAAGAAATGGAAGGAGAGTGAACTAGGGAGTCCGCTTAGTGATAAACTTTATCCAGTTGTGGAAAGTAGCTCATCAGTTTACAAGGATTTTGGATTTGAGAATTCCTTGGATAACGATGTGGACGGTAACTATACCGCAGGAATCGCTGGGGAGGATCAATATGTGACACTGAAATTTGCTGCTGCCGTGGATTTGAGTGCGGTAAGAATAATATGGGAGAATAGTAAAAATAGAGCGCGACTCACGATAAGGCGGCAATTGGCCAATGGTAATCTATCGGATGATCTAATCGAAAAAGGGGCTACTAGAATCGATGGGCGAGAGACTGTCGTAAGATTGAAGGATTCTAATGATATTAAATTATTA
>Ga0172382_10011739_pt1 | contig 11538 bp, 13 predicted proteins | sample Leawel138RmetaG_FD_122245 | JGI IMG/M metagenome (GOLD analysis project Ga0172382, IMG submission 122245) | Leachate microbial communities from a municipal landfill in Southern Ontario, Canada - Leachate well 138R metaG | ecosystem: Engineered > Solid waste > Landfill > Unclassified | place...
CGTCAATCGAGCCGCCATTGATGTCGATCGTGGTCACGCTGCCCAGGTCGGCCCAGGTACCGGTGACCGTGCCGCCGGTGCGCGATACCGTCCCGTCGGTGATGGTCGTACCAGTGATCGTGGTGCCGGTGATGGCTCCGGCGGCCGCGGCTCCGATCGTGGCCCCGTCAATCGAGCCGCCATTGATGTCGATCGTGGTCACGCTGAACTGCCGGCTGTCGGCATCCCATGCGCCGACCAACTTCGGGCGCCGGTCATCGACCGCGATTTCCTGATCTTCGGCGCCGTCTTCGAGGGCCTCGCCAATCAGCCAGTACGCGCCCGGGGTTGCCGGCACCAGCCGGGCCTCGCCCGAGCCATCGACCGCCGGACACAAGGGATCGCCCTTGTCCACCTCTTCGGAGACCTTGACGATCTGGGTCTCGCCACGGCCCAGCATCGCCAGGGCCACGGCATCCTCGGCCGCCTCGCAGCCGTCGAGGGTGATGCCGAACGGCACGTCGGTTACCGCCGCCGGGTACTTCACGTGGTCCGCGTCGGAGCCTTCGCAGACGATGCGGAATCGTGCGAAGTCCGCATCGGCGAGCTTACCCCACTCGCCTCCCTGAGATTGTTTCGCGCGCGTATTGATGTACGCCATGGTTTTGGGTCCTTTCGTCGGTTACAGTGCGTGATTCGCGAACAGCGCCCAGGCGCGCTCGTTCGCCTCTTCCGGGCCGAGCTGCTCGCTAGTTTGCAGCTCGCGCGCCTTGGCGACGATGGCCGCGAGGTCCTCGTCGCTCGCCCGCTCGATCCTGCCCAGGCCGGAATTTACGAGCACGCGCCCCGCGAGCGGGTCAGCAGGGGGCGATTTCGTGCCGGCTGGCGCAGCCGCACCGGGTGTTTGCACCGGGGCTGCGCTCCACACGGCCAGGGCATCCTCGCGATTGTTGGCCAAAATCCGCAGCGCGACAGCGCGCTTGGCGGGGTCGATTTTCTTCATGGCGATAAACCGGTCGGCAATCGCCTCGTCGGCGATCCGGCGCTCGGTTGCGGACTCCGCACGCGCCTCGGCCAGCTCCAGTTCCAGGCGCGCGGCCCGGTTGCACAGCGTGTCGATCGCGGCCGGCAACGCGGCCGGATCCGCGTCCTCCGCCAGACCCGCGGAAGCCGCCACGCGCGCCAGCAACCCCTCGGCCGTCTCGCTGCGATTGCGCAGCTCGACCAGCTCAGGCGGATCGGTCGGATCCGTCTGATCCGTCTGATCGGTCTGATCCCCGCCCGGGCCGTTGACGATCGGCGGCAGCTCGCGCATGTTCGGCCGATTTGTCAGCCCCACGTGATCGATTTCAAACGGGTGCCACTGCCCGTCCTCGCAACGGCGGCAGGCCCAGGCCACGGTCACGCGCTTGAATTCCTTGTTTTCCAGGATTCGCGCACGGCCCGCGGCGCTCCATTCCGGCAGACATTGCAGCGCGCCGTTTGCCAGGCGCCACTGCTTGGCCCAGGCCAGGGCCGGGGCGTCGCCATCGGCCGGGTGTGCGGGGTTCGCATAGAGCGGCACCCCGGTCCAGTCGGCCCCGTTCGTGGCGATGTTCGCGAGGATCGCCTCGATATCGGCTTCGGCCACCCGCTGGACCCCGCGCTTGTGCGGGAAATCGCCCAGCGTGGCCACCGTCACCCAGCCATCCTCGGACGGGGCAAAATTCGCCAGCACGGCCGCGTGCTCAATCTCGCCACCATCGGCATTGGCGAACACCCGCACGACGGGCGTGGACAGGGCCGAGAACAGTCGGTGTATCAGATCCTTCATGGCGGCAAACTCCTTTTCTTACTTTTTTCGTGTTGGCGAACTTGCCCTCTTCGTCCCGGGGTTGGCCCGGGTCGAAATTGGCGAGCACGGCGATGGCGCTATTGGCGATGTCCGCACGGTCGAGCAGGTCGCCGAGCGGGACGGTGCCGATGTTGCCCTCGAATCCGGGCTGGGGCATGAATTCGCTGAGGTTGTCCGGGTTGCGGGGCCAGCGGTCGGAGACGGTGAATCCCTGTTCGGCGGCCTCGGCCGTGTCGAGCGGTACGACCGTGGTGCGGCAGCGGAAATGGTTCGGCGGATAGAGGCTGTCCCAGATCGGATGGTTGGCCGGATAGGCCAGGCCGAGCAGGGGGTAGCAGATGTCGGAGGTGTTTTCGTCGTCCACCACGTCGAAGGCCCAGATCGGGAAGGTGGCGGTGACGGCCTGCATCTGCTGGTAATGGCCCCACTGGTAGGCGCTCTGGATGTTGGTGCGGGCCACGGTCTCGGCGTGGTAGGAGCCCAGGCCGTATTTGTCGCGCAGGGTGCGGGTGAGTTTCGAGACGGAAACCTCGCCCCGGATCGCGCTCTCAATGTCGCGGTGAACCTGGCGCAGGACCGCCTCCTCGGTGATGCCCGCGACCTTGAATCCGAGGGTGCGGGCCTCCAACCAGGTCATGTCGAGTTGTTCGAGGTCGGCGAAGTCCGCAATCAGGCGCTTGGCGCTCCAGAAGGCGCGCGCCTCGTCGAACGGCAGGGGCTCGTAGCGGGCCTCGGCATTTTCCAGCGTGGCGGTCTGCGCACCGCGGCGGCCCGCGATCCGGGCCACGGCGCGCGCAATGGTGTTGCGGATTCCGCGCACGGGGGCGGGGGCGCTCTCGGCGCTTTCGGCGGCGGCGCGCTCGTCGATCGTGGCGGCGGGGATGCCGTCGCGGCAAGGCTCGAAACCCATCATGGCCGCGGCGAACACGACCTCGGTCATAATCTGGGCGAAGCGCTCCCGGGCCGCGGCGTCCGCCCGCCAGGCGCTGGCGATATCGGCGGCGCGGGCCAGGTTCGGGGCCGTCTCGATCTGATCGAGCAGGTCTTGCACGAGCCGTGCATAGGCCGCGCCAACGGGCTGCAAGCTGTTTGCAGCCAGCTCGTCGAGGTCGGAGCGACGGTCGCGGAAACCGACCGCGGCCGCGGCGTTCGCGAGTAACGCATGGGCCGATGGCGGAGCCTGTTTCGGCGGCGCCGATCCGGCCGGTGTGGCCGCGGCCGCGGTCGAACTGGATGCCCGGTTGCCGAACGGGGGCGGGCCGCCGCCGCCGCCGAAGGGGCTGCTCGGAGCGGGGGCGGTCAGAATCGGCTCGTCGCCCTCGGGCTCGGGAATGTCGAACCGGGTGCGAATGTGCGAGATGGGAATCGGCATGCCGAGCTTCGCGAAGCGCTCCAGGCGGTCGGCGTCGCCCTGGTCGTCCTCGGCATCGGGGAGCGAGACGGAAAAGCCAGCCAGGGGTTCATCGACGCCCAGGCCGTAGAGCAGGGCCGGGGTATCGACCTCGGTGCGCAGGGTCTCGGTGAGCCATTCGCAGACATCGCCGATCACGTCGGAGGTGTCGTCGGCCTGGGCGCCGCCGGCGAGGGTCCCGGTGTCGCCCTCGGCCTTGGTGCCCAAATGCGATCCGAGCCAGAGGGTCGAGATCACCCGGTCGCAACGGTCGATCCAGGGTTCGTGCAGGTTCGCGTTGTCGAGCTTGCGCTCGATCTCGCTGATTTCGTCGGCGCCGGTAATGATCCCGGCCCAGCCGCCGACAATGGCCTGGAGGGCGGACATGAGGGCGACCCAGCCGGGCGAATCCTTCTCGTTTTGGGTGCGGCCGTAGACGACCGGCTCGCCCCATTTTTCCATGATATGCACGAGCTGGTGGAGCGGCATGCGCTTGAGCAGGCAGGTCACGCCGGCCGGTTCCATCACGGCCTCGCCGGTACAGGCAATGGCCCATTGTTCGGGGTCGATGGGTTCGGCCTCGACGGCGCCGACGGTGCCGCCCGTGTATTCGAGTTCGCCGTAGCGACGCTGGAAAAACCACAGGGGCACGTGCGAGAGGGTGAGCGTGAGATCTTCGCCGGCGCCATCCCACGAGCGGGCCAGCAGGCTGTACTGCTTGCCGATTGCATCGAGCAGGTACCAGACGATTTTGCGCAGGCCGCCCCGGTCGTGTTTGTCAATGGCGCTGCGCCCGTGCAGGCGCCGGTAAAATGCGCGCAGGTATTCGGCCTGGCGCTCGGCGGCCGGGGAATCGTCGAAGGGCAGGATCTGGTAACCGCGCAGTTGGCGCATGACCTTGCGCCGGAGTTTCATTCTGCCCACCGCGCAGGCATCGTCGCGGCGCTCGAAAACCTCCCAGACCCGCGCGATGTTCGCAAATGTGCCCGCGTACCATTCATTGAGATAGCTAGCGAGCAGCTCCGGGGTGAGCCCGGAGACGGTGCCGCCCTGGCTGTAGTCGGCCTCGGTGCTGAAGCCGAGCACCGGATCGGCGGCCGCGCGCCGGTTGCCGCGGGCATTGGCCAGCATGGCATTGGCCAGGACGATAACCTGGGAGGTGGCCGCGTCCATGGCCGGCGGCGGGGCCGCGGCGGCGCTATGTTGTCCTCTTCGTCTGCTCACACAATGACTCCTCGTCGGGCGTATCCCATGCCCGGCATCTGCTGGCGCAATAGCGCCTGCACGGGATGATCGAACGGCAGGGCCGGCTCGCCACGGCCCGGCGCGGCAGGCAGGGCCGCCCAGGTGGTGGGGGCGGCGGCCGGATTGTCCTCGGCGGCGGCAATCGCCAGGGCCTGGCTGTAGGCGATATCGCAGTGGCTATGATCGTTGGCCGGGTTTTTGCTCTCGTCATAAGTCGTGCGGATGCCGTTGGTTTGACACAGGATCCCGCGCACATCATACGAAATGTCTTCGGGCTCGCGCGGATTGATGACCCGGCCATCCTGGTAGGCGCCTCGCAGGCGCCCGACAATGTGCGGCTTGAACGTCGAGAAATTGACGGGCGTAAAGCGGCCCGGAAACTGGTCGCTCAATTCTTCGCAGACCTGGAGCCCGAGCCCGGTCGAGTCGCCGGCCCCGGTCATGCCGCGGAGTTCGCGCAAGCCCTGGGCGATGAATTCGCGCTGGCTCGGCAGCTTGGCCTTGTGCATGCGGATGTTAAGGGCGGAGCGGTGGTTTTTGCCGTCTGTATCGAGCACGTAAATGCTGGACAGGTGGCCGTTGCGCGCAACGTCGTAACCGAGGCTGTAGCGCTTGGATGCGTCGAGCGCGGCCCATACGTTCTCGGCAATGAGGGCCGCGACGCTCGGATCGATCTGCTGCCCCTGGACGGCATCGCCCACGACGGTGCGGCAGTCGATGTGGTAATCGCGCTGGGCGGCCAGGATGTCGATCCACGGCACGGCGGGCATGCCGCGCATGCGGGCGATGCACAGGCACTCTTCCTCGTACGCCTCGATCGAACCGAGCAGAGCTTTGGTTTGCTCGATGAATTCGTCGCGGGTCAGGGTCAGGCCGCGCGTTTCGTTGATTTTCTCGACCAGGCCGTCTTCGATGGCATCGAGCAGGGTCGTGCGCTGAATGCTCCAGTGCGAGGCGTCCGCACGCTGGCGTTCGCGGCGTAAAAACATGTTCCACTCGCTGTCTTCGCCGTTGTGCGAGGTCCACAGCGACACGGGATAACCCCACATGGCCCGGCTGCCGGCCGCCTGAAGCATGGCGCTCATGCGGACATGGAAGGCGAGTTCGTCGACGCCGACCGCACCTCCGAAACCGCGCAGTGCCTGGGGATTCGAGCTGAAGACCCGCAGGCGCTGGCCAGTATCAAATTTCCAGTCAAACGCGCGCCGCTTGACGTGGATCGGCGCGCCGTTGTTGTCGAGCAGGGGTTTGTCGTCTTCGTCCACGAGCTGCTCGATGTATTCCTCTTCGGTGCGCGAAAGCACCGCGCCGGCCGCCTGGTACGCGCCCAGCCAGAATTCGCAGTCCTCGAGGAATCCGAGGGCCACCTGTTGGGTCACCGAGCTGTGCAGGTAATCGCCCTTGCCCGGGATCAGGCGGTCGCGCACGGCCTCGAAGGCTTTTTCGTAGGTGGCGCCGATCCGGACGCTCTTTTCCCAGGCGCGGAGGCGCGCCTCGTTGAACGCCTGCTCGATCTGGTACGCCAGCAGGTAGCCGTCCGAACGCACCTGGCGCTCGTTGTCGATCCGGCTCAAATTGGTCTGGACATTGGCCATTAGCGGGTTTGCGGTCCTCGCACGAATTCGTTGACGGCCTCGATCACCTCGCTGCGGCGTACGGGATCGACCGCGCCATCCTTGCGCGCCAGTCGGACATTCAACTTCTCGATCTCGGCTTCGAGTTCGGCGCTGTAGTCGTGCGCATCTGCGAGTTTGGCCGCCGCTTCGGCTAATTCGGCGGCATGGGCGGTCTTGGCCTCCTCCAGCCGCCGGTCGGCGGCCAGCTTCGCCTCGTCGACCTGGCGGCGCAGGATGGGCGACAGGGCGCGCGTCACGCTGGCCAGGTCGCGCAAGTCGGTCAGGCCCTCGTCGCGGGTCTGCCGGCGCAGGGCTTTGACCACGTCCATGACCACCAGGTCGGCCAGGGCCTCGGGGCCGCGGCCGTCGTTGAGCACCGCGGCCAGGGCCCGATCTTCGCTCAGCTCGGCCTCGTAATCGACCACCAGGCGGCGTAGTTCGCGGTACTCTGCCGAAGCATGCCAGCGTTCCCAGGTGCGGCTGTGAATGCGGGGCAGCTCCGGCCACTGTTCGGCAGCGCGGGCTGCGATCTCGCCGGGCATCAGGCCCTCGATCTCGCGCCAGCGCACGAGCGCAGCCTTGCGCTCCCGCCCGAACCGTGTCGCGATATTGTTCCGTTGCATGGCAGCCATTACAGTGCCGCATCCCCCCACAGCGCCGGGTCCAGCTTCACGGCCATATCGAGCTGATCGCGAGCCGCGCCGGTCACGCCTTTGTACACGGGGTCGAGTGCGTGCTTCAGATTGACGAGGTAGCCGCGCGATTCCAGTTCGCGGCATTCGGCGGCCAGGTCCGTGTCTTCCAGCCGCACGGCCAGGCGCAAGTGCAGCCCCTCGGCCAGGCGCGCGCCATTGCATGGCGCCGGGGCCGCATCGGCCACGATTCCGAGTATCGCCCTACGAACTGCGCACTTATCCACGGTGCATACTCCTGTTGTCGCGATGCGTGCTGACCGTACGGTGCAGCTCTTGGAGGTGCGCATCGGTCGCGCCGATGCGCTCGTCGAGCCGCCCCGTTGCATCGAAGTACTTGTCCAGCTTCTGCGACATGTCGCGGAAGGCGCCGGCCTGGTTGGCGATCGTGGTCTCGACCCGCGCGAAGCCGGTGTTCAGCTCGCCGACCGCCTGCTCGGTGCCGCCCACGCGGCGCTTGGTCTCGTCCAGCTCCCGCTCGATCCCGGCGATCTGGTGCCGGCGACACCCGCTCGCGAACTCGCGACGTTCCGCCTCGATCCGGTCCACCTCGTACTTCGCGGCCTTCTCCTGCAGGTCCGACTCGATGCGCGACAAGCGCTTCTCCTGGTCCTGCTCGACCCGCCGCTCCAGGCTGGCCATACGCTCGATCACGCGCCGGCCCAACAACAGCAACAGCCCGCTGCCGGTCACAACCCCGGTCAGCGTGCCCACCAACCCGCTCACGAATTGCCCTTCGAGCAAATTGCCTATCACGCAGACCTCCGCGGATCGGTTGTGTTTGTCATTTTTGCCGTGTTTGTCATTTTGCTTTTCGCCCCGCCACTCGCGGGACCGGGCCAATCATCGGTGGCTGTGCCACCAATCATCGGTGGCTGTGCCACACACCGATATCGCCGGGCGACGGGCGGAAGGAGATGAGGGAGGGGTTAGGAAAGGGACCCGCCGCCCGGCGGTATCGGTGGCGGGACGCGTCGCAACGGACGCGCCCCGCGCTATTCGGTTACGGTGTTGGCAGTCCCTCCACTACGTTGTCGGAAACCACGGCCTCGCGGGCCGGGCTCAACTCGCGGCCCGGGGAGACCTCGATGGGTTTGGCGGTGGTGCCGGTGACGCCCCAGAGATTGACGGTGACGTTCTGGGCGCCGAGCTGGCGGCTGTTGCGGAGTTCGGCGGGCGCGGTGGCGCAGGCGGCCTCGCTCAACGCCTCGTCGCTGGCGTTTTCGGCCCCCTCGGCGGGGGCACCAATCGTGCCGTCGGTCGTGACCCGGATGTCGTACCTCACGCCCTGGCAGGCGGCAAGGAAGATGGCGACGACCAGCAGGCAGGCGGTAAGCAGGCAGGTGGTGATGGCGCGGCGATGGTTGACGTGGTGCATGGTTCAGGCCTCCTGGGGTTGGGGTTGGGAAACGACATTATGGAAGGCGGGGGCGGTCTCGCCCGCGCGGATCCGGTATTCGCCGACGGTGCGGAAGCGGAAGGACACCGCCAGCTCGGCGGGGTAGTGGCCTTCGGGGCGGCGCTCCGCCTCGTCGAGGTCGTGCCAGCAGCCGGCGGATTGCGCCCAGTGCCAATAGCGGCCGCTGCACACGTCGGCGCGGTCTGTGGAAAAAACGCGCATGAATTTGCGGCCCAGGATAAGCTTCTCAAAGCCCCAGCTCCAGAGCCAGTAGTGGAGAAGCTCGGTGGCCGGATAGCCGAGACCGGCGTCGATATCGCAGCGGCAGTACAGCCGGATATCGCGGCGGGCATGGCCGGGGGCGAAGCGCTCGGTCAGCGCATGGTAGGGGCGGCGCACGCGAATGCGGTCGCCCGGGGCCAGGCGCTGCCACCAGGGGAGGCTGCGCGCCCGCGGATGGGTCATCTCGCCGGCAGCAAAAGGGCTGAGCACTGTCGAGACGTGGGTGAACTTCGCCGCATCCTGGAGCCAGGATTCGCCGAGGAGCCGGGTCATGTAGGCATGGGTCGGGCCGGCGTGGGGGCCAACTAGGTCGGCCAGAAGCCGGCGCTGGACGCGCTCGATCGTGGCATCGACGATGCCGCGAGACGCGTAATCGTGGCAGACCAGATCGCCGGGCTCCAGTTCGCCGTCGAACACGAGCTTGGCGAACCCGGCGGCGGTAACCCTCTCTTCTCCCTCGCGCCGTTCGGTCATCTCATTATCCCCACCTGTGCCACTCGCAAACCTCGGAATCCGGCGGCCTCTCCCGCGCGTCCGGGCGGGGAGAGGGGGTCTGAGATAAGTACAATAAGCCGTTTTCGAATCCCTGTCAAGCAAAAAAAGGCCCGGCAACGAAAAAAGTTACCGGGCAGGAAAACGGGACAGGATCAGCGCACCGAGCGCAGGAGGAGGATTGTGCCGCCGACGATTACGAACAGCGTGAGGATGCCGAACAGTGTCCAGCCGGCTATCCAAACCGCCTGGCGCCAGGACACGGGCGGTGCATGGCGCGGAATAAGGGCGGGGGATGTGGCGGCGGGGATGTGAGGCTGTGCCCGATAGGACAGGCCGGGTTGCGGGCGGTCGCGCTGGCAGTGCGGACAGACAAGCGCCTTGGCGTCGATGCGCTTACGGCAAAACCCGCAGGTTGCCCGGCGGTTCTGGAACACGAGCCAGATCAGACCGATGGGGCCGGCGAGGAGCCCGGCGAAAAACCCTTCGATCAGTCGCCCCTTCAACATGCCCTGAACAAGCCCCACGAGACCGCACGCGATCCAAAACGCCACCATCGCACCTTCACTGATTTCCATGATTCGTCCCTCCTGCTTTTTCCATTTCGATGATGAGCGCGGCTTTCATGGCCTGTTCTGCGCTGCATCCCAACAGTTTGGCGATTTCCGCCGCTTTCTCGTCGAGGTTGCCGTGGGCCAGGGCCGCGGCAAGGTGCTCGGCGAGCTTCTCGTTACCGGCCCGGGGGCGCACGGTGTAGGTCCCCGGTTCTTCGGCCAGGGACGGGGGCTGTTTCTGGCCCAGGGTTTCGAGGGCCTTGGACGCGGCCCCGCCCAGATTCTGAAACCCGAGCTCGACCTGTTTGACGGTGATGGCGCTGACGCCGATCGCGGCGCCGAGCTGGTCGCGGCTGTACCCAAGACGCTCGCGAATGGCCCGTACATGTTCACCCGTCTCTTTTTTGTCGTTTTTTGTCATTCGAGGGCTTGCAAAGGCTGAGGTTAGGTATTAGCTTAATTGGTAACAGGTCAATATGTTGACTTCTGAAGTATAAGGTATACCCGAATCATGGTTAAGTCAAACAGCGCAAATCTCCGCTACAAGCTGATCAAGCGCTGCTGCGTGGATCGAGGAACAACCTTTGCGGAGATCGCGCGCCGGTTGCATGTCACGCAATCGGCCATTACACATGTTGCGCAAGGGAACCGGGTTTCAAAACGCATTCAACGTGCGTTGGCCCGGTCGGCTGGCTTCAAGTTCACGGAACTCTGGGAGACGCGATGATGATCGAGAGAGCACGACAACGATTCGAGAGCATCGAGCGCCACGTGCGCGGTCTCGAACAGATGGTGGCTGCGGTCGAGACCATGCTCGAAGAGACAGTCGAGCAGGTCGCGCGGCTGAAGGATGAACTGGGCCTGACCGGCCAGCCCGAGCTTCCGTTGCCGGGTGCCGGCGGTGGGGCTGCCGGTAGTGTCGAGTCGTAGAGAGTTTTTCCCCCCGCGGGGCACCGGGGATGCGGGATGCCGGGGGGGATCGGATATAGGTATTTAATGACGCGCGCGTGAGAGAGAGGATTTGGAGAATGTCACAGAAGCTGGAACAGACCGCTGGCGGCGACGAGGGCATCGTTGGTACGGCCGTCGGCAATGGCGGTCATGGTGGCATCAAGCAGCTTGTCGCATGCCTTTTTCTTCTTTGGGCTGTGTTTGTGGCGTTTTTCGCAATAGGCGTTGACGATGTTCGCATCGACCAGATAGGCGGCGCGGGCGCTGGCGGCGGGAGCCGGGGCGGCGGCGCGGGCCATGATGCGGGTCAGGGCATCGAGGGCCTGTTGGCGGTCGGCGCGGGCGCGGGCGGAGTAGCAACGTTCGCACCAGATGGTGGCCGCGACGCCGAGGGCGAAGGCCATGGCGTGGGTGGAGACCGTATTGCCGAAGAGTTGGGCCAGGAATCGGATCGCATCCGCAATGCTCATGTCGCGGCCTCCCTGTTCGTGTTTTTGTTCGTTGCGGCGCTGGCGTTTCTGGCGGCGTTCGGCTCGCTGTGCGCAGCGGGCCTCGTGGCGTGGATACCGGTGTCGTGGCTGCTGGACCGATGGATCTTCACACCGCGGGAGCTGCGGCAGGTCGGCCACTGGTGCGACCTGTCCGCGACCTGGCTGGCGCGCTGGAATCACAACGTATCATGACACGCAAGAAAGGGCAAGGCAATGAACACCGAATACAGGACGGACCCGCGGGAGGGGATGGGGTTGGCGGCGTTGTGCGTGGTGCTGGTGCTGGCGCTGGGGTTGGCCGGGGTGTCGCGGTTGCGGGGGGCGGAGCCGGCGGTCGCGGTGGCCGGGTCGGCGCCGGTGTGGCGGGATGCGAGAGTCGAGATGCCGGCGCACGGCGCGGTCGTGTTGGCGGTGGTCGAGGACGGGGCGGACGAGCCGGGCTGCGCGGAGATCGAGATCGTGCGGGTGCTGGACTGGCGCGGGATCGTGTGCTTCGTGCCGCGGCGGGCGACCACGCCGGAAATCGTGTACAGCGTGCGCTGGTGGCTGGCGCTGCCGGCGGTGCCGGAGAGGTAGCAGACGGAAAACGGAAAACGGAAAACGGAAAACGGGA
>Ga0172382_10011740_pt1 | contig 11538 bp, 10 predicted proteins | sample Leawel138RmetaG_FD_122245 | JGI IMG/M metagenome (GOLD analysis project Ga0172382, IMG submission 122245) | Leachate microbial communities from a municipal landfill in Southern Ontario, Canada - Leachate well 138R metaG | ecosystem: Engineered > Solid waste > Landfill > Unclassified | place...
CCCCCGGGATATTTGGGGAAAGAGGAAGGGGCGGCCGGTCTCCATCCCCGTCCGGATACACCGGGGGCCGGCGCCGGGCGGGCCGGATTGCGGTTGCGGGCCGGGCGTTCCTGGCGCATATATGTCTATACAACCTGGCCGGCCGGCCGGAAGCGAGGGAGACGGTAATGACCGACATGACCATCCGTCTGGGCGAGGGGCCGATCAGCCTTGCCGATCTGGCGGCGGTGGCGCGCGGCGGGGCGCGGGTGGTGCTCCCGGACGCGGCGCGGGCGGCGATGAAGGTGAGCGAGGACTGGGTGTCCGGGCTCTCGGCCCGCATGGACCGCGGCGAGAAGGTCGAGGCGATCTATTCGATCAACACCGGCTTCGGCTCGCTCGCCGGGCGGCAGGCCTTCGCGACCTCGGCGCAGGCGCGCGACCTGTCGCGGCGGCTGGTGATGGCCGATGCCGCCGGGGTGGGCCGGCCGCTCGGTCCCGAGGTGGTGCGGGCGGCGATGCTGATCCGGGCCGCCAGCCTCGTGCGCGGCTATTCCGCCGCCCGGGCGGTGGTGGTCGAGACCATCCTCGCCATGCTTGAACATGACGTGGTGCCGGTGGTGCCGGAATACGGCTCGCTCGGGGCGAGCGGCGACCTGATCCCGCTTGCGCATATGGCGCTGGTGATGTCGCGCGGCGAGGAGGGCGAGTCCGAGATCGATTCGGGCGAGGCCCTCTATCGCGGCGAGCGCATGTCCGGCGTGGCGGCGATGCGCGCCGCCGGGATCGAGCGGATCGTGCTGGCGCCCAAGGAGGGACTGGCGCTGCTCAACGGCACCTCGTTCTCGACCGCGCAGACGGCGCTGGCGCTGATCGACGCCGAGAACCTCGTGGCTACCGCCGAGGTGGCGGCGGCGATGTCGATCGAGGCCCTGCTCGGCTTTGGCGATGCCTTCATCCCCGAGCTGCACGAGGCGCGCGGCCATGCCGGCCAGATCGCCACCGCCGCCAATATCCGCCGGCTGCTGGAGGGCAGCAGCCTGATCGACGGCGGCATCGGCCGGGATCCGCAGCGGCAGCCGCCGCAGGATGCCTATTCGCTGCGCTGCGTGCCGCAGGTGCTGGGCCCGGTGCGCGACACGCTCTCCTTCGTGCGCGGGGTGATCGAGACCGAGATGAACGCCGCCACCGACAATCCGCTGATCTTCGCCGACCGGCTGCCGGGGCGCAGCCTCAAGGCGGTGTCGGGCGGCAATTTCCATGCCGAATATGTGGCTTTCGCCGCCGATTTCCTGTCGATCGTCGTGACCGAGATCGGCAATATCGCCGAGCGGCGGCTGTTCCGGCTCAATGACGGGACCCTGAACCGGGGGTTGCCGGACATGCTGGTGGCGTCCGAGCAGGTGGGCATGGATTGCGGCTACATGCTGCCGCAATATCTGGCCGCGGCGCTGGTCTCGGACTGCAAGACCCTTGCCCATCCCGACAGCGTCGATTCGATCCCGACCTGCTCGAACCAGGAGGATCACGTCTCGATGGCCAACAATGCCGGCCGCCATGCCCGGCAGATCGTGCGCAACATCGAGAACGTGGTGGGGATCGAGGTGGTGATGGCGGCGCAGGCGCTCGAGCTGCGGATGGCCGAGCGCGGCACCGGGCCCGAGGCGATCTCGCCGGCCGCGCGGGCGGTCCTGGCCATGCTGCGCGCGGCGCCGGCGACCGACGGGCGGCCGATCGGTCATCTGAGCCGCGACATCGTGCTTTATCCGCGCCTGCAGGCGGCGACGGAACTGGTGCATGACGGCGTGGTGCTGCGCACCGCCGAGGCGGCGCTGGGCTGAGCGCGCCGCGGGTTCGCCCGACGAAAACGGCCGGGGCAGGGGCCCCGGCCGTTCGCGTTCCGGCGGGCGGGATCAGCCGCCCTTCCTGCCCCTGGGCATGAAGTCCGAGACCCGCTTGCGCTCCTTGAGGATGCCCTGCGGCCGGTAGAGCACGATCGCCGCCAGCATGATCGCCACCAGCATCCAGCGCAGATAGGCCCCCCGCGACGGCAGATCGTTCGAGATCAGCCGCAGCGCCGGCGCCATCCAGTCGATCATCACATCGGTCAGCGACCACACCGCCCAGATGATGAAGGCGCCGAGGATCGCGCCCTTGTTGTTGCCCGAACCGCCGAGCATCAGCATCACCCAGATGATGAACGTCGCATAGAGCGGCATGAAGTGGCTGTAGTCGATGGTCGTGGTGTGGTGGGCATAGATCGCGCCGCCGACGCCCATGATGAACGAGCCGATGACGAAGGACTGGATCCGGTAGTAGGTGACCGGCTTGCCGGACATCGCCGCCGATTGCTCCTCGTCGCGGATCGCGCGCTGCATCCGCCCCCAGGGCGAGTTCGAGATCCGCTCGAGCAGGAGGTAGACCGCCGCCAGCATCACCGCGACGATGAGGAAGTTCACGAAGGAATAGTCGCGCGCGGTCAGCGGCGACAGCCAGTCCCGCAGCCAGGCCGGCTCCCACCAGCAGGGTTGCGGCTGGTTGGCGAGGCAGTTCCACGGCTTGGGGATGCTGCTCAGCGGCTGCGGGCCGTTGGCGAGCCAGCGCTCGTTCTGGAAGATCAGCCGGACGATTTCCGCGATGCCCAGCGTGGCGATGGCGAGAAAGTCGGTGCGCAGCCGCAGCACCGGGATCGCCACCAGCCAGCCGAGAACCGCCGAAACCACCCCGGCGGCAAGCACGCCCACCAGGAACGGCAGGCCCAGGCCGAACGCCTGCTGCGAATAGGTGGCGAGCACGCCCTCGGGCATGGTCTTGGTCACCAGCGCCGAGGTGAAGGCCCCGACCGAGAAGAACGCGGCGATGCCGAAGTTCACATGGCCCGACATGCCCCACTGGCTGTTCAGCCCGAGGCTGAGGATCGCGTAGATCATCGCCATGGTCGAGAACGAGGCCACGAAGGTGAACACGCCGGGTCTCAGCGTCGTGCCCAGCAGCCAGGTGACGGCAAGGGCCGCGATCACCGACAGGATCACCCGCAGCCAGCGGTTGCCGGGGATGACCAGCAGCCCCAGCAGGAACAGCGGCAGGACGAAGAACGAGGCGCGTGCCAGTTGTGCCGGATCCATCGCTCAGTCCCCTCCCATGGTGAACATGCCCTGCGGCCGGATGATGAGCACGAGGATCATCAGCAGGAACGCGACCCCGGGACCATAGGTCGGGTCGATGAACCCGGACGACAGCTGGAAGGCGATGCCGATGATGAGCGCGCCGACCAGCGCCCCCAGCGGGCTGCCGATCCCGCCGAGGATGGTGCCCGCGAACAGCGGCAGCAGCAGCACGAAGCCCATCTCGGGCCGCAGTTGCGAGGCGAGGCCATACATCACCCCGCCGGCGGCGGCCATCGAGCCGCCGATGATCCAGGTCCACTGGATCACCCGCTCGGTATTGATGCCGCGCACCTGCGCGAGGTCGGGGTTGTTGGCGGTGGCCCGCATCGCCTTGCCCATGCGGGTGCGCTCGAGCAGGATCCAGACCGCGCCGACCACCACCAGCGCCAGCACGAAGATGAAGATCTTGTCGGCCTGCAGGGTGATGCCGAACGGCAGGTGCATGGCCGGATTGGCGCGGCCGGGATAGAAGAAGTGGTAGTCCGCGCCCCAGATCAGGTAGATCACCGAGCGCAGGAAGAACATCGCCGCGAGCGAGGCCATGGTGAACAGTACCACCGAGGCCCCGCGCCGCCGCAGCGGCCGGAACAGCAGGAAGTCCACGGCCAGCGCCACCGCCGCCACCACCGGCGCGGCCAGCACCATGGCGACCAGCAGCCCCCAGCCGAACGAGAACGAGGCGATTGCCTCGGACCCCGGCAGCACCTGCATGAGCGCGAAGGCGACGAAGGCGCCGATGGTCATGAGGTCGCCATGGGCGAAGTTGGCGAATTTCAGCACCCCGTAGACCAGCGTCAGCCCCATCGAGCCCAGCGCGAGGATGCCGCCGAGCATGATGCCCTCGACCGTGAGGTTGAGCAGGGTCGTCGTGCTCTTGCCGGCCCAGAGGCCCAGCACCCAGAACAGGACGAAAACCGCGAGGATCGCGAGGTAGAGCGGCCGGCGGTTGTTGCCGACCGCGCCCTCCTTGCTGACCCGCTCCTGCGCCGGCGGCCCGGCGTCCGGCCCCGCGGCGATCGTGGCATTCTCGTTCGTCATGATACCCCCAGACGCGGATGACGCATGTAACCCTCCGGTTGGCCCCCGGGCCGGCTTCCGGCCTCAGCCGCCCAGATAGAGACGGCCCACCTCGGGATCGTTCAGCAGGCCGGGCCCGGTGCCCTCGAACCTGTTCTCGCCGGCGGCAAGAACATAGCCGCGGTCGGACATCTTCAGCGACAGCCGCGCGTTCTGCTCGACGATCAGCATCGCCGGGCCGTCGTTCCTGTTGATCTCCTCGATCCGCTCGAAGATCATCTCGACCATCACCGGCGAGAGGCCGGCCGAGGGCTCGTCCATCAGCACCAGCTTCGGGTCGAGCATCAGCGCAGCACCCATGGCGACCATCTGGCGTTCGCCGCCCGACATCTTGCCGGCGCGCTGGCGGCGGCGTTCCTTGAGCCGGGGGAACAGGTCGTAGATGCGGCCCTTGCGCTCGTCCAGCGTGCCCTCGCGCAGGAGGAACGCCCCCATCTCGAGGTTTTCTTCCACGGTCAGCTCGGTGAACACATTGGCGACCTGCGGCACATAGCACATGCCGCGTTCGACGATCTGGTAGGGCTCGAGCCGCGAGATGTCGTGCCCGTCGAAACGGATCGTGCCCGATTTGGGGTGCAGCAGCCCGAAGACCGCCTTCATCAGCGTGGACTTGCCCGCCCCGTTCGGCCCGATGATCGAGACGATCTCGCCCGGCTCGACCCGCATCGACACGTTGTGCAGGATTTCGCTGTCGCCATAACCGGCGGTGATGCCGTCAACTTCAAGCAGTGGCATATTGTCCGCCCAGATAGGCCTCCAGAACGCGGGGGTCGTGTTGCACTTCCTCGGGGCGCCCGACCATGAGCGTCCGCCCCTCGCTCATCACGATCACCGGATCGCAGAGATTCATCACCATGTTCATGTCGTGCTCGATGAGCAGGAAGGTGATGCCGCGCTCGCGGCGCAGGGTCTCGATATTCTCGGAAATCCGCTTCATCAGCGTCCGGTTCACCCCGGCCGCCGGTTCGTCGAGCAGCACGATCTTGGGATCGGTCATCAGCGTCCGGGCCAGTTCGAGCAGCTTCTTCTGCCCGCCCGAGAGCTTGCCGGCATATTCCTCGGCGACATGGGTGAGTTCGACGAAGGCCAGCACCTCCTCGGCCCGGGCGCGGATCTCCTCCTCCTGCCGGCGCACCTCGCCGGGGCGGATCCAGCAGTTCCAGAACTTCTCGCCCATCTGGTCCGGGGCCACCAGCATCAGGTTCTCGATCACCGACATGCTGGGATGTTCGCGCGGGATCTGGAAGGTGCGGCACAGGCCGCGCCGGAACACCTCGTGCGGGGGCAGGGCGGTGATGTCCTCGTCGCCGAGGAACACCCGGCCGGCATCGGGGCGGAAGAAGCCGGTGATGACGTTGAAGGCCGTGGTCTTGCCGGCGCCGTTGGGGCCGATCAGGCCGGTGATCGTGCCGTCCTCGACCTCGAAACTGCAATGGTCGATGGCGCGGAGACCACCGAAGTCCTTCACCAGCCCCTCGACCCGCAAAAGGGGGCGCCTGCCCTGCGGCACTGCACTTGTCACCCGGTCCTCCCTGTTCCTCTGTTACTGTCGTCGTAACTTGTTGCGAGGATTCGGGTCATATGACAACGATTCGCCCGCCTCGTCAAACCACAAGCGCCCGATTCTTCCCCAGGCGCCGCCCGCCGTCAGCCGGCTTCGCGCAAATAGCCCGGGCGGAGGCGCGAATGCGCCGGGGGCGGCGCCAGCCGCGGTGCCGGCCCCGGGCGCTCAGTCCGGCCAGTCGGCCGCCGCCCCGGCGCTGCGGGCGGCCGGGGCCATCGCATCCGCGGGCCGCGGCCCGTCCAGCACCGCCTGCAACGCCCGGGCCACGATGTCCGCCTCGCCCTCGTGCAGGTTGCAGGGGTCGAGCTGGACATGGCCGAGATCGGCCTCGTCGTCACGCAGGATCACCGGCGGCGTGCCCGCCGCCAGCGCCCGGGCGAGGCCGGCAGCCGAAAAGCCGCTTTCCGGCCCGGGCGCCACCTCGAGCCGGTCGAGCGGGTTGCCGGTCGGATCGGGCACGATCCGCACCGCGATCCCCGGCCGGCCGGCAAGCGCCGCCTGCCACAGCCCGAGCGCCGCGCGCTCGCGCGCCCGGATCGCGGCATGGTCGCGCGCCTCCCATGCCGCGAGCGCGGCCATCACCCCCGCCACCGATTCCTTGCCGACCTTCATCCCCCGGCCGATGCCGCGGTTCTGGAGCCAGGCCGCGCGCACGAGGTCCTTGCGCCCGGCGACGATCCCCGAGGTCGGGCCCGAGAGGAACTTGTGCCCGGAATGGATCACCAGGTCGGCGCCCTCGGCCAGAAAGCCGCGCAGGTCGTATTCCGATGCCGCATCGACGATCACCGGGATGCCCCGCGGCCGGCAGATCGCCACCACCTCGTCCAGCGGAAGCTGGCCGGTGCCCATGACGTGATGCGAGACGACATGCAGCACCGCCGCCGTCCCGGGGCCGATCGCCCCGGCGATATGGTAGTCCATCGCCATCCCGACCGCACCCGCCGGCACCACCCGCGCCCCGGCGAGCCGCACCGCCTGCGCCACCGGGGCGCCGTAGTTCACCGCATGGCCGGCCTGGAGGATCACCTCGCGCGGGTGGTCGCCGGTCGGGTCCGGCAGGCGCTCGATCGCATGCAGGTCGGCCCCGGTCATGGCGCCCGCCACCGCAAGCGTGATCCCGGCCGAGGAACTCGCGGTGACGAAGCCCGCCTCGGCGCCGGTGGCCCGGGCGATGGCCGCCGAGGCGCGGCGCTGCAGGTCGTCGATCTCGACGAATTCGCCGGCGATGGCGGCCATGGCCGCAATCGCCTCGGGGCCGATGATCGAGGCGCCGAGCGCGGTCATGGTGCCGGCGACATTGATGACCGGGCGCAGCCCGAGGCGGGTGCGGATGTCGGCGTTGCGGCGGTCGGGATCCTGCATCGTCTCCTCGCGGCTGGCGGCGGCGGCCCGTTGTCCCCCGCCCCGTGCACGAGGGCAAGCCTCGGCTACTGCCAGTCCTCGCGCAGGATGTCGCGCAGCAGCGCCGCGACCTCGCCGGGATGGGTGAGCGGCAGGTAATGGCCGCCGCCCGGCACCATCTCCTGCTTGGCGGCACGGTTCCAGGCGGCAAGGGTGCCGGGCGCGCGGCGCGGCACGGTCGGGTCGGCCTCGCCCCAGATCGCCACCACCGGCACCCCGGCGGCGGCCAGCGCGCGATGCGCGGCCTCCTGCCGCTGCCGGCCCATGTGCCGCAGCGAGGACAGCACCGCGGCAAGAAAGCCGCGCCGCCGCAGCTCGCCGTCGGGCAGCGCGGCCAGCACCGGATCGCCGCCCATGCTGCGCCGCAGCACCCGCGGCGCCGCGAAGGCGAACAGCCGGTCGCCCGCGCCCGGCGTGTCGAGCACGAAGCGCAGGCCGCGCGGGTTGCTGGCCTCGACCCCGGAGGCCGCGACCAGCAGCAGCCGCTTCACCCGCCCCGGATTGGCGGCGGCCCAGGCGGTGGCGATCGCGCCGCCCAGCGAATGGCCGAGCAGGGTCACGTCCTCGCCGATCCCGTAGTGATCGAGCAGCCCGTCGAGCTGGCGCAGGAACAGGGCCGCGTCCTGCTCGCCCGGGGCATTGTCGGAATAGCCGCGCCCGTAGAGATCGTAGGTCAGCACCCGGTAGCCGATCTCGGCCAGTTCCGGGGCGAGCCGGTCCCAGAGCGGCAGCGGCGTGGCGATGCCGTGGATGGCGACGATCACCGGCCCGCGCGCCGGCCCGTGCCAGAGCGCATGGGTGGCGCCATCGGGCAGCGCCACCATCTCGCCGGGGGCCTTGCGGCGGTCGGGCAGGCCGCGCCGGGCCTCGGCGATCCGGGGCCAGAGCAGCAGCAGCACGATGCCCGCCAGAAGGACGAGTCCGATCCAGCCCATGCGGTCCCTTCCCCTCTCGTGTCCGGCGCGCTGCGGCCCGGACCAGGACTGACGGCGAATCCGGGCGCGAGCATGGCGCCCCCGTGGCGTTCAGCGCGCGGCGTCCGGGTCCAGCAGCCCCTCGGCCACCAGCCGCGCCGCCCAGCCGGCGGCATCCTCGAACAGATGCGCCTTCCAGCCCCGCGCCCGGGCGGCGGCGATATTGTCGGCATTGTCGTCCACGAACAGCAGCGCCGCGCCCGAAAGCCCGGTCAGCTCCTCGATCATCGCGTAGATGCGGGCCGCGGGCTTCATCACCCCGTGCTCGCCCGAGACCACGGCGCCGTCGAATTCGTTGAAGAAATCATAGCGGGTGCGGGCATAGGCATAGCTCTCGCGCCCGAAATTGGTCAGCGCGACCACCGGCACCCCGCGCGCCCGCAGGGCCCGCATGAGCCGCACCGAGCGGTCGATCGCCGGACTCGCCATCTCGAACCAGCGGTCGTGCCAGAGCCGGATTTCCGCCTCCCAGCCGGGATGGGCGGCGGCGGTGGCCTCGACGGTCTCGCGCCACGGGGCGCCGTTGTCGATGCGCAGGTTCATCCCCTCGAGATCGACCTCGGCGAACAGCCGCGCCCGGGCCTCGGGCCCGATCTCGCGGTCGTAGAAGCCGTGCGGATCCCAGTGGATCAGCACCCGGCCGATATCGTGGATGACGGCCCGCGGCGGCATCCGGCGCTCAGGCCCAGAGGGCTTCGGCATGGAAGGTCACATGATCCTCCATGAAACTCGAGACGAAGAAATAGTCGTGCCCGTAGCCCGGCTGCAGGCGCAGCGTGGCGGGCTGGCGGCGCTCGGCAATGGCGGTGGCCATGGCCGCGGTGCCGAGCTTGCCGGCATGTTCGTCCTCGGTCCCGGTGTCGATCAGCACCGGCCCGGCGAAATGCCGCGCGAACATCAGCACCGAGGCGTCATGGGCATGCCATTTCGTCTCGTCCGCGCCGAGATAGGCGGTGAACTGCTTGCGGCCCCAGTCGCTTCGCATCGGGTTGCAGATCGGCGCGAAGGCCGAGACCGAGCGGAACCGTCCCGGCAGCGACAGCGCCAGCGTCAGCGCGCCATGCCCGCCCATGGAATGCCCGGTGATCGCCTGCCGCTCGCCATCGACGGCGAAGTTGCGGGTGACGAGCTCGGGCAGCTCCTCGGCGACATAGTCCCACATGCGGAAATGCGGCGCCCAGGGGGCTTCGGTCGCGTTGACGTAGAAGCCCGCGCCCTGACCCAGATCCCAGGCGGGATCGTCCGCCACCCCCTCGCCGCGCGGCGAGGTGTCGGGAAACACCAGCGCGATCCCCTGTTCCGAGGCCCAGCGCTGCGCCCCGGCCTTCACCATCGCGTTCTCGTGGGTGCAGGTCAGCCCCGAAAGGAACCACAGCACCGGCACCGGCCCGCTGCCCGCTTCCTCGGGCAGGAACAGGCCGAAGGTCATGTCGGTGCCCGTGGCCCGCGAGGCATGGGAATAGACGCCCTGCACGCCGCCGAAACACTTGCTCTCGCCGATGGTCCGCATCGTCCCCTCCCTGCTGCCGGCCCCCAGATGCCATGCCGGGGCGCGCGGGGCAACCGCCCGGGGGGCGCTGCCCCCCGGCCCTTCGGGCCTCCCCCCGGGATATTTGCGGAAAGATGAAAGAGGGAGCGCGCCTTCACTTCGCCCGCATACCCGGTCAAGGCGCGCCGGGGCCGGCGCCCCCCTAACCCGCGCCGATCAGCACCCCGGCCGCGAAGACCAGCGCGCCGCCGAGCACCACCTGCACCGCCGCGCGCAGGAACGGGGTTTCCATGAAACGGTTCTGGATCCAGGCGATGGCCCAGAGTTCCACGAACACGATCACCATGGCGAGGACCGTCGCGGTCCAGAAATCGGCGATCAGATAGGGCAGCGCATGGCCGAGGCCGCCGATCGTGGTCATCACCCCGCTGGCCAGCCCGCGCTTGAGCGGGCTGCCGCGGCCCGAGATCACCCCGTCGTCATGGGTGGCCTCGGTAAAGCCCATCGAGATGCCGGCCCCGACCGAGGCCGCCAGCCCCACCAGCAGGGTGGTATGGGTGTCCTGGGTCGCGAAGGCGGTGGCGAAGATCGGCGCCAGGGTGCTTACCGAGCCGTCCATCAGCCCGGCGAGCCCCGGCTGCACCCAGGTGAGGATGAACTGGCGGCGCGCGGCGCGGTCCTCGTCCTGCCCGGCGGTGCTGTCCTGCACCGCCGCGGTCAGCGCCTGCGCCCGGCCCTCATGCCCGGCCTCGGCCCGGGCCAGATCGCCCAGCAGCCGGCGGGTCGCCGCGTCGCGGGTGTTCCCGGCCGCGCGGGTGTAGAAGGCCGCGGCCTGCCGCTCCATCGCCCGCGCCTCGTCGCGCATCCGCTCGAGGCTCAGATTCGCGGTCAGCCAGACCGGGCTGCGGGTGAAGTAGCCGGCGACATGCTCGCGCCGGATCAGCGGGATCACCTCGCCGAAGCGGATGCGGTGCAGGTTGATCAGCGCCTGCCGGTGGCCGTCCTCCTCCTCGGCCATGCCGTCGAAGATCGCGGCCGAGGCGGGATAATCCGCCCGCAGCCGCCCGGCGAGGGTGCGGTAGATGCGGGCGTCGTCCTCTTCGGAGGAAATGGCGAGCGCGAGGATCTCCTGTTCGGTGAGATCCGCGAACCGGCGGCGCGAGGCGAGGGCCGAGAGCATGGTGCGATTCCGCTGCTGGAACCGTTCCAATCTACCCGGCCCGCGCCGCGCTGCAACGGCCAAGGCACGGTGCCCCGGCCGGCCGCTGCCTCAGTAGACCACCACCGAGCGGATCGATTCCCCCGCATGCATGAGGTCGAAGCCCCTGTTGATCTCGTCCAGCGTCAGCGTATGGGTGATCATCGGGTCGATCTCGATCTTGCCGTCCATATACCAGTCGACGATCTTCGGCACATCGGTGCGACCTTTTGCCCCGCCGAAGGCGGTGCCCTTCCACACCCGCCCGGTGACGAGCTGGAAGGGCCGGGTGCTGATCTCGGCCCCGGCGGGCGCCACGCCGATCACGGTCGACACCCCCCAGCCGCGATGCGCGCATTCGAGCGCCTGGCGCATCACCGTCACGTTGCCGGTGCAGTCGAAAGTGTAATCCGCGCCGCCGATCGTGTCGCCGCGCCGTTTCGTCATGTTGACGATATGCGCCACCACGTCGCCGTCGATTTCGGTCGGGTTGACGAAATGGGTCATGCCGAAGCGTTCGCCCCATTCCTTCTTGGCGTTGTTCAGGTCGACGCCGATGATCATGTCGGCCCCGGCCAGCCGCAGGCCCTGGATCACGTTCAGCCCGATGCCGCCCAGCCCGAACACCGCCGCGGTGGCGCCGATTTCCACCCTGGCCGTGTTGATGACCGCGCCGATGCCGGTGGTGA
>Ga0172382_10011742_pt1 | contig 11537 bp, 5 predicted proteins | sample Leawel138RmetaG_FD_122245 | JGI IMG/M metagenome (GOLD analysis project Ga0172382, IMG submission 122245) | Leachate microbial communities from a municipal landfill in Southern Ontario, Canada - Leachate well 138R metaG | ecosystem: Engineered > Solid waste > Landfill > Unclassified | place...
CATTATTAAAAATATATCCGAGTGATTTTAATCTCTTATAATTTGATGGATTTATTTTTATTCTAACATATTTATCTAAAATCATACAATTATATATTAATAACCAATAATCATTTTTTAATTTTTTGTGCATAAAAAAACCACACTACTTAAGTGTGGTTCGCATTTCGACTTGCGTTGTCAGTTCCTTCGTCCTTTGGGCGATGAATTACTTTAACAATTTCATTATATCATCATTTAATACTTGTATTAATTTTCGTTCACCAATCATAACATCTGGTATATTTTTTATGATTGAAAAACTTTCATTACCTTCTAAAACAATACAATCAAAAACATTTTTAAGGTTTTCGTTTTGTTTATAATATTCTATCATTGTTGTTATAAATTCTGTTAGTTTCAATTCTACCTTTTCATTGTATTTAAGAACTACTAAATCTTTAGGTGTTTGAGCACTAATAATATAATGTAGTTTTTCTTTACTAACATTATTATTTTCTAACATAACTATTGATACTGAGGGTTTTATGTTACTAGGAAATTTAACTATTTTACCCATGAAATCAAAATTCTCCATTTTTGGTTCTGTTGATTTTGGTTCTTTAATCACCTCTTGTTTATCATCTTTTACTTTTGGTGTATTAACTTTTGCAATTTTTTGCACAGATTTCTTAGTAGAAACTTTTGGTGTTTCTTCTTTCTTCTCATTTGTAAAATCTGTAAATTTCTTCAACATCTTAAATTTAATTAATTTGGTGCAATAGACATGAAACCCAACCGTTGCTATTTCTTAGTCAAGGTTGGGTCTTCAGTCCATTTTAGATTTCCTGAATCTGTCCTTGTCCTTGACCTTGTCCTTGAATCTGTCCTTGACCTTGTCCTTGAATCTGTCCTTGACCTTGTGCTTGACCTTCTTGTGCAGGAATTTCTTGTGCCGTTTCTTGTGCTTGTATGTTTTGTGCATCACCCTGTACTTGACCTTGTATTTGCATATCTTGTACTTGACCTTGTGGTTGTACTTGTGGTTGTACTTGTACATTTGAATAATCTGCACCCATTACTTCTAATGGTAGACTTTCAATTGATAAATTGTTTGATAAGTACTTTGCAATATATTCAGCGATTTCTGCGTCTGAGAATCTAGTAACAATACCTTCTTGACCAGAGTCTTTTGCTTTTTTCTTAAATGCGCTAATTATATTTGATGGTATAGCAAAACTTCTTACTATCCATTCTCCACCCATTTCAACAACATCCTCTGTTATTAAAGATGTACCTTTTTTTAAGTCTTTAAATGATTTGAAATCGTTCATGTTTTTCATATCGAAAAATATTATTTTTTATTATATATTAAAATGGTAAATCCACTTTTCTATTATGTATATATTAATCTATTATTTCGCTTTTTTGAACACACCCTTAAAGAAATCATTTATGCCTTTCTTATCAGATTGTTTAGATAAAAAATTGTAACCAACACTAACACCAATACTAACACCTGGTTTCCAATCATCACCGTATTTATTAAAACCAACACCAACATATGGTCCTAATGTTATTCTAGTAGGAATTGTTTTACTATCAGGCACAACTTTATCTATAGTCATAGCACCGTCTAATTCATCAAACTTAACCAATGGTGAAGGTGAAAATGCTTTAACTGTGTATGTGTTATCATCTTCTGTTAATGCGTATCTCAATTTAATATTGAAATAGTTAGTATCTAATTGTGAATATAATATAGATGGGTAATTATCTCTTACACTAATTTTACTGAACCCCTCTAATTTTTGATTTAACCCTTCATCAGCGAAATTAAATTCGAATGGTATATCAAATTTTGTTGAATCATTTGGATCTTGTTTAACTTTTCGTATTTCTGATCTTAATTCTGGCACTATAACACTAACATTACTTTGTATACCAGCAACCATATTTTTCATAGTCTTAAATTCTTCATACATATCTTCATTGTATTTCTTCAAGTCATCGACACTTTTTACAAGTAATGATGTTTTTTCAGAAACCATTCTATCTAACTCTTTATCATAATATGCTGTAATCGAATCATTCATGGCTATCAGGTTATTTTCATACATTGCCACATCTTTCTTGTGTTCTAATTTTTCTTGTTTAAGACTGTTACAAGTCCTAAGATTTAATATTATTAAGATTACTATTGCAATAACTAATGTGATTTTGATATATTTGTTACTAAAAGCAGTTTTAAAAAATTTGAGAATTCCTGTTAAAATGTTCATTATTTGTTTCTTTCTTTTTTCCTTAGTGGCAATTTGACAACTTCTGTAGCTTTCTTATTTGCTTCATCCCAAGGCGCAATTTCATAATATAATTTCTTCTTTTTCAAGAAATCATAATTGATTTCATATGTTTCTTTTTCAACATAGCCAATATTAATTGTATTAGGCGGAACCAAAACTGTAATTGTGAATGCACTTTGGAAATTATATGTAATTGCTGATGATTCATAATCTATCTCTAATGAATGATTAAAGCCATCCCAATCACCATTAATCCAATTACCACCCCACCATTCACCTTTGAAGGTACCATCATAAAAGGTACCATCGTACCAATTATCTTGATATGTTGCAGGATCAACATTAACGTTTGGTGTATATAACTGTATTCCAGAAAACAAATTAAAATTTTGTACACTTGTTTGATGATACCTATTCCATTCTTCGAAATTATCCTTAATAGTGTTAGTAAAATATGGCACATATTGACTTGCTCTAGTATTACTACTTACATTCATATCATAAAACATATTGTACATCATTTTATTTGGAGAATTACTATACCACTCACCTTGGTCCTCAAATAATGTGGTTTGATACTCTTCATCTATTATATTTGCGATATGATATGAATTAAACAATGCTATATCATGAAAATTGTGTCTTTCAGAAAAATCAACATCACCGTAATACCAAACAATATTATTTCTTGGATTATAACCAGCATAACTAAAATCATAATTATGTGACATAATTCTAAATAAATTATTCTGCTTATACATTTCATAACCAAATTTAAACATACCATCAATACTATCAACATGATAATTTGGATATTCTGTCGCAAAATCTTCGGAATTTATTTTTTCTATAATCTCTACTTTCCTTATTACAATTCTTCGTCTTTGATCTACACCATTTATTAAATCAACATTTGGTTGATTTATAAAAATTGATACACCATCATCAGCATTAACTGTGCTCAATGAAGACGATATTGTTGGTCTGGTCATAAAGAAATCTACATATTCACATTCTCTATCTCCTAGACCTTCATAACTTCCTGGATTCCAACCTGCCAAACTAGCACTATTCCATCTAGAAATGTGTTTCCAACCTCTCATTGGTGAAAAATTCCAAGGCGCATTTTTACCACCATATTGTGGATATTGGTTATAAACATCAGTAACATTACCTAATCCATCAAATGTACCATTTTGATAATATGTATATGTATAATTATATGTGTCATCAGAGTAAGAATCTAACATTGGCTCATTACCTTTATAATAGCCTTTTGTTGTACTTAAAACTGAACCTGTGTTTTTATCTGTTTGTGTCAATAACCAGAAACAACCCTCATTATACGCTGGGTGTTCTGAATCCTCTATATTAGAATTTTTGACAGTAGCACCATATGATGATGTCCAAGGACCATACCAATAATCACCATTATCAAAAACTTGTATATTATAGTCTTGCAATACTCCAGAATATTGTTCTGCTATTATACTACTAGAATTATCATCATTAATTAAATCATATGCTTGTTCTGTTGCTTGTGCTTCAGTACTTCTTTCAGAAGTTTCATCATCAATTTGTCGTATAGCAAAAGCACCAAAACCATCTAAAAAATATCTTCCTACAATCTCTTCACCTAATTCATCAACGAATATATTGTATGCACCAATAGCACCATAGTTATAATATTCTATACCAATATTATCAAAATTTGATGGATTTATGAGTGATGTTTGAACATTTTTAATTGTTCCAGTATCATCAATAATTTTATATCTAACTGGATTATTTGTCGGATAATCACCTAATGATTTATGATAATTGTCTATTTCACCTTCTCCACTACCCTCAACATAAGCAGAATGAGCATAATATTTCATTCTCATCATACAATGTTTATTTGTAAAATCATTAACTTTGTCTCTTTGATATATTACTTCGTATTTATTTGGATCATTAGCTAAATTGATACTTGTATTGTTCCAAGGTGGTAATTGCCACATATCATCACCATAATAACCAAACAATAAGTTATTATTATAAATAGAATCATTCTCAATATTTTCATGATTGAAAATGTTGGTGATTCTCATATTAGTACCTAAATAGAAAGTATCACTATTCACATTAAAGAAATCTTCACCACCATCAACATCAAATATGTATCTTTTATTTATCCAATCATAATCTAATATTTTTGTTGATATAGTTTTTTCTCTTAATTGATTACTTTCGAAATTTCTATTATAGAATTTTACCAATTTACCAGCACATTCAACTTGTGGTTCGATTGTACCAAACAAATCAATATAATGTAATGGATCATATTCCCATTTAAATTCAGATACAAAATATTCTCTCGTCCAACCATTACCATACTCCCTATGCTCTAATATCAAAGCAACAAGTGTATTCGAATCCCATTCATCACCAGCTTCTAGATAATGATAAATATTGAATTCTAATGTCTCAAAATCACTATCATTATTATTACTATCAACACCAAAACTCTTTTCGTATTTAATATCATCCACTATGACAGCAACGATATTATCATTGGTAGGTCTAGTAGGTGTGTCAGAGCTTTCAACAGATGACGATGTTCCATCACTTACCAATCTTCTGATTATCTTTATTGTTAATAGATAATGTCTATCTATATCATTTCTAAATCTTTCAAATATACCAGAATCGTTATCCATTTTAAACCAAATACCACCATGCTTGACACCATTAGCGGTTTCTGTATCAGGAAATCTTATAAGGCTTTTTGGTAACTTGTCATCAGGTGTATAAGTCATACCAACAGGTGCGATATTATCACCAAGCCTAAAATCAGTGTGTGATGTCGCAGTCATTGATGATAAATCACTTATATTATTTACAGTAGTTGAATTGTCTTTTAATTTTGTTTTTATTTGTGCAACTTTATAACTTGTTCCTGAAATCAATTCACCATCGAAATCTGTACAAAATCTTGTATAATTAGTAGAATTCATACTTGAACTATAAGTTAAGATATTACTTGTTGATAATGCGGCATTTGGTGCACCAATATCATATTTTTCTGCTGTATCACCACCTATAAATAAATTTTCTGTTCCATCTTCAGTATTTCTCAATGCTGGATATATTTTATTTGTTGTTTGTGCACCATTTATATCCAATCTTTCATCTATTATATCAAAATATACTCGATCAACATTATAATTAATGTGATCTTCATCAGGTTCATTATAAGTACCATAGAACGAATTTTCTGATGTTAAACCACTATTTGCTACTTTCCATGTACCAGTAAACATATCACCCGCAAGATAATGATTGTATTTTAATGAATTATTAGAAGGTACAGGATTTGGTAAAATAGAAATCCAATTATTTTCTTCACTACTGTAGCCTAAACTCTCTAAAATATCATATGGATCTACGAAATAAGATGGTTCAGAAAAACTTGGCATATCAGGCGAATCAAAAGCATATGCTCCAATAATCGGTGATTCTTTTACACCACTACTATACCTAATCATTTTATTGTTTCTATTTTTATATAAATTATTAAATATAACTCTATAATAAGGATTTTGTTCATATGTATTACCAGATGGAACAATTTTTATTAATCTTACACTAAATATATCTCTATTTGTATAGTTTCTTGAATATCTCAGTCTTCTGTTAGAGACATCATCTTGATATCCATTGAAAGCATAATTGTGGAATATTGGTTCCATAACCACGGACAATCTTGGACCATAATCTTTATAATTTGTTATTTCAGCAGCAGACACTTCCGTATAATCTATACCATCTTCTGCAAGTCTCGATTTTATCCAATCACTAGCTAAACTTTTAACTTTCATATTATAAAAATATGGTAAAATTATACCCCTACCTTGTGTAAATACCTCTACATCAATAGACACATTTTCATAACCATCTAAGAATAAATTAGGATCTACTTCTAAGTGTACACAATTCGACAAATAACCATTACTATACGAATATCCTGATATATCAATTATTTTATAAACACCTTCAATAAAATTTTCCGTATTTTGTGATACCTGTAAAGATATATTAGGATTTAGTGCAAATGCAGATGTATCATAACCTTGCTCTTCTGCAAAAGTTATTGACCTTGTTATTTCACTATCAGTTTTTTCTATTGCTGTTTTCTTAGTTTCAACAGTTTTTTCATCAATAGTTGTTTTTGAAATCGTTGTTTGTGAATCGTAATCAGTATTTTCATAACTTCTCTCACTAACAGCATCAAGATTATTGTCAATACCACCTAATCCACCAGGATCGGTTGGTTGAGTTCTTCTCGTTATTCTTAAGTATCTATCCCAACTCCAATTACCATTACCGTCTTTTATTTTTAGATATCCTTTTGTATAATCTTCTAAATCAACACTATTATCAAAATATAAAACATTACCAACCAACCTTGCATTAAAAGATCTTGCATTATAAATCATTGCTGGTCTATTGTGGCTGAAACCATTATCAATTCTACCTTTTTGAACACCACCTAAATCCCAAATAGGCTCTGTTTTATAATCTTCAACAAAATTGAAATCAGGATCATAAAGTAATTGTTTGTCATTATGAACTACTTCAAATCTCACTTTTGGATCTGGTTTGAAACCAGTTTTATTTTTGTCTAAATAAATATATTTTCTATACCATTCTGTTAGTTTTCTATCAAATGGTATAGGATTATCATCTCTTGAACTAACAACACCATTAGGATGCTTGAAATCACCAGAATATGACCCAGCATTATCAGAAACACCGAATATATCTGTTAATATCCATTTATCTAAAAGTCTATCATAAATATTTCCCGATTCTATTTCGAAGAAATCAACATCACTATTATTATTTTGGATTACAGAATTATCTGGCTTTTTAGTGGAAACCTTAGTTATCGTACCAACACCAGCCAAATTCCAATTTACATATGGTGTACCATGATATGTTGTTAAACCATCATCTATTACTTGTTTAGGCATAACATACCACCAAGGTGGTGGACAAGTACCATATATCCATTTAGAATTTTCACTGATTGAATCACCACCATAAATTATAAATTTACCAACATAATCTAAGTCATCTTTTGATATTGAGGATGTATGTTCACTATCATATAATACTGGCATAGGATATGTATAATATCCTGTGTTTGCTATTGACCAAACATTTCTGAAATTTCTATAAAATTCAGTTAATTCACTAGGCGTTGAGTTTTCAAATAAATTCTTAATTTTATCAAATTCAACTAGAATATATACTTTTCTATTGGATCCTACTCTATAATCTTTAATTCTATGTTGCATTCCAAACAACGTTTCAAAAGTTTTAAATGGTTCATCATTAGTATTTCCTACATTCGTTGGTGACATTACAGCACCATAATAATCAGATGTGATATTTATATCACTTAAGATTTCTAGCATCTTAGATATTTTAACTTTAGCTTCTTCTGTGTCACAATCAACAACAAATACAAACTCATAAGGTGATAATCTTAAGTTATTTGGCACTTCTTCATCAGTTGACCAAACTTCAAGATTCATATAATCTTTACCAGCATCTGTAGAATATGATGGCACTATACCACTAAATGTATTAATATCTGGTTGAAATGCTCTTAAAAAATCATCATTTTGTCCTATAAAACCACCAGAACCATTGGTGTCATGGGCGATGTTATAAGAACCATATGATAATGGATATATTGATGTTATTCTATATTCATCATTTCGTTCTTCCATTGGTCCTGTTGCACCACTTCGTTCAATTATTTGAGCACCATTATACCATATAGATAATGTAATATCATCTAATACACCACCTCTATTATTTCCAAACCAACCACTATAAAAATTACCATTATACCAATTACATTCAATATCAAGATAATCACTATAAAAAGTACCACCATCAAAAATACCATTATACCACATCATACCATTTCTCATATCACAATTAATAAACTCACCATTCCAAATATTGAAATTTCCATATCTATTAGCACCTGAAAGAGATTCGTATATAGATTCATATGATTCAACACCACCCATATAACAATTTTTAAATTGACCATCATAAATATTAAAGTAATTAGAATTAGGTTTAGATAATTTGTCAAAATCATCAAATTTTCTAACCATTCCACTATCACCATAATACCAAGGTCTAAAAAGACCTTGTAAAGCAATATAATTTTCACCAATTGGTTCAAAGTATTGATAGTTTCCTGAACTATATGATGTTGGATCATAATATGTGTTTGTTTCTATTATATCATATTCTGCATCCCACAATTCTTGTGAATTGAAACCAACCAATTGTACAGTTTTTCCAGCATCATTTAGAGAGAAGCTATGACCATTATCAAATTCTATGTATATTATATTATAAGGCATAAATGATGTGTTTAATACCGTTTTACTTCTTATTTTACACTTACTTAAATTCACATTTTCTGATTTAAAATATGTACTTCTTTGTTTTATAACATTAGTGGAACCAGTTAAATAAATTCTATTATTATCACTTTTACCATAAAATTTTCCATTATCTATATTTATTGGAGAAAAGAATAAACAATTATCAAAATCACCATTTTTTATTTCATTATTATTATGAAAATGTGTGAATCTAAAATTACCACCATATACTATTGAATCGGATATTTCATTTAATCCATATAAGGAACTAGTAAATGCAGAATTAAAATCATATGTTGGTGTCCACCATTCACCTAAGAATGAACCACCATAAATATTACAACTAGATAATCTGTTATATTGATAATCTACATTAGTTTCATTTGCAATAAATTCACCATCACAAATATTAGTATTTTTAATTGAACAATCATAAAATTCACCACCTGTTATTTTACCATTATTAATAGATGCTGAATATAATTCACCTCCTGATACATTTATATTTTTAACATAGAAAGAACTACCAGATATAGCAACACCACTATAAAAATCAGCATTATACATTTTACCATTTATAAAATTACCATCTAACCATTCTGTATATGTTATTTGTCCACCAATAAGTTGTGAATCTTGTCCCTTAAATTGACCACCTGAAAAATTACCGTTAATCCAGTATCTACCTTCCCAAACACCATCATAGAAAGTTCCATTTTCCCAAACAGCATCATTATTGTTTCCAAATGTACCACTAATAAAAGAACCACTTGTCCAATTATCAAGTGTAAATACACCACCATCCCATTTAGCATTTTTCCATACACAACTATTTTCTAGTTGTTGTGTATTATGAAAATAACCATCGAAAATTTCATAATTATCTATGTAACAACTATAAAAATATCCACCTCTTATAAATTTTGTATCAACTGATGCAATATCACAATTGAAAAAATTACCACAATAAATATTACAACCATTTATAGCATTACCATCTAACACATTATGTAAGAATGAATAACCATAATTACTATTATTGAGATTAGAATATTTTATAAATGTGTTATTATCAGAATCATAATCTAATAACAATGATACATAACCTGTTTCATATTTATGACAGAAATTAATATTGTTGATTTCACCACCATAAACCACGGCTTGTTTTAATTTTACATCATCATAAGAAGCAGGATTTATTATACTATTTTTTAAATATGAACCATCAACAATACCATCAAATATATTTATACTATCACCAACAACAGTAGAGACATAATATCCATCTAATTTAGAGCCTATTGGTATACTTATTATTTCTCTATCAATAACAAAACTATTATTGTTTTTTTCAACGTATAATACATTATACCCTTGAGCATAATTATTATAAAAATTTTCATCTCTAAAACTTACATAATATAAGTTATCTAAATCTAATTCACCTAAATCAGCAGTATTGCCAGAATAAGTAATAAAGACTGTATCACCTACTTCTATATGAGAATCAAGTTCTGTATATAATTTAATGTAACCATTGAAAGCGTCAATTTTTGGTATTAATTTCACAGCATTTACTGTTCCTATATCATCGTATCTAACTGTGGATGCCATATATCTGTTTTTAATTTTTATTATATATAAATTTAGACATAACGAAAAGAAATATATAATGAAAATATAAACATTGAAATGGACAAAACCAAAATTAAAGAATTCATAGAAAATCAATTTGTTGAAGATTATGAAGAAATTCATAAATTCATGATTGATGTAAATGAGACTCTTGAAAAAATGAACTTTGACATGTATGAATCATATAATGAGTTCTGTTTAGATATTGAAGATTCAATACTAGAAACATATAATGATTCCGAAATACAAATAGTCACAACACAAATGATAGTTGTCGCACTAAATAATATGATAAAATATAAGATAATGAAAGACGACAATTATGAAGATAAAATAAAAGAATATTTTGATAATTCAGAAACCGTTCTGGATGAAATAAATAGATTAAAATTGAAAAATTTAGAAAAAAATTAAAAAAATTTCACTCTCCGTAAGTGATTGTGGATCAAGCTATTGAGTTATTGTAATATACTGATTTCCAATCACTTATAAATTTCCAAAAAACCACATTTTTAAAACAATATATACTATTGTAGGTATATTCCAACAGATTGAAAAGAGAGAAATTCTTACATTTCGAGCAAAAAAAGATGTCAGAAAAAATCAACTTTTATTTGTTGAATGAATATATTGATTAGAAAGATTTTTAAGGCGCTTTAAAAGTTTTCAATTTGGTTAGAATTCCACAAAAATTCATTATGAAGCATTGACAAGACATTAAAGGCAATTAAAAGCATTAAAGGCATATCTAAGGCTTCATACACAATTTAATTAAAATTAAAATGAGTAAAGAAATTTTAGCAGATGATTTTCTATTTTCAGGATTAGAAGCAAATGACGAAACAATGTCGGTATTCGACAAAACAACCACAAACAATGACGGAATTTACCGTCCAAACTTAAAGGACGCTGCTGATAAAAAAGTAGGCTACAAAGCAACTTTAAGATTCCTTCCAAACTTATTAGAATCAGGTAAAATTGGTGCAAGTGCAATCGAAAAACATATTCACTATGTTGATATGAAAAACGAAGCTAACTTAGCTGGTTATTATGATTGTAAGAAGAATCACGAACCAAACTGTGAACTTTGTACTGAGTATTGGAAGTTGAAAAACTCAAAGAACGCTGCTGACAATGAAAAAGCAGATCTAATCAA
>Ga0172382_10011743_pt1 | contig 11536 bp, 10 predicted proteins | sample Leawel138RmetaG_FD_122245 | JGI IMG/M metagenome (GOLD analysis project Ga0172382, IMG submission 122245) | Leachate microbial communities from a municipal landfill in Southern Ontario, Canada - Leachate well 138R metaG | ecosystem: Engineered > Solid waste > Landfill > Unclassified | place...
CTTTTTCAAGGTCTTCCATATTGTTGTGTTTAAAACGGTGGAGGTTTACCCCTTTTTTTGTCCCCAAGGCTAAAAATATCCCATCCATGATAGAGGCATGGTTGTATTTATCGACAATGACATGGTCGCCCCTATCTAAAAGGGCAAAAAGGGCACCTAAGTTTGTCTGGTAACCTGTGGTGAAGCATAAAGCGGCACTTTTACCGACAAAATCTGCCAACTCCTGCTCAAACTCTTCGTGTAAATCCAACGTTCCGTTCATAAACCTAGAACCGCTGCAGCTGGTACCAAATCTCTCTGTGGCATCCTCGGCAGCCACTTTAAGGCGGATGTCGTTTGCCAAACCCAAATAGTTGTTTGAGCCCAACATTATGAACTCTCTTTTATCTATGTAAACTTTTGTTCCTTCACTTTTACTGATAGGTTTGAAGAAAGGGTATAATCCTGTGGCACGCGCCTCTTTAGCAGCAGTAAAATTATAACACTTATCAAATATTGAAGCAGTAGTGCTCTTATTCATAAAATACCCCCCTTTTTTTTCTCTATCGTATCCTATCTATTTGCTTTACACAATACAGAAGAGTGTCAAGAACAAAGATAAAGAAATCAAAATTAAATTCACCTTTTAAATCTCCATACGAACGATAATTTCCGGTTTCTTATAACCCGACGGGTATTTATTTAGAATGGCCAATTCTATATATGTTATTATTTTTCGATGTGTTTCAACTTAGTTTTGCATCAGCTTTTACAAAAGAAAAATTATCCGATAGCCCGCTTTGCCCGTGATGTCGGAATAACCAGAAGCCACCTGTACCGTCTGCTCAACGGAGTCAACAGTCCGACACTTGAGACCGTTAAATTAATTGTCGATACTTTGGATATCTCTCTGACTGAATTTATCTCTTTGATTGAAAAGTGTGAACAGTTAAATAAAAAGTCTAAAGGGGCATAAACTTAAACACAAGGTAGCCCCGCTTGTGCTATAATGCTAAAAAATTTTAAATTGCTAAAGCTTAAGTGGCTTTTCATAGATAGCAAAAAACAGAAGGCTCTTGCTTGATTGCACAAAATTCGTTAAAGAGGATGTAAAAAGAGCTTAACGCCATCTCAGCTAGGAGAACAAAAGTTATGCAACAACCCTATGATGTAATAATCATCGGTTCGGGAATGATAGGGGCAATGGTTTTAAGAGAACTCAGCCGATTCTCCTTGAAAATTGCCGTCATTGATAAAGAGACCCAGGCCGGTCTCGGTGCCTCAAAAGCATCACTTTCCTATATCCACCGTAACCACATTAATCCTCCGGGCAGTCTCAGAGCCCGTCTTTGTAACAACTCCCAGCAAAGCTACCGAAAACTCTCCCAAGAGTTGTCTCTCTCCTACAATGAACTGGATGAAATTAACATTGCTTTTGATAAAGAGCAGGAGTATCTGGTAAAAAAGAGGATGGAGTGGGCTCTTAAAAACGGCGAGACAAGTTTTCGTTTAATTACCAACAAAGAAGTTGCAAAACTTGAGCCCCACCTCAACCAAAATTTTACCTATGCCACCTTTTCAGAAGACCACGGTTTGATTTATCCCCCCGAATGGGCCTTTGCTTTAATTGAAAATGCCAAAGACAACGGTGCTGATGTTTTCTTCAACACCGAAGTTATAAACCTTCAGTACTCCGATAACAAAATCTGGGATATTTATACCGACAGGGGAAAATTCCAAGCCCGTTATCTTATCAACGCAGCAGGCTTATATGCCGATTACATTGCCCACATGGCAGGGGACAAAGAGGTTCAACAGTTTATGACTAGAGGTACCTTTGCCATTTTTGATTCGGCAATTGCCTCAATTATGAAACACATTATCTATGTGGGAGGAGTGACTCCCGAATGGAGCCAGTCAATAAGCCCGACTGTCCATGGCAACCTCATTCTCGGAATGGGACACTTTAAGACTCCCGACAGCCCGACAGACACAAAAGTTACCCAAGAAGAACTCGACATTATTTTAAGAATGGGAAAAGAGATGATCCCTACCCTTCCTTTGGATGATTTAATCACAAGTTTTGCCGGAATTAAAACAACCAACAACTTAGCCTCCGACGGTGATTTTTATGTCGGCCCCTCGACAGTATCATCTACGATGTTCCACGCTTTAATCTGTTCACCGGGAATAACTGCGGCTCCCGGAATAGCCAATGAGATGTTAAATCTCCTATCCGATGCCGGTTTAGATTTAAAAGAGAAACCGGTGTTTAAGAACACCCGGGAAGCCCTGTTTCATTTCAGCGAAGCAACCGATGAACAGATAAACGCAAAGATTAAAGAGAATCCTCAGTACGGCCACCTTATATGTCGCTGTGAAAAAGTCTCGGAGGGAGAGATTCGGGAAGTGATAAGAAGAGGAGCATCGACTATTGAAGGGGTAAAGCATCTGAGCAGAGCTGGAATGGGGCGCTGCCAAGGAGGCTTTTGCAGCCCTTTAATACTAAAGATACTCTGTGAAGAGTTGGGTATTTCACCTGCCGAAGTTACACGTCGGGGAAAAGGATCCCCGGAGATTGCCGCTTCTGATAACGAGGAAGAACACAATGATTAACAATAAAAATATAATTGATTTAGACCTTTGTGTTATTGGAGCAGGACCGGCTGGATTGGCAGCCGCAACCGAAGCTAAAAGACTTGGGATAAAAAATGTTGTGGTTTTTGACAGGGATGAAAAAGCCGGAGGAATATTGGCTCAGTGTATCCACCCCGGCTTTGGTCTGCAACGGTTTAAAGAGGAGTTGACAGGTCCCGAATATGCCCACAGAGAGCTTGAAGCGGCACTAAAACAGAATGTTGAAATTGAGTTAAACTCAATGGTCATTGAGATAAAACCTGATGGGATTATCAAAGTAGCCTCAGCTAAAGGTCTTAAAACCTATCGGTGTAAATCGATAATCCTTGCAATGGGGTGTCGGGAGCGGACAAGAAGTAATGTCAGAATTCCCGGAACAAGACCTGCCGGTATTTTTACTGCCGGTAAAGCTCAGAGATTGGTTAACATCGAAGGCTTTCTGCCCGGTCGTAAAGCAGTTATTATCGGCTCGGGTGATATCGGGATGATTATGGCAAGACGCCTGATTTTAGAAGGGTGTCAGGTTGAGGCAATCATTGAGATAAATTCATACACAAGCGGCCTTATCAGAAACGAAGTGCAGTGTATCCATGATTTCAATATTCCCCTTTTGTTAAGTCATCAAGTGACAATGATTCGCGGCGATCAGCGAGTTGAGGAGATTACCGTTGCCCAAAGAGATTCTTTTGGCAAAATCATACCTGAAACCGAAAAACAAATAGCCTGTGATACCATTTTACTTTCGGTCGGCCTTATTCCCGAAAACGAACTTTCCAGAAATGTCGGTATAACCATCGACAACAGTACAAAAGGCCCGCTTGTAGATAACTTTTTAGCCACAGACAGAGCCAATATTTTTGCCTGTGGAAATGTGTTACATGTCAATGACCTTGTCGATGAGGTCTCTTTTGAGGGGGAGTTAGCCGCAAAAGCCGTTGCTGCAAAATTAACAGGTAACATTGTTAAAATGGCAAAAGAAGTTAAACTAACAAAAGGTGCCAACATTGGTCAAATAGTACCTCAACAACTCAGTTATCCTATTGAAAGTCGTATCTCAATCAGGGTAAAAGAACCTACCGGCCCAACAACCGTAAAAATCGGAGAGGTATTGAAGAAACGGTTGCCTTTCAGCCGGCCGGGGGAGATGATTGTCGTAAAACTAACAGGTGCTCAAATTGAGGAGTTAGCGAAAGCAGGCAGCAGCAGGGAGGTTTCAGTTGAGTGACAACGAACGTGAAATTATCTGTATAGTATGTACTCAGGGCTGTAAAGCCATTGTCGGTAAAGAGGGGTTAGAGTTTAGTATAAAAGGGAAACTGTGCAAAAGAGGCCTTGATTATGTTAAACAGGAGTATCTGAATCCCAAGCGGGTTTTAACAACAACTGTTAGGATTAAAGACAACCCGAATAAAATAATTCCCGTTCGGACAAGTGCCCCTATCCCTAAAGAAAAAATGTTTGAGATTATGAAAGTGATTAAAGCAACAAGGGCAGAAGCTCCTCTGAAAGTCGGAGATGTAATTATACCCAATATTTTAGATACAGGAAGTGATGTTATCTGCACAGGGTCTTTGTTAGTTTAGTTGACTTTCACAACAGCTGAAGCCACAATTTAAAAACGTGTTACTTAAAGGAAGCTCTATGATAGAAGTCCAAAAGGTTGTTCGCACTTACAAAGTTGGCTTAACTGAAGTATTGGCGTTAAGAGAACTCTCCTTAACTATTGAGAAGGGAGAGTTTGTCGCAATAGCGGGCCCCTCAGGCTCGGGTAAAACAACGCTATTGAATCTATTGGGTTGCATCGACTCTTTTGACGGCGGAGAAATAATTATTGACGGTCAGAGACTCTCGGCAATGGATAAAAAAGAGAAAACCGAATTCAGAAAGCACAATGTCGGTTTTATTTTTCAGACCTATAATTTAATTCCGGTTCTTAGCGCTTATGAAAATGTCTCGTTTGCCCTCTCGATTTTAGGTGAACCTGCATCGGTCATAAAAGAAAAGACGTTCAATATTTTAGAGGAAGTCGGATTAAAAGAATTGGAAAACAGATTCCCCAACCAGCTTTCAGGGGGACAGCAACAAAGAATTGCCATAGCCCGAGCCCTTGTTAAAAACCCCAAATTAATATTAGCCGATGAACCGACGGCTAACTTAGATTCTGAAACAGGTAAAGAGATTTTAGAGTTAATGACCCAAATGAACAAAAAACACGGAACTACCTTTATTTTCTCTACCCATGATCAGATGGTCATGGAGTATGCAAAACGACTTGTTTTTTTACATGATGGACAGATAGTTAACGATGAAAAAAGATGAATTTATATTTATTGTTAAATTGGCCTTTAAAAACATGTGGCATTATAAAAGAAGGACTATTATAACTGCTGCTTCAATCGCTATGGGCTTAGCAATGTTCATCATTGTCGATTCGTTGTTGATAGGAGCCGAAAAAGAGTCGGAGAATAACTTACGGTGGTATGAAACAGCCGATATCGTAATAATGGAGACCTCTTATTTTGAAGAGCGTCTTTACAAAGATATAAATCACACAATTACAGGGAGTGCTAAAATCGTCAGCAGACTTCAAGAAAACGGGTATCGGGTCGCACCAAGAATTACTTTCTTAAGTGAAATGTTTTTTGGAGGAGTTGATTTTGATGAAGAGGGACACATCGCAACAGTTGTGACGGCAGTTAAACCGGCGCCAGACAAAGAGGTCTTTAAATTACACTCAACTATTGTTGAAGGGCGCTACATTGAGCAAAACAGTCACGAGGCTGTAATCGGCTCATTTTTAGCCGAAGATATTGATGCAAAAGTAGGTTCGTTTATAACACTCCTTTTCCAGGGCAAAGGGGGATTCTTTGAACTTATCGATTTAGAGATTGTGGGAATTACCGACTGTCCTAACCCAAACGTCAACAGGTCTCTTTTGATTGTCGATTTTAATACAATCAGTGATTACTTGGAAACTGATTATGAAGCTGCCGAAATATATGTATCTCTCTCCTCTTTTTCCAATCTGAATAGAGAGATTCAGAAAATAGAGAAAATTTTAGAAACAAACAATAACAGTTTAAAAGTCGTCGGTTGGGAAGAGCTCTCCAAAGACTATTTGGCCATTGCCAAAGCAAAAAGAGGAGGTTCTGCCCTTATTTTGGTTTTGGTCTTTATCATTGCCGTGGTGGGAGTTTCCAACACAATGCTGATGGCTATTTATGAGAGGACAAAAGAGGTTGCCGTAATCCGCTCCTTTGGTGCAAATGATAAATTTATCTACATTCTCTTCAGCGCCGAATCGGCTTTTGTAGGGTTACTGGGAGTTCTGATTGGATTGGTAATTGCTGTCAGTGCAAATTTATACATGGTAAATATTGGGTTTGACTTTGGGTATATGATGCGTGAAATCGATATCGGCTACAGAATTCAAAGTACTATGCACGGTTCTTGGAATTTTTTATCAATGGTACTCTCCTCTATGTTTTGTCTTTTTTTCTGCGGTCTGTTTGGAGCTCTTTTCACCCGCAGAGCCTTAAAAAAGGAGATTTCAGATGCCCTCAGAGACTCTTAGAAGGAACAAGTTTTGAAACTTATAAAAATTGCATACAGAAATGTTTTTAGAAACAAAAAGAGGAGTCTCCTCTCGGGCAGTGCCGTTGCGGTTGGGGCAATGACTATTGTCTTTCTTTTTGCCCTCATTGAGGGAATGCGCCTCGATATGGAGACAAATTTAGTAAACTTTTTTAACGGTGAAATCAGAATAAGAGACAGAGATTATGAGAAATATGAGAAATACAATCCGCTGCATCTAAATATAATTTGGGATGAAATTGAACCTTTTTTAATTCAACATGAAGACATTAAAGCCTACTCTCCCCGCGTTGTCTTTTCCTCCTCTCTCTATATTAATGAAAAAATGCACCCCGCCATCGCCTTTGGAATAGATTTTGCTTTAGAAGCGAAATATCAAAAATTAGACGACATCTTATACGAAGGGCGTCTCCCTTCTGATAATGAAAACGAGCTCTTAGTGAGCCTAGCATTGGCAAAAAACCTCAACTTAAAAATCGGGGATAAGATCACGCTGCTTTCAACAACCGCTGAACGCTCTACCAATGCAATTACCTTAAGCATCGTTGGATTGGCAAACTTCGGTGTTGATTCAATGAAACAACCAATAACTTGGCTTCCATTGCAACGCGCCCAACATTTTTTAAAGATGGAAGCAAGAGTCACAGAGATTCTTTTAAAGGTAAACGGTAACCGAACACTTGTAACAGAAAAACTCAGAACCCAATTGGATGACAGAGATTATGAAATTAAGAGTCTGCAAGAGTCTGATATAATCTACGATATGATGGAGATGGTTCAGAGTGTTTATTATATGATTGCCCTCTTTTTCTTTCTTTTGGGAAGTACCGTTATAGTCAACACAACGGTTATGGTTGTTTATGAACGGATAAGGGAGATTGGAACTCTCAGAGCTTTGGGAATGCACAATCGCCTACTAACTACCCTCTTTCTCCTTGAAGGAGTAATCATCAGCAGTGTAGGAGCCTTTGTAGGTGTTGTGGTAGGCTCAGGTGTATCTCTATTGTTTAACAGAATAGGAATAAATTTTACCCAGGCTCTCAGCGGAGTCGATATGAACATCTCAAATATAATTTATCCGGTACTTGATCTGAAAACTCCTGTTATAGTCTTTGTTTATGCTGTTTGTGTTTCTGCTTTGGCTACCTTAATTCCTTCAACAAAAGCGGCAAAAATAGAAGTGGTGGAGGCTTTAAAATATGTATAAAAGAATCCTCTTTTTTGGTTTGTTCCTTATAATAATCTCTTCACCTGCTCTGTTTTGCCTCACTGCACAGCAGATAATAGAGAAAGCAGAGAATAGGGAGAGTTTTCAGTCAACCTACTCTGAGGGAAGAATAGTCTCAACTGACCGTTTTGGTTCTAAAGAGAGCAGTTTTAAATCATGGTCTGAAGGCAGTGAATCGGCATTGTTGGAATTCAGTGACGGGCAACGGGTTTTAAAGACCAAAAATGATATTTATCTCTATTATCCTGATGCCGAAGTTGTAATCAGATTGCAAGGCTCTGCTTTGAGACAATCTGTTTTGGGCAGCGACCTTTCGTATGAAGATGCTTCGGGTTTTGGCGATACCCTCTCCAATTATGATGTTGAACTGATTTCAGACCGGCTTTTAAATAACAGGGACTCTTATCTGCTCTCTTTAGAGGCAAAATCTAAAAATGTTGCCTATCCAAAACAGTTGATTTGGGTCGATAAAGATAACTTCATAATAATGCGAAGGGAACTTTATACAAAATCCAACCGATTGTTAAAAGAGATAGAGGTGTTGGAAATAGGATCTTTTGAGAACGAACTTGTCCCTAAAGTGACGTCTGTTGTCGATAAATTAAAAAAAGAGTCCTCAACGAAAATGTATTTGGATCTATTGCATCTTAACGTAAATCACGACAAGTCACTCTTCAGCCTCCAAAATTTAACTTGGTAGAGTACTATGAGAAGATTCTTAATTTTAGTTTTTGTTATCCTAACTCCTTTTTCTGCTTTTGCGTTAAACACAAAAATGGTTCTGCTTAACACACTGATGCCAAACGAAACTGACTCCTACACCTATTTTATCGATGCCAACATCAATCTTTCTGTCGGTGGTTTGATTCAAAGCAATGTAAAAAGTGAGCTCTCTGTCAACTACTCTTCATTTAAACAAAAGCTTAGTCTTGATAAAGCCTACATAAAAGCCCGTTTTGGCAAAAGTCAAATAACAATCGGAAAAACCCTCTTAGATTACTCCCCTTTTTTCATCTTGGATGCTTCAAAAGTCCTTTTTAACAGTGAAGAGAGCCTCTTTTTGCCTTTACCAAACAGATGGTTAACTACTTACTACCTTTCACTGGGAAACTTTTCGTTTTTAGAAGCGACTGTTGCCTCCGAAATCTCACAAAACCCAACTGTTGCCACCCGTTACAAAACAGAGATAAAATCTCTCTCAATTGAATCTGCATTGGCTTATCGTCCAATTGAAGATGACAAGATGAGTTTAGCCTCTTATGTGGGAGTCCAAGGAGCAATGGCTTTAAACTGGGCAGTGGCTACGTTAATAAATATCTCCCCTTTTGATAAGAACTCACTTTTAATCAGTGGGGCAGTTTTCAAACCCTTTTCGGTAGCCTATTCTGATACACTTACAGTTAAATTTGAGTCTTTGCTAAAACCTTTTAACATAAAGGAGTTTTATCTCAATTGCGAACTCAGTTACTCAATCGGTAATTTAGGGACACTCTCTTTAATTGCCCAGATAGAAGCTCTTAAAGAGAGTCGGATTATAACTAATGGTACTTTCAATATTTATCAGGACTTTTTTATTATAGGAAATGTGATAATCCCTCTTAAAGAGAAATTCTTACCAACAGTAACTGTAGGCTTCAGCTATTCTTTTTAAAAAGTTCACTCCCAGATTATCAGCTTTATCGTTGAGTATTACCTGTTCTTCTTAGCTTTACTTTGCCGCTTTCCGTCAGCCTGTACTTTTGCAGGCGGCTTGTCGGTTTATCTGTCACAGTCATTTCAACAAACCCTATTTTTAAAAGTGGTTCTATATGCCGTTTAAATGCGCGGGAATCACCACTCATTCCAACTCTCTTAAAAATTTCTTTGCGCGACAGTGTTTTACCATTGAGTGATTTTAGTACGTCTATCGGGGTGCCACTCAATTCCACTTGGTGCTCATCTATGTGCTTAACTTGATCACCGATGGTATCAAGAATCACCGCAAGTGTGAATTCTATAAACGCACTACTGTTATTTTCTCTTTTGGAATTCTCAATTGCCCGGTAGTACTGCAAACGCTTTTCATACATCACAGATTCCATAGGAATCCAAGCGAAAATGGCATTCCATTTTGAAAGAAGCAAAGTTTGCCACAGCCGCCCCATACGTCCATTACCGTCGGAAAACGGATGAATAATTTCGATTTCGTAGTGTAGTATCGCGCTTTTAAGCACGGGATGTAAATTGGAAGTCTTTGCCCAATCCAATAGGTCTTGGATAAGATTGGGAACAAACTGCGTTCTTGGACCAATATGCACAGTTATGTTACCATTAACAACACCTACATCTTCTTTGCGAAACTTACCCGCATCATAAACTAAGCCCTGTGTCATTAACCTATGAGCTTTCAAAAAGTCCTTCACAGAGTAAGGGTCAAACTCCATCACCTTGTCGTAGGCTTCGTAGGCGTTCTTTACTTCCCTAATTTCGGTCTGCTTACCGGCAACTATCTTACCCTCAATTACGGAAGCCACCTCACCGAGAGTCAGAGGGTTACCCTCAATGGCTAGCGAAGAATAAATCGTTCTAACAAGGTTATTTCTATGCAGGCGGATGTCCAGTTTGAAATCTGTCGAGTATTCCAGTCTCGTTACTGTCTCAACGATTTTTGCCAAGTAATCGGCAGCTTTTTCAGTTATAGTGTAGGGCGGTTTATCACCCATTTTATTCATCTCCTAAACTTTCGCCTGCACTTCAACGTATTTTCTGCAATCCTTTATAATTCCTTTGTAATAGTGTTGTTTGTTTCAGCTATTCTTTTTGAAAAGCTCAATAAAATCTTTTTGATTCAGGGCTTCAGAGAAATAGAAACCTTGGTAGTATTGCACTCCCAAAGATTTAATAAACTCGAGTTGCTCCTCTGTCTCTACCCCTTCGACTAACACAGGAACTTTAAACTCTCTGGCCATCCCAACCATTGCTTTTATAATAACTCCGTCATCCTCTTTCGGGTAATCTTTAATAAAAGAGCGATCTATTTTAAGAAGGTCTATCTCTAAATCGTGCAGGTAACTGAGAGATGAAAATCCCACCCCAAAATCATCAATGGCAACTCTGATGCGTTCTTTGCGCAATCCGCCGAGAACTTTTTTGGCAACATCCACATCTGTCAAGAGGGTTCTTTCTGTCAATTCAACAATTATTCTGTCATGTTTAATGTTGTACTGTGTGAGTGTTTTTACGAAATGAGGAATCAGATTAACATCCTGTAACTCAGAGGGGCATGTGTTTATCGAAACACTGATGCTGCCTTGTTGCAGAGAATCCAATTCATTCAAAAAAGCAGCCGCTTGTTGAAACACATAAACTCCCAAAGCCCGCTCATGCCCGTTTTTTTCAACAATTGGGATAAACTCAGAAGGGGAAACCTCTTTTAATTTGGGATGATTCCATCTGGAGAGAGCTTCACAAGAGACAATTTTTGAGGTAGCTATCTCTATAATCGGTTGAAAGAAAACCTCTATTTCACCCTCTTTAATTGCATTGGGCAACGACTCCAAAATTGAGTAATACCTGAGGAGGTAGTCATCTATCTCTTTATCGTAACTGAGAGTTCCGTTTCGCCCGAAATGGCTTAACGCAGCAATGGCCATTTTAGTTTGTCGCAGCAACAGTCTGCTGTTTCTCACTTTCCGGGATAAACTGGAAACTCCGATTCTCACTATAATCGGAAATTGTTTCTCTCTAATCTCAAATGGTTTTTCAAAAACTTTCTCTATACTGGAAATAGCATTCTGGTAATTGTATCTGGTTATGGTTTTTGTTAAAAGAAATGTTCCCAAAAAGTACTGGATTAAAAGGTCATCGGCATCCAATATTTTCAGAAGTCTTTTTCTAATCTGTGAAGCAATAAGATACTCACCATCCAATGAACAATTTGACTCAATGATATCAACATTTGTTATTTGGACAATCGCAACAACAAACTCTTCTTTATTGGCAAGCTTACCCTCTATCATTTGAAGCGGAAAGAACTCCAAGTCTTCCCCTTTGACCCTTTTCTCATTTGCAACGTTAGCCAACAATTCGTTAGAAATATTTCTGGGATTGGAATATAAA
>Ga0172382_10011745_pt1 | contig 11536 bp, 9 predicted proteins | sample Leawel138RmetaG_FD_122245 | JGI IMG/M metagenome (GOLD analysis project Ga0172382, IMG submission 122245) | Leachate microbial communities from a municipal landfill in Southern Ontario, Canada - Leachate well 138R metaG | ecosystem: Engineered > Solid waste > Landfill > Unclassified | place...
CTATCTGTTGCCGCCAATAGGCAGCCTTCTCGTCCTTCGTCATAACCATCCCTCCTCGCGGTATGCGGGTCAGGATCGGTTAGGTCAGAAAGTTTGGGAAGGTGGGTTGCTTAGACGCTTACAAACCAACAGCAAAACGAGCCCGAGTAGGCGCATACGCATCACCGTTCCGACCATGCCAAAACGTTTAATGAGCTTCAGACCTAATAGGGACATGATAGCCGCGCTAAAAAAAGCCAATGCCATAGCTCCACCAATAGCGGCTGGCCCCACGCCAAAACGTAAATGAAACCAATAGGCCATAAGCGGTCCGACCATCCCAATACCTAAGCCGTTCAGCGCATTGATGCTGCCGAAACGTAATAAGGTTTTCCAGAGAGGAGAAACGTTTTTCGCATCATCCATATGGGGGGTGCGATGCTCAAGTGTTGCAGAGGTCTGTTGTACAGGTTCTAAACCGGTAGTGGGCGCCTCTTCAGCCTTCTGCAAAAATAACAAACAGAAAAATGAGCCCACTAAGACAATCACAAAAAGCGGTCGATAGGCTTCCGGTCCAGGAAGTATTTCCGCCCACAAGCCCGGCAGCGTGGCGAGCAGGGCTCCCACCGTCATGCCGAAGAGCCCTACGCTGGTATTGATGTGAAAAATTCGGCTCCAAGCATCGTCGCGGACGCTACGCGACATCCAAGACTGTTCGGCGGGTGCAAAGGGGCCTGCACCGCCATTAGCGCCTCTCCCAAATGCACCAATAATAGCCGCTAAAGCCAGCCAGATCGGTGTTGTCGTGCTGAGTGCAATAGCGGCAGCAACAATTTGTAGGCCTTCATAGCCGAGTAGGAATTGTCTGGCGCCAAAGCGATCACTAAGTGGCCCGACCAGTAACGTGGCCAAAGCGCCGACGAGTAGGCTCACGGAATACAGGCTACCAATATGAATGGCCGACCAGTGCAAAGCGTGCAGATAAAGGGCGAAGTCTACGACCAAGGCTCCTTGCCCGACACTGCGGGCAAGTCGAGCACCCATCAAGTGACGTGCGTTTGGAGGAATATTTTTTAGCAACAAGGCGCACACTGAGGATGTTCTGAATTTTGTGTATACGGCGTTTTCATTTAACCTGATGGCATCCGGTCGCGAAGCTGGATGATAAAGCGGTTCCGTGCGGTTTTCCAATCCCCTAACGGAAGGATTCATTGCTGGCTGATGTTCTACGAGGCTTAATAAAATAGTCCAATAAGGGACCATCGCTCGGGAAGGAGCCCCATTTTTCAGCAAATGTAACCGTCAATATGCAAGATTTCGTTAATGAACCAATAATATGAAAATACTGATCATTGAAGACGAACCAAAAACCGCCACCTTTTTAAAAAAAGGTTTTACGGAGGAAGGCGATGTCGTAGATATTGCCAGCAATGGTGTAGACGGACAACATTTGGCGGCGACAGGGGAGTACGACGTCATCGTGCTGGACGTCATGCTGCCGCAGCGGGATGGCTGGTGGGTGTTGCAGGAAATCCGTAAGCGGCGAGCCGATCAGCCAGTCATCCTGCTGACGGCCTTGGATACCGTCTCCCAACGGGTAAAGGGTCTGCAGCTCGGCGCCGATGATTATCTGGTCAAGCCCTTCGCCTTTTCCGAACTGCTGGCGCGGGTACACAACCTCCTGCGCCGCTATAACGTGCGCTCCGACGACGTGCTCCATTGCGCGGATCTGGAGATCGATCTGCTGCGGAATAAGGTCTGGCGGGCGGGAGAAGCCATCGGCCTTGCCCCTCAGGAATATCGGCTGTTGGCCTATCTGATGCGCTTTCCCGGCGAAGTGCTGACCCGTACACGGATCGCCGAGCAGGTCTGGGACATGAATTTCGATGGCGACAGCAATGTGGTGGATGTCGCGATCCGCCGGCTGCGCAGAAAGGTCGACGACCCCTATTCCGGCAAGCTGATCCATACCTTGCGAGGAGTCGGTTATGTCCTTGAAACACGCGACTGAGGCCCTCCGCCGCGTTACCAGTTCGATAGCCGTACGCCTGACGTTGTGGTATGCGTTGCTCAGCGTTTTATTGATTGCCGCCGCTGGCAGTGCCTTGTATTGGGTACTCGCGGAGCAATTGCGGCAGGTCGACAGCCAGATTTTGGCCGGGAAGATCGATGCGGTGCATAGCGCATTGAGTCGGCATGCCGGGAATGTCGAGGCGCTACGACATGAAACGCAACTGGAGGCGAGTACTATTCGCGGCGTATTCATCTGGGTCAGCCGCCCCCCCGCCGGCATTATTGCCCGCAGTCGTGACTTCAATCCGCTTCTGGACAGTCCACGACCATTCACGAAATCACCCGATACTCTGAAAAAAACGGAGTGGAAATGGAAAATACACGATCACGATCATTATCTGGTCATGGCACAACGCGTTGCAGGTAATCCGCCCACAACGATTTATGTCGCCATCAGCACCACGCAGAATGCGCAATTTTTGGCTATTTATCGGCAAGTGCTGCTGCTGGCGACTATCCTCGTCCTGCTGGCGGCGGTGGCGGCGGGCCATCTGATTGCCCGGCGGGCTATGCGACCGGTCGCACGGTTGGCGGAGATCGTCGATGAGCTGGGTGCTGGGCAGTTGCATCGGCGTGTTGCAGATGAACATTGGCCGGGCGAGCTGCGTACTCTGGCAGCCAACTTTGACCGCCTGCTGGGTCGGCTGGAGACCTCCTTCAACCGCATCTCGCGATTCTCCGCAGATATCGCCCATGAATTGCGCACGCCCCTGCATATCCTGCGCGGCGAGGCAGAAATCGCACTTTCCAGAGGCCGCAGTCCGGCGGACTATCAGGCGTGTATCGAGTCGGCTATGGATGAATACGGGCGGCTTTCGCGCATGGTGGACGCCCTCCTCTTTCTCGCCCGCGCGGAGCAGCCAGATGCCCAGCTCGACACACCGTTGCTGGACAGCCGGGAAGAAGTGGCGGCAGTCTGTGCCTTTTATCAGGCGATGGCCGACGAGTTAGGGGTTGCGTTGGTCAACGGGGCTATTGGACCAGTGGCGGCGAATCCCGGACTGTTGCGGCGCGCACTGGGCAATCTGCTCGGCAACGCGCTGCGCCATACCCCTGCGGGCGGGCAGGTCAGTATCCGAACCGCCATTCAGCCATCGCTGCTGCAGATCATCGTCAGCGATAGCGGTTCCGGGATAGCACCAGAGGACCTGCCGCATGTGTTTGACCGCTTTTATTGCGCGGATGCGGCGCGACTGCGTCAGGGTCAGGGCACCGGGCTGGGGCTCGCCATCGTGCAATCCATTATGCAGTTGCACGGCGGCGAGGTCGCACTGCAGAGTGAATTGGGGATGGGCACCACCGTCACTTTATCTTTCCCGATTGTCGCGACAGAAACTCTGGAATCGCACCAAAGATGACGAATTCGACAGGTTGCGGTCATCTTCTGGTTTCCTGCGTTTGCGATGATGCGCCAATGACCGCAGCAGTTATGGCGGTATTTATCCTGTGCGGAGATAAAATTGTAGTGGCCGATTATCGGAAATCCCCAGAAAAGTACCGAAATAATCCCGCATTTTCAGCCGTAAAGGTCAGTGCATGATGCACAAAACCGCAACACGGCGGATAGCGACTGCGCTTGGAATCAGCGCCTGTCTGCTCCCGGGTATCGCCTCGGCAGCAAATCTGACCTTACACGGTGCCATTCAGCGCGCGCTGGTCAATCAGGCCGTGGTGCAGCAGGCGCAGCACATGATCGCGGAGCGCCAAGATCAGGGTCGCGCGGCCCATGCCGATCTGCTGCCCGCCCTCTCGCTGAGTACCGGAGGCATCTGGACCCAAAACGGGAACGGCCAGCCGCGCTTTGTCAGTGCCAATGGTGCGCGGGAGCTGATCGGACAGGTTCGTCTGCAGGTTCCGCTGTATACGCCGCAAGCCTATGCCCTATCGGCGCTGGCGCGCGACCGCTCGGCCATCGCCCGTTACCGGCTGCAGCAGGCACGGCTTACGGTCGCAGCACAGGTGACCATGGCGTATTACCAACTGGCGCTGGACGACAACGAACTGGCCGTATGGCGCAAGGCGCTGGCGGCGGCGCGCCAGATGCTCGTGGCGACGCAGGAAGGATACCGGGCGGGGACGCGCTCGCGCCTGGATCTGAGTCAGTCCAGATTGACACTGGTGCGCATCCGGATGGGACTGGATCAGGCGCGACCGCGGGCGCGGGCGGCGCGTCAGGTGCTTGCACTGCAGACGGGCTATGGGATGGCGGCGCTGCCCGCACTGGCGCCCGTTGCCGTTCCACTCACTGCTTTGCCAGAGTCAAATATGCTCCGCCAGCAAGCCGACCAGTCGCAGCCGCTGTTGCGCGTCGCCGATGGCGAGATTCAATCAGCGCGATCGCTGTTGCACTATCGGCAGGCGGCGCGGCTGCCGGTCATTGCCGCCACCGGCGCCTATGGGGTGGACACGTCGACGCTACCGCAAAGCCAGCAGTTGGGCTGGCAGGCGATCCTTAGCCTGCAGGTGCCCATTTTTGGCTTTGGCCGCAACCGGGATCGGGTCGCCGCGGCAGAGGAGCAGGTGGCCGCCATGCAGGCCGCCAAGGCGGCGCTGCAACTGCAGATTCGCAGCCGTCTGGCGGCCGATTATGGGGCGGCACAGGCGGCAGCAAACGCCTTGCAGGATGCGCAGACGCTGGCACAGACCGCACGGACGGTCTATACCATGACCCGCAAGGGCTATCTCGCTGGTGCGGAAAGCGCACTGGCGTTACAACAGGCGGAGAATGGCTGGGTGCAGGCCCAGTTGCAAAGCGCGGGCGCCGCCATCCGTGCCCGCCTGACACGGGCACAACTGGCATTAGATAGTGGCTTGTTGCCAGATCAAAGGAAGCTGTCATGACCCCCCCCAAACGTTCAGTGATCCACATTTCTCCACGGTGGTCCGCCATTATCGGCCTCACTACCCTGCTCTGGCTGATCGGTATGAGCGCGGCTTGGGCACTGCCGGTACGCATGGCCGTTGTCGCCTCCGCGCCGACCCAACAGGAGAACACCGTACTCGCTACCGTCGAGAGCAACGGTCAAGTGACCCTGACCGCTGCGGTGACGGGTCGGGTGCTCGGCCCACTGCTGCCAGCCGGACAAGTCCCTGACGGGGCTCTGGTGGCGCGTATCGCACCACCCGGCCTGCGGGCGAGCATCAGTGCCGCCCGGGCGCGGGTTGCTTTCTGCCGCAACCAGTGGCTCCGCAACCGGAAACTCTTTGCCGATGGCGTCCTATCCCGGCAGGATGTGGAGCAGGCGAAACTGGCGCTGGACGAATCCCGGTCCGCCCTCCGCGTCTTGCAGGCGCAATCGAACCAGCAGCAACTGACCGCCCCCTTCGCTGGGAGCCTGCACTATCTGGTGCCTGCCGGCGCGGTGGTCAACGCCGGCCAACCCATCGCCACCCTCGCCGGCCGCGGAGCGCCCTGGGCGCACGCCTACGTCACGCCTGCCGTTGCGCAAGGGCTACGGATAAGAACGGTAGTAGGGCTGGATGGCAGTAGCTGGCAGGGGCATGGCAAGATTCGTTCTGTCGGGCAAAGTGCGCGGCATCTGGGTCTAGTGTCGGTCTACATCGACCTGCCCGCCCGCAGCCCACTATTGCCCGGCGAATGGCTGCAGGTGCGGCTGCCAGCGCCGGGAGCAACAGCCTTCGTTCTGCCGACAGCCAGCATCGTCATGCGTGGCGCCCGCGTCGAGGTATTCGCCGTCCGCCACGGGCGGGCGGTCATAGTGCCCGTCCGCATCGTCGCCAGCCGTGGCGATCGCACCTGGGTCAGCGGTGATCTCCGGGTCGGGGAACCTATCATACGCTCCGGCAACGCCCGTCTCGTCGCCGGTACTCCCGTGCAGGTCCAGAAACCATGAAGCGTTATCTGGAGCTCCTCTGGGAAAATCGCTTCAGCGTCATCCTCGCCGCCCTGTTTTTGCTGGTGGCCGGCTGGTTCGCCTTAAAAAGCCTCCCGGAAAGCGTGTTTCCCAATGTCGACTTCCCGCGCGTGGCGGTGCTGGTCAACGACGGCAGCCTGCCGGTCAAGTTCATGGAAGTCGAGATCACCCGACCACTGGAGGCGCTGGCCAAGGGTCAGCCGGGCGTCCGCCTGGTGCGCTCGCAAACCGGTAACGGGCTGACCAAGCTCAATGTCTACTTCAATCCCGGCGTCAATCCGCAGACCGCTTATCTCATGCTGCAGGCCCGCCTCTCGCAGGTTCGCTTACCCGTCGGCGCGCAGATGCGGGTGACGCGCATGGCGCCTTACACCTACCCCTTCGCTGAGTATGCGCTGGTGTCTAATCGGCAGGACAGCCCGGCGATGATGCCGACTTTCGCCTTCCAGGTTCGCCCTGCCTTACTGGCGATTCCCGGCATCTATCAGGTGCAGGGCACCGGCCGCGGCTGGCCGCAGGTGCATATTGATCTGAACCCGGTACGCCTGGCGCAATATCATCTGACGGCACAGCAGGTGATCGACACCCTCCGCCTCGCCCAGGGGCCATTTTTCTCCGGCATTTTGCACGCCTATCACCAGCAGTTTATTATCGCCACCACGCCACGGCCGGTAGACACGGCGCATCTGGCCACCCTGACCCTGCCCCTCGGCGCGGCCAATGCTGAAGGCATCCGCGCGCCGCTGGCGTTGGGCGCACTGGGACAGGTGCGGGTCGGTCCGCCGCCCTTACTTACCGATGCCGCCGTTCCCGGCTACCGCCATGCCCTGATCATCGACGTGCTGTCCCAATCGGGAGCCAACGATGTGAATGTCGCCCGTGCCGTGCAGAGCCGGCTGGCGTCATTGCGGGCGCACCTGCCACCCGGTGTGCAACTGGTGCCGATCTATGACTTGAGCCATCTGATCAGCAGCAGCCTGCGCGATGTCTGGATCGCCCTCGGGCTCGGCAGCCTGATTGCCTGGCTGGTGGTCCTGGCGTTTTTGGGTCGTTTCGACGGGGCCGTGGCGACCTTGGTAGTGGTGCCACTGGCGCTGGCGGCCACTTTTCTGGTGCTGCATGCGCTGGGCTACGGACTCAACATCATGACGCTCGGCGGCTTGACAGCGGCGATTGGCGCGCTGGTGGATCATGCCATCGTGGTGGTCGAACGCGGACTCCACGGCCTGCACGGCGACCGCGCCGCGCGACGACGGCTGGCCTTGCGCCGCGCCGCCGAAATTCTGCCACTGATGACCCTGGCCACCCTCACCTCCTGCCTGATCTTTCTACCGCTGATTTTTTTGTCCGGCACGCTGGGACTCCTGTTCCGGCATATGGCATTAGCTATCGTCATTGCACTGCTGACTTCGCAAATCGTCGCCCTGCTGGTGACGCCGGTGTTGGCCGCCTGGCTCGCCGGGCGCCCGCAGCAGAACCGGCGAAATGGCGCTGAGCGCTGGTTACGCCGACATTTCAGCCGCTGGCTGATTTTCGGCATGCGCCGCCCGTGGTGGGCTATTCCGGTGGTCCTACTCCTTGCGGTCGCGGGATGGCTGACGCTGACCACCTTGCCCACCGCCTTCCTGCCTCATTGGGACGAGGGCGTGATCTCGGTACCCTTCCGTACCCCCGTCGGCAGCAGTGTGGCGGAAACCACCCGCGTGGGGCGGGATTTCATGCGGGTGGCGCTGGAGAATCCCAATGTGGAGCGGGCATCGCTGATGGTTGGACGCGGCTTCCAGTTCCTCCATGCGCCGGCCAACAAGGGAGCCATCGCCATCGTCCTCAAACCCAATCACGCGCAGAGCACCGAAGCGGTGATGCGCACGTTGCATGTACAGTTCCGTCACATGGCTCCCAATCTGCTCTCCTTGACTCTTCACCAGACGATGATCGTGCGCCTGGGTAATCTCTCGGGTGCCCACGCGCCGCTGGTGGTTTATCTCTTTGGCTCGGATTCCGCCACACTGCGTGCACAGGGCGCGCGTCTCGCGGCAGCGTTGCGCCAGAGCCATGCCTTTGAGTCCGTGAACTTCAAGTCACCGTCCGCAGGCCCCGAACTGGAGATCACCCCTTCGCCACTGGCTGCCATCTATGGCATTACTCCACCGGAGCTGGCTGGACAGGTCAAAGCGCGTTTCTGGGGGCGGCAGGCGGGCTTCCTCCTGCACGGCGAGCAGATTCTGCCGATTCGCGTCAGCCTCGCCGGTCACGATTTCACCCCGCGCGAGATGGACAGCCTCCCCATTCGCCTGCCGGACGGAAGCTTTACTCCGTTGGCGAGCATCGCCGGTGTTCATGTACAGGGCGCGATACCTTTCGTGACCCATCAGAATCTGGTGCCCGACGCCTATGTCTGGCTGCAGCCGAAGCCCGGTGAGGGACTGGCGCAGGCCGCCGTCAAGGCGCGCGCGGTGGTAGCGGGCCTGCATCTGCCGACGAACGTGACGACCCTGCTTGGCGGCTACTATCGCCAGCAATCGCAGAGCTTTCAGCAGATGGCGCTGATTCTCGGAGGAGCGCTAGCCTTGCTCCTGATCTTGCTCGGCTTTCAGTTCAGCAGTCAGCGCGCCGCCATTTCCGCACTGCTGGCCATTGCGCTGGCGGCACCGGGGGCGCTGCTGGCGCTGCTGCTGCTCGGCATCGAGCTCGATAGCACGGCCTTTCTCGGCGTGCTGCTGGTCTTTGCCATTGCCGTCAATAATGTGATTCTGATTTTTGCGCGCGCCCGGCAACTCGGTGGTCCACAGCCGCGTCCTGCCGTGGTCGCCCTCGCTGCCCGCCAGCGCCTGCGCCCCATCCTGATGACCATGCTCGCCGATGTCTTCGGCTTTCTGCCGCTGGCCATCGGCATCGGCCACGGCACCGACCTGCTCAAGCCCCTCGCGGTAGCGGTCATGGGTGGTCTGCTGCTGTCCGTGTTCATGTCTTTGTGGCTGGCGCCGGTGATTTATAGTGCCTTGACGGCAAAAGCAGCGCGCCGCGAAATAAAACTATACAAACAGTGAGGTAGCCTCATAACAGAGATTTGCCACCTTCTGAGTAATGGATCAAGTCTGGAACTGAGTGCCGATAATTCGTCGTCATGTTCAGGACTTCGCATGGTCGACAGTATGGCTTTGACGGATAATCCGGTTATATTGATCGACGTAGACCATTCGAGGTTGGAATTGCGGTAATGCTTCCTCAGGAATCTGCGCGTAAGCAGCGATAATTAGGATATCTCCTGGCGCCGCACGGCGCGCTGCTGCACCATTGACCGAAATAATCCCCGATCCCTCTTCGGCGCTTATGGCATAGGTGCTGAAGCGATCACCATTGTTGACGTTGTAAATATGAATCTGTTCGTAAGAAAAAATGCCAGCTGCCGCCAACAAGCCGCTGTCGATGGCACAAGACCCTTCATATTCTAGCTCCACAGCGCTTACTCGCACCCGATGCAGCTTGCCTTTCAGCATAGTTACTAAAGTCATTATTGATCCTCATCCCGATGGTGTCGTTTTGCGAGCCGATTCACGCCGATGGCAACAACCACAAGCAGGAGAGGCGTGCCGATCATGATGATGATTTCTCCCCAAAGACTTAACATGACAAGCATTCTCCACGGTATGGCGATGGCAGCAGTGTACTACTGAGAGGGCCTGCGGGGGAATTGTCGATGCCTGAATAGTCTATAAAACCGAGATCAGATCAAGGCGCCTTTACTTGTTGCTTGAACAGGGCTTCATGAAAGCCTTGCGTTCTGCGCCTTTTTTTCCCTTCGCATCTACACTACAGGTTTTCATCTGCTCCTGGTGGGGGGTAAGCGTTTTAACAGTTGGTGCTGCTATTTCTGCAAAAGCCATGGCAGGCATGAGCAAGGCAAGACTCAGTTAAAGATACGATCGATTTTTTTAACATTATGATGCTCCTTATTGGTGGTTGATTACCGCCGAAATAGTATTACATCTTAGGTGGTTAGCTTTTAGTAGAAGGGGCATCACAAAGACGCCTGAAGGCTTTTATAAGATCATCCATTCAGCGCTGCCTCGGCAAATGCTAAAATGCACTACGTTTTCCTTTACTGGCGCATCTCATGACCATGAACCACGTTCAAGCAGGTACCCAAATTGCCCTGGGCACCGTCGATATCCTTCCCGAAGGAGAAATGTTGCAGCGTCTGACGCAGGCTGCAGACCAACACCAACCGCTCCGCATTAAACTGGGCATGGACCCGACGGCACCCGATCTGCATTTGGGGCATACGGTACTGCTTCATAAGGCCCGGCAGTTCCAGGATCTGGGGCATACCCTGCTATTTATCGTAGGGGATTTTACGGCCATGATCGGTGATCCAACGGGGAAAAATGTCACCCGCAAATCCCTAAGCCGTGAGGAAGTCGTGGCGAACGCAGCCACCTATCAGCGTCAGGTTTTTAAGATACTGGACCCCGAGCGCACTGAGTTGCGTTTCAACTCGGAGTGGCTAGGTGCCCTGCGCCCCGAAGCACTTATCCAGATCGCGGCCCGCTATACGGTAGCGCGCATGTTAGAAAGGGACGACTTTAACAAGCGCTATCATGCTAATGAACCCATCGCCATTCATGAATTTCTCTACCCGCTTCTGCAAGGTTATGACTCGGTGGCCATCAAAGCCGATGTGGAATTGGGTGGTACTGATCAGCGCTTTAACTTGCTGGTAGGGCGCGAGTTGCAGAGGGAATACGGCCAGAAGCCGCAACTCATATTAACCATGCCCATTCTTGAGGGTTTGGATGGGGTTCAAAAAATGTCCAAGTCCCTAGGCAATTTTATTGCGGTAGAGGATCCACCAGCAGAAATGTTCGGGAAGCTTATGTCGATTTCGGATACGTTGATGTGGCGCTATTACGCGCTGCTCTCCCGCGTGTCGGCCGAGGATCAGTCCATGCTACAGCGCGAAGCAGAGCAGGGCTCGCGTAATCCACGAGATATCAAAATCGCGCTGGCGCAGGAACTGGTAGCCCGGTTTCACGATTCGTCCGCAGCAGAAGAAGCGCTGGCAGCTTTTATCGCGCGTTTTCAGCGCCACGAAACCCCCGACGATTTACCGCTCCAGAATTTGGTGTTCGCCGAGCCTCCCCGTCTTTCTCAATTGCTGGCTCAGCTGGCCTTGGCGGCAAGCAGTAGCGAGGCCATGCGTAAAACACGGGAGGGTGCCGTCCGGATTAATGGTGAGCGCGTGAGTGATCCCACTCTGAACATGGCGTTTAACTGCGAATATTTGCTTCAGCTCGGTAAGCGACGGTTCGCCAGAGTGATTCTGAAAGCGGACTAAATGACTAAGCGCTTGATGAATAAGTGCCGTTCGTTCACATCCCATGAAATAACATCCCAAACGAAAATTTAGTGTTGACACCATTCAGCGCCTGCGTATAATGCGCCCTCACGACGCGGCGTTGAGCCGCAACGGACTCCGGTCCGAATGTTCTTTACCAACCGAGTGGAGATGTGTGGGGTTTAGGCCCAAGAGGTTTATGCGCTGAGAGGCGTATAGATTTCGAAGTAATGAGAAGTAAATGGATTGAACTTAAGAGTTTGATCCTGGC
>Ga0172382_10011751_pt1 | contig 11533 bp, 10 predicted proteins | sample Leawel138RmetaG_FD_122245 | JGI IMG/M metagenome (GOLD analysis project Ga0172382, IMG submission 122245) | Leachate microbial communities from a municipal landfill in Southern Ontario, Canada - Leachate well 138R metaG | ecosystem: Engineered > Solid waste > Landfill > Unclassified | place...
CTTGACGCTGGTGCTGATGGAAACCCTGGCTGACTTCGGCGCGGTCGCGGTCTTCAACTTCGACACGTTCACCACCGCTATCTACAAGTCCTGGCTCGGCCTGTTCAATCTGCCCGCCGCCGCGCAATTGGCGTCGCTGCTGATGCTGGTCGTCCTGGTGCTGGCCGTGATCGAACAGGCGCAGCGCGGCCGCCGCCGCTATCAGGTCAGCTACAGCGCCAGCCCCCGGATCGTGCTGAAAGGCGCGCGGCGCTGGCTGGCTTTCTGTGCGTGCCTGGCGGTTTTCAGCATCGCCTTTTTCATCCCGCTGCTCCAGCTCGTGCTATGGACACTGGACGTCTGGAAAGAGAACCTGGATGCGCGCTACTGGCAATTTGCCTGGAACTCCGTGCAACTGGCGGCCTTTGCGGGAGTCGGCGCCACCGTGCTGGCCTTGCTGCTGTCGTGGGCCAAGCGCCGCTATCCGGATACCGCCACGCGCTGGTCCGTCCATCTCGCCATCCTCGGCTATGCCGTGCCGGGCGCGGTGCTGGCCGTGGGCGTGTTCATTCCGATCGCCTGGCTGGACACCTATCTCGTACCGCTGGCCAACGCCGTCGGCCTGTCCGGCCAGCAAGTGCTGAAAGGCACCCTGTTCACGATGCTGGCCGCACTGATCATCCGCTTCCTGGCCGTCGCCTTTCAATCCACCGACAGCGCCATGCAGCGCGTCACCCGCAGCCAGGACGATGCCTCCCGCTCGCTGGGCATGAATGCGCGCCAGACCCTGCGGCGGATTTACATTCCACTGCTGCGCCCCGGCCTGCTGGCCGCCTTCCTGCTCGTCTTTGTTGATGTGTTGAAGGAAATGCCGATCACGCTGATGACCCGCAGCTTTGGCTGGGACACGCTGGCGGTCCGCATTTTCCAGCTCACGGCGGAATCCATGTGGGAGGAGGCCGCGCTGCCCGCCATCTTCATCGTTCTGGTGGGACTGCTTCCTGTTATGCTGCTCGTGCGCAGCACCGATCAACCCCTTGCCCACCGCCATCAAGCGCCCTGAACGGAACGCTCGGCAGACACCATGCTGGACCTTGAAACCATCTCCGTCGCCTATGGCCCCGCCGCCGTCGTCCGCGAACTCAGCCTGCATCTGAACCGGGGAGAGATCGGCTGCCTGCTCGGCGCGTCCGGCTGCGGCAAAACCACCACCTTGCGCGCCATTGCGGGCTTCGAGCCCCTGCAAGGAGGGGTCCTGCGTCTGGACGGAGAGGTCGTTGCCAGCGCCAGCGTCATGCTTGCGCCCGAAGCGCGCCGCATTGGCGTGGTCTTTCAGGATTACGCCTTGTTCCCCCACCTGACGGCGGCGGAGAACATTGCCTTCGGTCTGCAAAAACAATCCCGTGCGGCGCGTCGCGACCGTGTTCAGGAGATGCTGGAACTGGTCGGGCTGGAAACGGCCGCGCCGCGCTTTCCCCATGAACTGTCCGGCGGCCAGCAACAGCGCGTGGCGCTGGCCCGGGCACTGGCGCCACGCCCGCGCCTGATGCTGATGGACGAGCCTTTTTCCAATCTGGACGTCACGCTGCGCGAGCGGCTGGCCACGGAAGTCCGGCACATTCTGAAACGTGCCGGCGCCACCGCCATTCTGGTCACGCACGATCAACGCGAGGCCTTCGCCATGGCGGACAAAGTCGGGGTCCTGACCGAGGGCCGCTTGTGCCAGTGGGACACGCCATACGCGCTCTATCATCACCCCGCCGACACCTATGTGGCGGAGTTTGTCGGCGAAGGCGTGCTGCTGCCCGCCACTCTGCGGAACACCACCCACCTGCACAGCGAACTGGGCACGCTGGAGCTGGCCCACACCGGCTCCACGCCCCGCCGCGCAGACCCGTCCGCCTACCGTGCCCTGATCCGGCCGGAGGCCTTGCTGATCGATAAAGACGGCCCAATCCCGGCCCGCATCCTGACGCGCGCCTTCCGGGGCGCCGAGTATTTGTACACGCTGCAACTTCGCTCCGGCGCCCACGTACTGGCCCATGCCGCCAGCTACCTGCCCTTCGAAGAAGGCCAGGAAGTCGGGCTCCGGCTCAGGAAAACGCAGGTCTGCGCCTTCGCCGCCAGCGCGGACTGATCAACGGAGCGGTCCGGCCCCGGCGCGCCGCTTTGCAGGTATCCTGTCGGAAGATCTCTTCGTCCGCTCCTCATGGATATCAAGCAGCTTCGTTACTTCATCGCCGTTGCACAGCAAGGCAGCCTTTCCGCTGCCGCCCGGTCCGTGCACATTGTCCAGCCCGCCTTGAGCCAGGCCATGGCGGGCCTGGAAGCGGAACTGGGCGCCGAGCTGTTCACGCGCAGTCCGAGCGGCATCACACTGACCGCGTCCGGCCAGGAGTTGCTGCAACATGCCCAGCGCATCCTCAAACAGCTCGATCAGGCGGAACAGGCCGTCCGGTCCGCCTCCCAACTCATCAGCGGCGTTGTCCGCATCGGTATTCTGCACAGCGCGGCGCCGCTGGTGTGCGCACCGCTGTTCAAAAAACTGCGCGAAGAAGCGCCCGGCATCCAGCCTCAATTGACCGTCGGTTATTCCAACGAGCTTGAAGCCCGCCTGATGCGCGGCGAACTCGATCTGGCCATGCTGGTCATTGGCGGCAAGCAAAGTGTTGAACCCGCGAGCCTGCTGTATGAGGAAACACTGAGCCTGCTGACCCCAAAAAGCGCGCTGACCGCCTACCCCGGCCCGCTCTCCTTGAAGCACCTGCAACAAATCCCGCTCGTCCTCTCGGTTGCCCAACCGCTGCATCGCGCATTGCTGGCGGCGGCCAAGGAAGAAAAGGTCCAGCTCAAGCTGGTTGGCGGCGTTGAGGACATCCGGGCTCTGGTCGAGCTGTGCCAGGACTGCAAGCTGTCAACCCTGCTGCCCGGCGGGCTGGCGCAGTTGATTGCGCAAGACACCACGCTGGTTGCAAAACCCATTTCCCACCCCGCCTTCGACCGGCGGGTCATTCTGCGCTTCAGTACCGCGCTGCCAAAAACACCCGCGGGCATCGCGGTTGAACACGCCATGCGGGCCATCCTCGCGCCACCGCTTGCTGAAGAGGAGAGCCATCAAACCCATTGATGGCTCTCTCAAACTTTCCTATTACCTGCCCCGGTCCTCTGCTCGCTATGATCGATTCACCACGGGCCAGCGCATAAACCTTCCAGCCGCGCCAACGCCTCCGTGCATTGTGATCAGTCTTCAGGAGCGCTCGACGTGCGGACGAATTTTTTGATGTTCATTGTGGACCAACTGTGCGCCAGCCATCTTGGCTGCTACGGCAATACCGTCATTGAAACACCGAACATTGACGGGCTGTCAGCCCGGGGATGGCAGGCCTCGGCCAGCTATGTGGCCACGCCGATCTGCATGCCCAACCGCGCCAGCCTGATGACGGGCCGCATGCCCTCTTCGCACGGCGTGCGGCACAACGGCCTGCCGCTGGGTCTGGAAAACATCACCTTTCCCGAGTTGATGCGCCAGGCGGGCTACGCCACCGCGCATATCGGCAAGTCCCACCTCCAGACCATGACCAATCAACAACCGATTCCGAACCCGCTTCGGCCAAAGCGGGAGAAAGACGGAAAACAGCGCTTCCCCGGTGACTACCGGCAGGAGAGCGTTGACAACTGGATGGACGCCGACTACCCGATGACCCTGCCCTATTACGGGTTTGAGCAGGCGGAAATCGCCATTGAGCATGGGGACGACATCAACGGACACTATCGGGGCTGGCTGCGCCAGCAAGGCGTGGATGACGCCGCCCTTCTTGGCAGGGAGAACGCCCTGCCCACCGATTACGAACTGGCCAAGGTCGGGCAGGCCTGGCGCACACGCGTGCCGGAAGCCCTGCATCCAACCGCCTGGGTCGCCAGCAGAACCTGCGACCTGCTTGAGGAATACGCCGCCCAGGACAAACCGTTTTTCCTGCATTGCTCGTTCCCCGACCCCCATCACCCCTACACCCCGCCGGGTCAGTATTGGAACAAATACCGCCCCGAAGACATGACGCTGCCGACGTCCTACCATTCCCCCTCTCCCCCGCCGCATCTGGCCTGGTTGAGAGCACAGCGCGACGCGGGCTGCGCCCACAAAACCTCGATGGCCTGCTTCGCCGCCAGCGAACGTGAAGTACAGGAAGCGCTGGCCTTGAACTACGGCTCGATCAGTTTCATTGATGCGCAAATCGGCCAGGTGCTGCGTACGCTGAGTCAGCTTGGACTGGCGGACAATACCGTCGTCATCTTTACCGCTGACCACGGCGAATTTGGCGGCGACCATCAATTACTGTTCAAAGGATCTTTGCACTATCAAAGTCTGATCCGCACACCGTTTATCTGGTCTGATCCGCAGCGGCCAACTCAGGCTCAGAACACTTCTTTGCTGTCAACTATCGACATCGCACCCACCCTCCTGGAGCGTGCGGGCGTTGCCGCCTGCAATGGCATGCAAGGGCGCTCTTTCCTTCCCGCCATTGAAGGAGGGTCTTACACGGAGCGCGAAATGCTGTTGCTCGAAGAGGAGGGGCAGCGCATTTACTTTGGCTTCGATGCCCCCGTTCGTATGCGCACTCTGCTGACACCCCGCTATCGACTCAGCGTGTACGAGAACGCAACGTGGGGCGAACTGTATGACAGAGAAACCGACCCCACAGAGAGCACCAACCTCTGGGACGCCCCCGTTTGCCAGACGCTGAAAAACACACTGTTGCAGAACCTGCTTCGAGAATCTATTGCTTATCCCGACAGCAGCTTATCCCCCCTTGCTGTAGCTTGAGATCAGCCCATCAGGAGACAATCATGAAAAATGTCCGATGTCAAGTTCTTTTGCGGGGATTGCCCGAGAGAAAAACAAAAATAAAACAATGATCTATGCTGGATTTCGCCATTCAAACACCTTTGGATCCTGATTAACTAAGGGTCACATAGGGGCACTGCAAAGGCTGACTTAGGAGCACCCCGGCAAACACTAGGCAAGTGCCTAACACTTGAGTTATGGTGCGCCGCAAAGTGGGTTTGGTTTGAGCCGTCTGTTAAGCATGGTGCGCCTCTTGCAGAAGCGAGTAAACAGTATGCTGCGTATCACCTGCAGATGATTTGGTTGCCGACGGTTTGGCAGAACGTGGTGTTGTTCTGCATCGGTGTCCAAGATTGCATCATTTGATTGTTCTGGTGTTGTAGTTGCTGGTTCATCTGATTGATTTGTTGCAAAGTGTTGTTGTTCTGTTGCTGCAGGGCTTGGTTCATCTGATTCATGGATGCCGAAAATGCCGCGCTTTGTGCGGCGGCGGCTTGCGCCTGCTGGGCAGCGATGTAAGCCCGTTGTTGCTCAGCCAGCGCGACTTCCCGTTGTTTCTGCTCCATTTCCTGCTTGTACTTGGCCTCGGCTCTAGCGTAAGGCTCTTTCCACTGGTCGCGCCAAGTGCAGATTTGACGCGCAATTTCCATGTCCTTAGCCGGCATACCCTTGATACTGTAATCGGCAGCACAGGCCATGTGTAAGTATTCGCGCTCCATCTGCTGGGCCTTTGTGGCATCCGCATTGGCCTTTTGTACGGCAGCTTGCACTTCGTCGATCCTATCTTGCAGTTGACCAATATATTCCGGCGGCAATTGCACCAGCTCGGCAACGCTTTGGCCATCAGCGGCAAGCTTCTGGTGCTCAACCACACCGCTGCGGAAGCGAACGATGCGAAAGCCAGTGGGCTTCTCTGTGGCGGGGTCTGCTACAAAAAGAGCCATTTGTGCTTCATACGATGTGGCAGGAAGTGCAGAAAAGTCCTGCAGGACATAGGCGACTCCCCTGTGAGACTGATTGACTGTAACTTTGACTGGGTTGAATGGTGAAATATTCAGATACTGCCCGTTGCCATTGTTGTCCATAGCACCTACACGGTATTGCATGAAAAAGTTTGTACTATCGTTCGTGATACTTTCAACCTGACCAGAGAACAAGCCCCGGGCTGCGTCTTTTTGTATACCGTACAGGCCATAATTTTGCACGTAGTCAAGAAACCTGAAGGGGTGCCCATTTGAATCACCATCGCCGTTGTGAATGGTGATTTCTTCCACATGGTGAGTATCGGACAGGGCAATATCGCGTCCAAGACCGTAGGCATAGCCATCTTTGCAATCGCCATCCCAATAAGAGCGGAAGTTCCTGCGTTCAAGCTGCTCCTTGCTGGTGGGCAGCTTGCACGGCTCGGTCTTGTTGACTGGCTGGGTGTAAAGCTTTTCAGGCTGCGGTGGGACAGGCTGGTTTCTCGTGGCGCTGATGATCTGGTTCTCGGAGGTCGTGGCTTCAGCCATGCTGACCTTCCGCGGACCGGTGGCGCAGGCACTGAGAATAAACATTACGGCCGTAATACCGAGGATTGGTGTCAGTTTCATGGGTTGCTTAATTCCTTACGTTGGGAGTTCTGGAGTAGGTCGATCATGTTTTGCAGAAGCATCAAATCGTCCGTCGATGTGCTGTAGCCCTGAGATGACATGCGATTCAGAAGATCGACCAACGAGGCGTCTTCCTTGAAGGCAGTCCTCAGTTTTGGCGATAGGGCATCAAGTTCTTTCAATAACGGCAGGAGTTCGGAAGCTGCCTTGCCATCGAACACCATGCTGAAATCAGCATCGCTGGGGTCATCGTTGATGAAGTCAGCCAGCAAGCGATGGATGCGTGCCAGTTCCAGTAATACCTTCAGAAACAGTTCGGACTGCGCGCGCTTGGTCAGTGCTTCCTTCGCCAAAGTGTTGGCGGTCTTGGCTGATGTCGCAGATTTCCATGCGGCAATGGCCGAAGCGATTGCCGCAAGCAGCGAACAGACAGAAATGGCCAGATTGATGTAATTCATCACGTAGCCTGCAACTCTTGAAGCTGGACAAGCAGATGCTTCAGCTTATCCTTGATCGCAGGCTCAATGGTTTCGTGCAGTAGAGAACAGAGGATGTAATCGGCGACTTGTCCGCGCTTCTCGGCAGGAATATCTTGCGCCGCAACCGTCGAAAGAATCCGGTTGATGTGTTGCACCTCGTCAGCCGATTTGCTGTATTCCCCATCCGGAAACTCGGTGTTCCAGAAATCACGTGTAATCATGAAATTTCCCTTGTGGATTTTTCAGTTACCGCCCCACTGTATTTGTCGCTCGGCATCGAAGTGCCATGGTTGAATTTCGACCAACAATAAGACGAAGGGAGAAGTTTCCGATAGTTACTATTGTACGGCATCGCCTATTCTAGTCAGCCCTGCAAAATTCACAGCTAGGCCACCACGGCACCGGTCGGGGCCCACGACCGAGCCAGGGTGCTGTCAGGTTTTCCGTATGCGCCACGCAGCCACCGCTGCAGCATGCGCAAAAAAAACAACCCCAGACCCACCCGCGCGATCGCCCGCAGCAATCAACGCAGGTTGTAGCCGACCGCACACAGCGCCGCATGCAACGCGTCGCCCAGCGCGCCTTGCAACCAACACAGCTCCATCCGGCAAACGCCCTTCAGGTGACCGATCACCGGTTCGATCAATTGCCGGCGCTTCACCCATCTGCCCTGCTGCTTTGTCTGCGACTTGTGCCGGCCGCGATGAATGATCTCCAGCCTCGGATAGTCCGCATCCACGCCTCGGAACGTCAGGTCCACCACCGCCTGCTTCGGACTCACTTTCTTAGCCCTGCTGCTCAGAAGATCGTGAACACGCTCTAACAACCTCCTTCTGCGGGCCGATACGGCTCTTTCCGAGCCAATGGACTGCTTCATTGAACGTGCCATTGCGGGCGCCCCTGATTCTCCTCGTTGACTCGCCTTCGGGCATTCTCTCTGGCGCAGCAAGGCGTGTTGCTGCGTAGGTGGCGCGCACCCAAGCCAGCATTGATGCCGCTTCGCGCATTTCGACGGCACGGTGCCGTATTCGGCGCGTGCCGCGCCAACCCCATGTGCAGACCTGCTTTCCTCGCGACGAAGTGCCGCGCCCTTTTATCTCGCCTTCCGCCGCTCTCATGTCAAACGGCACGCGATTTCGAAGCTGCGGTGGCACGACAAGCCTGTTGCCTGCACGTTGGACGGCTGCCCGAGTGCAGTACGGCCTACATGTGCGAATGCCGCGCAATGACAGGCTGATAGCACGTTGCCACGCATGGGGATGACTGCATGACGTGCAGCGCCGATGCCAACGGCCATGCTTCACACTGGCATGGTTTTGAAATACTGCCGCCCCTGTTTTGCACACGCTGGCGTGTGCAAAACAGGGGCGGAATCTGGGCAGTCCGAATGCAGGATGGTGCGGCCATGTCATGCGGTCGTGGTGCTTTCCTGCACGGCGGGCGGTTTGCCCATAACCACCGTTTTGCGGCGGTTGGCGACCAGCTCTGCCGCCTTGCGCACCGGGTCATCTTCGGTGTGGACATAGCGCATGAACATCGCCACGGTCTTGTGCGCGGTCAGCGCCATGCCGACCTTCACCGGGATGCCCGAATTGGCAATGTCGGTCGTTGAGCGATGGCGGATGCCGTGCGTGCCAACGTGTGTTGCCCCTGCGGCCTTGAGGGCGCGGCTCCAGCCGCCGTAATACTCGCCTTCGGTGATGGCCTTGGTGGGGTCGTTCGGTGAGGGCAGGACGTAGGGGCAGCCGTCCCGGCGTGGCGCGGTGGAAAGCAGCCGGTAGGCTTCCTTGCTCATGGGCTTGGACATGCCGCCGGTCTTGCTGTCGGGCCAGACGACGCGGCGGTTTTCCAGATCGACCCACTCCCATTGGAGCGAGATGATTTCCGAGCGGCAGCCCGCGAACTCGAATTGCAGGCGGATCGCCAGCGGGATGGTGTAGTGCTCCAGTCCCTCCGCTTCCAAGTGTTCCAGATGGCGGAACAGCTTGCCCATGTCTTCGTCGCTGATGAGGTGGGTGGCCTTGCCGTCGGGGTACACCGGGACATGGCGGCAAGGGTTGGTGCCGTCAGGCCGGTAGCCCCACACTTCGGCGAGGTTGAACATGCGGCGCATCACGCTGAAGGTGCGGTTAGCATCGGCGGGCTTGTGGGCCATCTTCTTCATCGCTGCGGCCACGTCGGAACGCTTCACGTCCTGCACCTTGATCCGCCCCAGGATGGGAATGATGTTGCGGTCGATGACGCTCTGGTAGCCTTCCTGCGTGCTGGGCTTGTTGCGCTGTTTGGAGTAGTCCTCCATGAACTTGCCGCACAACTCCTTGACCGTAGGGGCGGAACGTGCTGCGGCCTTGGCTGCGCTTGGGTCGCCGCCCCGACGTACCTCGGCCATCCATTCCTGTGCCAGTGCGCGGGCCTGCTCTACGGTGAGTTCCCCGTACAGGCCCAAAGCGGGTTTGCGGCGCTCGCCCGCGTTGGTGCGATACTGGAGCATGAACACCTTGCGGCCCGCTGGGGTAATCTTGCACATGAAGCCGGGTACGACGGTATCCCGCAACTCGATGGCCTGCGCCTGGGGTTGCGCTGCATCGACGGCAGACTTGGTGAGCTTGATCTTTGCCATGATGACTCCTCGGAAAGCCCTGTTTCCCAAGAGCCTCATAGGGGCCAGCAAAGCGGGAAGCAGGTCAGGTTTGGGAATGCACCGGCATATGCTGAACTCGCCTAAGTGTTTGATAAACCTTCTGTATCTTGCTTCGGCGCAGTCCAGCGCATGGCCGGGCTGGAGTCATGGTGAAATGAAAAAACAGACAACAAAGCTGTGCTGCCTCATTTTGCTTGGCCTAGCGCCCCTCGCTCACGCTGAGGCAAACTGGCCAACAAAACCCATCAAGCTCATTGTTTCCCACGCCCCCGGATCCAGTCCGGATGTCCTGGCACGCTATCTAAGTGCCCGCTTGGCAGATCAACTTCCACAACCTCTCGTCATCGAAAACCGGCCCGGCGGACAAAACATCATAGGGTCCCAAGCCGCTGCACGCGCCACCCCAGATGGCTACACCTTGTTCTATGGCACGACAGGAGCTTTGGTCAGCAATGTTTACACGATCGATAAGCTGCCCTACGACCCAAAGACAGACTTTACGCCAGTGCGTTTCATCGGTTATAGCCCGTTCATGGTTGCCGCCTACCCGGGGTTCGAGCCCACCACGCTCAAGCAAGCCATTGATCTCTCCATGCGGCATACCGACAAGGTTTCGGTAGCCACCGAGGCCTCAAAAACGTTCTCAGGCATTCTGGCCAGCGCCCTCAAAGAAACAGGCAAGGCGCAGTGGTCGAATGTCCCTTACTCCAAGTCGTCGGAGGCAATCCAAGACACCATTGCTGGACGTACTCAACTTGTTGTCCTGCCAACAGCCGTCGTCCTCACCCAGGTGCAAGAAAAGCGTTTGAAGGCGTTGGCGGTCAACACGAAGTCACGGCTTAGTAATCAGCCCGACGTCCCAACGATTGCTGAAACTTTTCCAGGCTTCGATTTCTCCGCCTGGCACATGCTGGTTGCGCCTGCAGGCACCCCTACACCGATCCTCACTCGATTAAATGAAGCCATTAGTCAAGTGCTTGCCGCCCCAGAGGTCAAGCACTATCTGGAGTCCTTGGGCATCGCCACCGACCCAGCGCTGAGCTCGTTGGCAGCAAACCGCGACTTTCTTAAAAAAGAGCACGAAACTTGGGCTGGCTTAGTCCAACGTCTTGGGATCCAGCCTGAATAACCGTCTCTTACACTAGCTTTGCACTCCCTCCCCGGGCCGAAGCAGCCTCTGTCCACAGCGTTTCATAATCGGTCTTCTGAAAATGGTCGACGATGAAATCAATGAAGGCCCGGGTTTTGTTCGGTAGGTAGCGATGTTTCTGGTAGGCCAGATAAATAGGAATCTCAGGCAAGCGCCATGCATCCAGCACAGTAACAAGACGGCCCGATGCGACGTCTTCATGAACGACGAAACTGGGCTGGATAGCCATGCCCAGTCCATTGATGGCCGCCGTGCGGATGATTTGAGCATCGTTCGCTTCAATCGTGCGCTTGACCCGGACACGCTGGGTCTTGCCTGCCCGCGTGAAACTCACCTCTTCCAGGTCCTGCGTATAGGAATAGGCAACCACCTCATGCTCGGCCAATTCGCTGACCCGGATGGGTTCGCCATGCCGTTGCAGATAAGCGGGCGAAGCCACCAGCACGAAGCGGGCCTTGGCCAGCAAGCGCAGGTGGATATTGGCATCGTTGTCATAACCCCGCGTACGGAAAGCAATGTCCGTTCCACTGTCCACGATGTCGTAATAACGGTTTGCGGCAACGATTTCAAGCTGGATTTTCGGGTAGGCGGCGCGGAATGCGCCCAGCAGCGGACTGATGTGGGTCAGACAAAAGGACAGAGAGCTGGTGATCCGCAAAGTGCCGCTGACCACTTTCGACGCGGAATGCACGGCGGCTTCTGCCGCCTCGGCCTCCATCAGCACATGCTTGCAACGTTCGTAAAACCCCATGCCGACTTCCGTGGGCGTCATCGAGCGGGGCAGCCGCTTCACCAGCCGGGCATTCAAGCGGCTCTCCAGCCCCGCCAACCCCCGGCTGGCCGTTGACA
>Ga0172382_10011754_pt1 | contig 11532 bp, 11 predicted proteins | sample Leawel138RmetaG_FD_122245 | JGI IMG/M metagenome (GOLD analysis project Ga0172382, IMG submission 122245) | Leachate microbial communities from a municipal landfill in Southern Ontario, Canada - Leachate well 138R metaG | ecosystem: Engineered > Solid waste > Landfill > Unclassified | place...
ACCCCGCGCTCGACCGCGCCGACGAGGTCGTCGGGCTTGCCCACGCCCATCAGGTAGCGCGGCCGGTCGGCGGGAAGCTGGCCGGGCGCGAAGTCGAGCGTGGCGAACATCGCCTCCTGCCCCTCGCCCACCGCCAGCCCGCCGATGGCATAGCCGTCAAAGCCGATGGCGGTAAGCGCCTCTGCGCTTTCCCGGCGCAGCGCCTCGTCGAGCGCGCCCTGCTGGATGCCGAACAGCGCCGCGCCTTCCGCATGTTCGCCACCCGCGTCGAAGGCGTCGCGGCTGCGCTGCGCCCAGCGCATCGACATCGCCATCGAGCGCGCGATGGCCTCGCGGCCCTGGTCGATGCGCGGGCATTCGTCGAAGGCCATGACCACGTCCGAGCCCAGCAGCCGCTGGATCTCCATCGAGCGCTCAGGCGTGAGCAGATGCCGCGATCCGTCGAGGTGGCTGGCGAACGTCACGCCTTCCTCGGTGATCTTTCTCAGGTCGGACAGGCTCATCACCTGATAGCCGCCGCTGTCGGTAAGGATCGGGCGGGGCCAGTTCATGAACTTGTGCAGCCCGCTGAGCCGCGCCACGCGCTCCGCGCCGGGACGCAGCATCAGGTGATAGGTGTTGCCCAGGATGATGTCGGCGCCGGTGGCGCGCACGCTTTCGGGCTTCATCGCCTTGACCGTAGCGGCGGTGCCGACGGGCATGAAGGCGGGCGTGCGGATATCGCCGCGGCGCATGGCAATCGTGCCGGTGCGCGCCTTGCCTTCGGTGGCGTGGATGGTGAACTGGAAACGCGGAGCCATGGGGTGGCGCCTTAACCGGTCGGGCGGATTACCTCCACCTCAACATTGATCGGGATCAATTGCATGGTGGCGAACCCGCCGATAGGGTACGATGGGGCGAAAGAACGGGAAAGATCATGGATGTTGCCGAAAAGCAGTCACTGATACAGACCAGCCTTGCACGTACCGCCGAAGCGCTGGGGGACATCACGGGCCCGGTATATGCCCTCTATTACGAACGATGCCCGGAAGCGCAGGAACGCTTCGACCATTTCTACCCCGAAGGCCGCGAACGGCTCGAAGGCTCGATGGTGGAACAGGCGCTCTACTGCCTGATGTACTGGTTCGATTCGCCGGGCGAGATCGAAGTCGTCCTGATCAGCACCGTGCCCCATCATATCGAGACGCTCGGCGTGCCAGGTGACATGTTCGCCCGCCTGATCACCGCCGTGTGCGACACCGTGACCGCCACCATTCCCCCAGAGGAAAAGGACGAGCTTCTGGTCTGGGAGGAACTGCACGCCGACCTCATCGGTCTGTGCAACGAAAGCGCCAAACACGCCCGCTCAGTGCCCGCGCATCACTCGGCGTAGAGTTTGATCCACTTGCGTGGACGCGGCACCGGCCCACTCCCCCACCCGGCCACCCAACGATAGTACCCTATGGGTGGCCGGGTGGGGGAGTGGGCCGGTGCCGCACCCGGTTCAGCGAAACTGAATCGGCCTCTAAGGCAGCAGCAGCGACGAATCGCCATAGCTGTAGAAGCGATAGCCCTGCGCGATGGCGTGGGCATAGGCCGCCTGCATCCGCTCCAGCCCCATCAGCGCGCTGACCAGCATGAACAGCGTCGAGCGCGGCAGGTGGAAGTTGGTCATCAACCCGTCGACCGCGCGGAAGCGGTAGCCGGGGGTGATGAAGATCGCGGTGTCGCCCGCGAAAGGCCGGACCGCGCCCCTTTCGTCCGCGGCACTTTCGAGCAGGCGCAGGCTGGTCGTGCCGACCGCGATCAGGCGGCCGCCGGCGGCGCGCGCGGCGTTGAGCCGATCGGCGGTGGCGGCGTCGATGCGGCCCCATTCGGCATGCATCGCGTGCTCGGCCGTATCCTCTGCCTTCACCGGCAGGAAAGTGCCCGCGCCGACATGCAGCGTCAGCGTCTCGTGCGCGATGCCCGCCTCGGCCAGCGCCGCCATCAGGCCGGGGGTGAAATGCAGCGCGGCGGTCGGCGCGGCGACGGCACCGTCGCTGGCGGCGAACATCGTCTGGTAGTCGGCGCGATCGGCCTCGTCGGTCGCGCGCTTGCCGGCGATGTAGGGAGGCAGCGGCATCTGCCCGGCGCGCTCGAGCAGAACCTCGACCGGCTCCTCGCCCGCGAAGGCGAGCGTCCAGCTTCCGTCCGGATGCCGCGCCTCGGCGGTGGCGCCGACGCCTGCCGGAAAATCGATGCAGTCGCCCGGCCGCAGCCGCCTGGCGTTGCGGACGAAGGCCTGCCAGCGCCGCAGATCGACCCGCTTGTGCAGCGTCGCGCCGATGCGCGCCTCGCCCCGCCGTCCTTCGAGCTGGGCCGGAATCACGCGGGTGTCGTTGAACACCAGCACGTCGCCCTTGCGCAGCAGGCCCGGAAGGTCGCGGACACGGCGGTCCGCCAGCGGCGCGTCGCCGGCCGCGACCAGCATCCGCGCCGCATCGCGCGGACGCACGGGACGCAACGCGATCCGCTCGGGCGGCAGCTCGAAATCGAAGAGGTCTACACGCATGGCTTGGGGCTAGGCCGGCGCGCGTGCTTCGACAAGCTCGGCACGAGCGGCTAAGCGCTATCTCCGCTCATCCGGAGCTTGTCGAAGCACGCGCGCGACCGGATCAGTCCGACGGCGAATTGTTGAGCTGGTCCGCGGTGACTGCCGGCGCCGCCGAGGCGGCGACGGGAGCCGGCGGCGGCACATGGTCCGTCGCCATCGAGGCGCGCACGATCCGGGTCGGATGCTCCGGCGGCTCGCCGCGTTCGATCCGGTCGACCACGTCCATGCCGCCGATCACCCGGCCGAAGATCGTGTATTTGCGATCAAGCGCGAAGCGCGGGTAGAAGACGATGAAGAACTGGCTGTTGGCGCTGTCCGGGTCGTTGGTGCGCGCCATCGAGAGCGTGCCGCGCACATGGGGCAGCGTGTTGAACTCTGCCTTGAGGTCGGGAAGCTGCGAGCCGCCCTGCCCCGTCCCGGTCGGATCGCCGGTCTGCGCCATGAATCCGTCGATGACGCGGTGGAAGATGATGCCGTCGTAGAAATGCTGCGCCACCAGCGTCTTGATCCGCTCGACATGGTTCGGTGCCCAGGCCGGCATCAGCCGGATGGCAACGCGCCCGCCGTTCGACAGATCGAGATAGAGCACGTCCTGCGGATCGTGCGCGGGATCGGCATCGACGACGGTGGGATAGGTCTTGGCCGGCTCGGCCGGTTCGTCCCTGGCCAGCGCGGGCGCGGCGACCAGTGACAGGCCGAGGAACAGGGAAGCAAGCAGGCGGGATTTCATTCGGCAGCACTCTCCCCAGGGGCCGGACCGGCGGCAGCGGGCACCTCCGGACACGGATCGGCGGTTCCGATAGCGGCCCGCGACTGTCATGGCAATGAACGGAAGACGGCGCGTCCCCCGATCAGTAATCGCCACGCCGGCCGATCTGCTCGATCCGCGCCAGCACGTCGTCGCACACCGCGGCGCTGACGAATTTGGATATCTCGCCGCCGAACATGGCGATCTCCTTGACCAGCTTCGAGGCGATCGGCTGCAGGCTGACGTCGGCCATCAGGAATACCGTCTCGATATTGGCGTTGAGCTGCTGGTTCATGCCCGCCATCTGGTATTCGTACTCGAAGTCCGCCACCGCGCGCAGGCCGCGCACGATGACGTTTGCCCCCTGCTTCTCGGCGAAGCGCATCAGCAGCGCGTCGAACCCGACGACCTCGACGTTGTCGATGCCCAGCGCCGCCACCTCGCGCTCGACCATGGCGATCCGCTCGTGCGGGCTGAACATCGGGTTCTTCGATGGATTGGTGGTGACGCCGATGATCAGCCGATCGACCAGCTTGGCGCCGCGGCGGATGATGTCCGCATGGCCCAGCGTAATCGGATCGAACGTGCCCGGATAGACGCCCACGCGCTCGGCACTTCGGCCAGCCGGTCCATCAGCAGTCATCAACGGTCCCTTTCCACGATATAGCGCGCCAGCGCGCGGAGCAGATCGGCTTCAGCGCCGTGCCTGTCGAGATACGCCACCGCCTGGTCGACCAGGACGCCGGCCTGCGCCCGCGCCCGCTCGGGCCCCAGCAACGCAACGAAAGTCTGCTTGCCCGCGCCCATATCCTTGCGCAGCGCCTTGCCGGCGACGGCCTCGTCGCCTTCGTGGTCGATCAGGTCGTCCGCGATCTGGAACGCGAGGCCGATGTCGCGCGCATAGCCGCGCAGATGGCTGCGCGCTTCGGCCGGCACGTGCCCCAGGATCGCGCCCATCTCCACCGCGGCACCGAGCAGCGCCCCGGTCTTGAGCTGCTGGAGGCGCGTGACCGTCTGCAAGTCGAAGACGCGCTCTTCCGCGACCATGTCCATCATCTGGCCGCCCGCCATGCCCTGGAAGCCGCTGGCCTGGCCGAGCGCGGCGACAAGCTCGATACGGGTGAAGGGATCGCCGCTGGTGGCCGGATCGGCCAGCAGTTCGAACGCGAAGGCGTGCAGCGCGTCGCCGGCAAGCACCGCCGTCGCCTCGCCGAAGGCCTTGTGGACGGTCGGCTTGCCGTGGCGCAGGGTGTCGTCGTCCATGCAGGGAAGGTCGTCGTGGATCAGCGAGTAGACGTGGATCGCCTCCACCGCCACACCCGCCCGCAGCGCCGCGTCGCGGTCGACGCCGTACATCTCCGCGGTCGCCGTCAGCAGCAGCGGACGCAGCCGCTTGCCGCCGCCGATCGCGGCATAGCGCATCGCCTCGACCAGCCGCGCGCGCGCGTCCTGCGGCAAAGGCAGAACCTGGTCGAAAGCCTCGTCGATGTCGCGCGCGATGCGGGCGAGCGCCTCTGCCAGCAGGCCGTTCGCCCCTGCGACCTCAGCGCCCGTCCGCGTCACGATCAGCGGCCCGGATCGTCGAAAGGCTGCGTGCCCGCGGCGCTGCCGTCGGGGCCGGCGACGATCCGCTCGATGCGGAGCTGCGCGGCGTCGAGGCGGGCCTGGCAATGCTTGCGGAGTTGCTCTCCGCGTTCGTAGAGCGTGATCGAATCGTCCAGCGGCACTTCGCCGCTTTCCAGCTTGCGAACGACATCCTCGAGCGCCCGCAGCGCGTCCTCGAAGCTCATGGCGGCGATGTCGGCGGTGATTTCAGCCATGCGCCTGCAATGGCGGGGCCGCGTCCACGGGTCAAGCGCGCCGGTGGCTAGCGCTGTGCGCAGAGGCGAGCTAAGGGCCGCGCATGTCCGAAATCATCACCAGCGATCTCGTCGCCGCCCACGGGCTGTCCGAGGAAGAGTACGCCCGGGTCCTCCACGCGCTGGGGCGCGAACCCAACCTCGTCGAACTGGGCATCTTCTCGGTCATGTGGTCGGAGCATTGCTCGTACAAGTCGAGCCGCATCCACCTGAAGAAGCTGCCGACCGAGGCGCCCTGGGTGATCTGCGGGCCGGGCGAGAACGCGGGCGTGATCGACATCGGGGACGGCCCGGCCGCCATCTTCAAGATGGAGAGCCACAACCACCCGAGCTACATCGAGCCCTACCAGGGCGCGGCGACCGGCGTGGGCGGCATCCTGCGCGACGTGTTCACCATGGGCGCGCGGCCCGTCGCCAACATGAACGCGCTGCGCTTCGGTCGGCCCGACCACCCGAAGATGAAGCACCTCGTCCAGGGCGTGGTCGCCGGGATCGGGGGCTACGGCAACTGCGTCGGCGTGCCGACGGTGGGCGGCGAGACCAACTTCCACCGCGCCTACGACGGCAACATCCTGGTCAACGCCATGACCGTGGGCGTGGCCGATACGGATCGGATCTTCTATTCGGCCGCCACCGGCCTCGGCAACCCGATCGTCTATGTCGGTTCCAAGACCGGCCGCGACGGCATCCACGGCGCGACCATGGCCAGCGCCGACTTCGACGAGAACTCCGAGGAAAAGCGCCCCACCGTGCAGGTGGGCGATCCCTTCACCGAAAAGCTGCTGATCGAGGCCTGCCTGGAACTGATGGCGACCGACGCCATCGTCGCCATCCAGGACATGGGCGCGGCCGGGCTCACCTCGTCCTCGGTGGAAATGGCCTCCAAGGGCGGCGCCGGCATCCGCCTGAACATGAACGCCGTGCCCTGCCGCGAAGAGGGCATGACGCCGTACGAGATGATGCTTTCGGAAAGCCAGGAGCGCATGCTCATGGTGCTCAAGCCCGGCAAGGAAGCCATGGCCGAGGCGATCTTCCGCAGGTGGGAGCTGGACTTCGCGGTGATCGGCGAAGTCACGGATACCGGCCACATGGTGCTGGAATTCAACGGCGAGGTCGTCTGCGACATCCCCCTCGCCCCGCTCGCCGACGAAGCGCCGCTCTACGACCGCCCGCACGTGCCGACGCCCAAGCCGGCGCCGCTGGAAAACGTGCCCGCCGCCAGCGATCTCGGCGCGGACCTGCTCAAGCTCATCGCCTGCCCCGACCTCGCCTCGCGCCGCTGGATCTGGGAACAGTACGACAGCCAGGTCGGCGCGGATACGCTGCAGAAGCCGGGCGGCGACGCCGCGGTGGTACGCATCCACGGCACCGACAAGGCGCTGGCCATCAGCACCGACTGCACGCCGCGCTACTGCTTCGCCGATCCCCATGAGGGCGGCAAGCAAGCAATTGCCGAGTGCTATCGCAACCTCTGCGCGGTCGGCGCGACGCCGCTCGCCGTGACCAACTGCCTCAACTTCGCCAACCCGCAACGGCCCGAGATCATGGGCCAGATCGTCGGCTGCCTCGAAGGCATGGGCGAGGCCTGCCGGGCATTGGACTTCCCGATCGTCTCGGGCAACGTCAGCCTCTACAATGAAAGCAAGGCGACGGGCGGCGGCTCGGCCATCCTGCCCACGCCTGCCATCGGCGGCGTCGGCCTGATGCTCGACCACCGCAAGATGGCGACGCTCAAGTTCAAGGCGCCCGGCCATGCGATCTTCGTCATCGGCAGGAATGCCGATGGTTCCCTGGAGGGCCATCTCGGTCAGTCGCTATGGCTGCGCGAGATCCACGGCCGCGAGGAAGGCCCGCCACCGCCCGTCGACCTCGACGCCGAGCGCCGCCACGCCGAATTCGTCCGCGAACTGATCGCCGACGGCAAGGTCAGCGCGGTCCACGACGTTTCCGACGGCGGCCTGCTGGTGGCGCTCGCCGAGATGGCCATGGCGAGCGGCATCGGCTGCGAGCTGGGCCAGATCGGCGACCACTTCACCGCTTTCGGCGAGGATCAGGCGCGCTATGTCGTGACGAGCGCCGTGGCGGACACCATCCAGGCCGCCGGCATCCCGATGACGCGCATCGGCACGACCGGCGGCCTCTCGGTGAAAGGCCCCGGCTTCGACGTGCCGGTCACGCGGCTGCGCGACGCCAACGAGCGCTTCTTCAAGGAATGGATGGAAACCGACGGCGGCCTCGACGCCTCGGACCTGAGCGGGAATTGATGCCAAGATCCTCCCCATTTTTGCGCAGCACAAATGGGGAGGATCTTGGCTTTATTCAGATATCCACTCGTTGCGCGGGATGCCCAGCAGTTCCAGCACGGCGGTCAGGTCGCCGCGGTCGATCCAGCCATCCGCTGCGGCGCGGGCCCTGGCCTTGGCGCGGTAGGCAAGGCCGTAAGTCGCGGCTTCCAGCATCGGGATGTCGTTGGCCCCGTCGCCGGTCGCCAGGCTGGCCGCGCCCTCGCCCAGTTCTGCCATTTCCTCTAGCAGCACCGCCTTCTTGACCGCACTGTCGGTGATCGCCCCGACGAGCCCGCCCGTCAGCCGGCCCCCGGACACTTCGAGCCGGTTCGCCACGACGCGATCGAAGCCGAGCTGCTCGGCTACCGGATCGGCGAACTGGTGGAAGCCGCCCGTCACCAGCACGGTGCGGCAGCCCCGGGCCTTGAGCGTCGCCACCAGCGTCTTCGCACCCGGCATCGGTGCGATGCGGGTATCGAGGCATTCGGCGATGGCGCCCGCCGACAGGTCGCGCAGCAGCAGCACCCGCTCGCGCAGCGCGCTTTCGAAATCGAGTTCGCCCTGCATGGCCCGCTCGGTGATCGTCGCGATGCGGTCCTTGATCCCGGCGAAGTCGGCCAGTTCATCGATGCATTCGGCCGAGATCATCGTCGAATCCATGTCCGAGACGAAGACGCGCGGCACCACCGGCTCATGATCGGAGACCAGCAGGTCTGACGGCGAGAGATGCCGGTCAAGCACTTCGCGCACGCCCGCCGCATCGCCGTGCGGCAATTGCAGTTCGACGGCGTCCATGCCGCTTTGCACAGGTTCGGCCATGGCCACCGGCCAGCCCCGGCTGGCGAGTTCGCCGCGCGCTGAGTCGAGATTTGCGGAAAGTGTGCTGGTGTCTGCTATCAGCCGGGCGATGAGCACCGAAAAAACTCCCGAAGAAATGGCCGGGCGGCCGCCGCTGGCGCTCATCGCAGGGCCGACCGCCAGCGGCAGGAGCGATCTTGCCGTGCGCCTCGCGCTGGCGCTTCAGGCGCGCGACCGGCCGGCCGTGGTGATCAATGCCGACAGCGCACAGGTCTATGCCGACCTCGCCGTGCTCAGCGCCCGGCCCGACGCCGCGGAGATGCAGGGCGTCGCGCACCGGCTGTTCGGCGCCTGGGACGGCGCGCAGGCCTGCTCGGCGGCGGACTGGGCGGCGGCAGCGCGGGAGGAGATCGACGCGGCCCATGCGGCAGGCGCCGTTCCCATCCTCGTCGGCGGCACCGGGCTCTACATCCGTACGCTGCTCGACGGCATCGCGCCGGTGCCCGAGATCGATCCCGCCATCCGCGCGGCGGTGCGGGCGCTGCCGGTGGCCGAAGCCTATGCCGCGCTCCGGCGGGAGGACCCGGAACGCGCCGCCGCCCTCGCCCCGGCCGACGCCACCCGCATATCGCGCGCGCTGGAAGTCGTGCGCGCCACCGGCCGCAGCCTCGCGGCATGGCAGACCGAGCGCACCGGCGGGATCGGCGCGCGGGTGGCGCTCCATCCCGCGATCCTGCTGCCCGACCGGCAGAGCCTCTATGCGCGCTGCGACGGCCGCTTTTCCCGCATGCTGGCACAAGGCGCCGTCGCCGAGGTGGAGGCGCTGCTGGCGCGCGACCTCGATCCGGCGCTGCCCGTCATGCGCGCGATCGGCGTGCCCGAGATCGCCGCGTACCTGCGCGGCGAATGCACGCTGGCACAGGCCGAAACGCGCGGCGCGCAGGCCACGCGCAATTATGCCAAGCGCCAGTTCACCTGGCTGCGGCACCAGCCGCCGGCCGAATGGCGGCGCGTGGAGTCAGAACCCTTCCTAGAGAGTGATATTTTTGAAATATTATGTCTCTGATGCCCATTGACATATCATTTCATGTCTCATACTGCGCCACAAGCCCGCACCCGCGGGTTCCGGCGTCAGCGAACGGACCGACCCGGCGCGGCATTGCCGTGCCGGGTCGGTTCTTTTAGAGGGCGCAGGGGACTGAAGAAGGTTGAAAGCAGTGAGCGAAGAGCGCAACGGCGCAAGCATATTGGTCGAAAGCCTGGTCCGGCAGGGGGTCGAATTCGTGTTCGGCTATCCCGGCGGCGCGGTGCTGCCGATCTATGACGCCCTGTTCGGCGACGAGCGCATCCGGCACGTCCTCGTCCGGCACGAAGCCGGCGCGGCGCACGCGGCCGAGGGCTATGCCCGCTCGACCGGCAAGCCCGGCGTCGTGCTCGTCACCTCGGGGCCGGGCGCGACCAACGCCATCACCGGCATCGCCGACGCCTTCATGGATTCGATCCCGCTGGTCGTCATCACCGGCCAGGTCGCCACCGGCCTGATCGGCTCGGACGCCTTCCAGGAAGCCGACACGATCGGCATCTCGCGCCACTGCACCAAGCACAACTATCTGGTGCGCGACCCGGCGGACCTTGCCGCGACGATCGACGAGGCGTTCCAGATCGCCACCACCGGCCGCCCCGGCCCGGTGCTGATCGACATCCCCAAGGACGTCCAGGTCGCCTCGGCCGTCTGGCACGACAGCCCGCCGCAGCGGCGCAACCGCTATACGCCGCCGGTCGAAGGCACCAGCAGCGAGATCGCCCGCGCCATCGCGCTGATGGCCGAGGCCAGGGCGCCGGTGTTCTATACCGGCGGCGGCGTGATCAACTCGGGCCCCGAGGCCTCCGCGCTGCTGCGCAAGCTCCAGGTGCTGACCGGCGCCCCCGTCACCTCGACGCTGATGGGCCTGGGCGCGTTCCCTGCGGACAGCAAGGACTGGCTGGGCATGCTCGGCATGCACGGCACCTACGAAGCCAACATGGCGATGAACAAGGCGGACCTCATCGTCTGCGTCGGCGCGCGCTTCGACGACCGCGTGACCGGCCGGCTCGATGCCTTCGCGCCGAATTCCACCAAGATCCACATCGACATCGACCGGTCGTCGATCAACAAAACCGTCCATGTCGACCTGCCGATCGTCGGCGACTGCGCGGCCGTGCTGCGGCAGTTGATCGACGCCTGGGGCGACCGCCAGCCGCAGGACCTTGCCGAATGGAAGCGGCAGATCGACGGCTGGCGCGCGCGCGACAGCCTGGCCTTCCCGCGTTCCAGCAAGGCGATCATGCCGCAGCTCGCCATCCAGCGGCTGTTCGAGCTGACCAGGAGCCGCAACCCGATCATCACCACCGAAGTCGGCCAGCATCAGATGTGGGCGGCGCAGTACTACCACTTCTTCCAGCCCAACCGCTGGCTCACCTCGGGCGGGCTCGGCACGATGGGCTATGGCCTGCCGGCGGCGATCGGCGCGCAGCTCGGCAACCCGGACGACCTCGTCATCGACATCGCCGGCGACGCCTCGATCCAGATGAACATCCAGGAGCTGGGCACCGCCACGCAGTATCGCCTGCCGGTCAAGATCTTCATCCTCAACAACGAGTGGATGGGCATGGTCCGCCAGTGGCAGGAACTGACTTACGAAAGCCGCTATTCGCAATCCTACTCGGACAGCCTGCCCGACTTCGTGAAGCTGGCCGAAGCCTATAGCTGGAAGGGCATCCGCATCGAGAACGAAAGCCAGCTCGACGCAGGCATCGAAGCGATGATGGCGCACGCGGGCCCGGTGATCGTCGATTGCCACATCCACAACGAGGCGAACTGCTTCCCGATGATCCCATCGGGCGCGGCGCACACCGACATGATCCTCTACGGCGACACCGTCGCGGGTACGATGGACGACGAAGCGAAGGCGCTGGTGTGATGAGACTCGGGCCTTCCTTCCCCCTCCTCTTCAGGGGAGGGGCAGCGAGACTTGGCTCGGCGCAGCCGGGCCTGGTCGCGGCGGGGTGGGGCCTTGCCCCACGCGCCGATCTAGCGGCCAGGGCCACCACCCCCAACCCCTCCTCTGAAGAGGAGGAGGGAGAGATATGATGAAGATCACGCAGGAGGCGTCCGAACGCCACGTCCTCACCATCACCGTCGATAACGAGGCGGGCATCCTGGCGAAGATCGCCGGGCTGTTCACCGCGCGCGGCTACAACATCGACAGCCTGACCGTGGCCGACATC
>Ga0172382_10011755_pt1 | contig 11532 bp, 11 predicted proteins | sample Leawel138RmetaG_FD_122245 | JGI IMG/M metagenome (GOLD analysis project Ga0172382, IMG submission 122245) | Leachate microbial communities from a municipal landfill in Southern Ontario, Canada - Leachate well 138R metaG | ecosystem: Engineered > Solid waste > Landfill > Unclassified | place...
GCATAAAGATCCATCGGACGGCCGATCTGTTCGACCACGCCATCCCGCAGCACGACAATCCGATCAGCCATGGTCATGGCCTCGATCTGATCATGCGTCACGTAGATCATCGTGCTGCCCAGGCGTTGGTGCAAAGCCTTGATCTCCGTACGCATCTGCACGCGCAGTTTGGCATCCAGGTTCGACAAAGGTTCGTCGAATAGAAACACCGCCGGGTCACGCACGATCGCGCGTCCCATGGCCACGCGCTGACGCTGCCCTCCAGAAAGCTGTTTCGGGTAACGCTGCATCAAGGCCTGCAAGCCAAGGATTTCCGCAGCCTGTTGCACCCGTTCCTCAATTACGGCGCGCGATTCGCCTCGCATCTTCATCGAGAAGCCCATGTTCTCTGCGACCGTCATGTGCGGATAAAGCGCATAGTTCTGGAAAACCATGGCAATGTCCCTGTCCTTTGGAGGCAGGTGATTGACGACGCGCCCGTCGATCAGAATCTCCCCCGCGCTGATCGTTTCCAGACCCGAAACCATGCGCAGCAATGTCGACTTGCCGCAACCCGACGGGCCCACCAGCACGATGAACTCTCCGTCCCGGATCTCGATGTCGATATCCCTCAGGACCTCGGTATCCTTGTAGCTTTTGCTGATCTTGCGAATGTCAATCGATGCCATAGTCCGTTCCGTCAATTCGTGGCGGGAAAAAATGCCTGGTGATAACCCTGCTGGATGCGCGCGAAGGCTGCGCTTTCCATGATCCGAGCCAATAGGGATTCCTCCTCCTTGGTCATTCGCGGGGCAAGCACCGCTTCGACTCCCGTCTCCAATTGCCTGACATGATCGACTCCGAGAATAATGGCATCGACATTCTGCTGAGCAGCCACCCACTTGATAGCGACCCGCGCCGCCAAGTCCAGATCATCGATGTTCAGCTCACGGCACAGGTGGAACCACGCTCCCTTCATGAAGACCTCGCGCGCGACGACGCGCACGCCGCGTTCTTTTGCCAACGGCATGATGGTCCGGGCAGCGCCGTCGTCGGCCACGTTGAAATTGACGTTCAAGGTGTCGAAGGCGCCGCTCTCTATCAAAGCGCGATAGGTGGGTTCACCCGAAAATGAGTCGGCCGCCGCGCAACGGATTAGGCCCTCGCTTTTGAGCCGCGCGATGTTTTCCGCCAAAGTCTGCAGGTATGCCGCATCATGTGACAAGGCCTCGCTAAGGATGCCGATGTTCAAGATGTCGAGACTTTCACGCCCCATCAATTCGAGGATGCGCAATACTTCTGCCCTCAAGACGCCGGGACTCACCAACTTCCGATTGAAGAGGTCGTAACCGTACAGCATCCCTTCGGGACGCGTCTGGACGACGATAGGCCCCGCCACCTGGAGATCGGCGAGGTTCCGGGCCAAGGCTTCCTTTTCGCTGTCGATGGTCACGTCAAATGTCGTGATGCCAAGCGCCAAGGCGCGCTCGACCACGGCCCGGCGCAACGGCCCTCCAAAACCGGGAAATATATAGCCCGGCGTGACAGCCTTTTGCATGTCCTCGTTGAATGCCCGCGACAAGCCGTCGGGCAGATATTCGTGCCCACCCAAAATGACGCGGGACAAGGATAGACTTTGATCGTGAACTGGAATGCAAGGTAACTGCATATTGGATACTCACCCCTTGACTGCGGAAGAAATGGAACTCTGGACCAGATAGCGCTGCAGAACCACGTATGCAACTGCAGGAATGGAACAGCCGATGACCGTCGCCGCCATGATGTCCGACCACAGAACGCGAAACTGGCCGACAAGATTGGTAATGCCCAGCGTCATGGTCTGCTTGGCCGGATCCGTAATCAGACACAAGGCCCACAACAGATCCCCCCAGGCCAGCAGAAACGCGAAGATCGTCGTGGCAACCACCCCGGGCAGGATGCTGGGCAACACGCAGTAGCGCAGGCACTGGAATGATGTAGCACCGTCGATCTGGGCCGCCTGGTCGAGCTCGATCGGCACCTCATCGATATATCCCTTGATCATCCACACTGAAAACGGCAAGGTGAGCGTGGTCTGCGCCAAGATCAGGCCCGTCAGGCTGTCGTACAGCCCCACCAGGGACATCATCTTGAAGTAAGGGCCTACCAGCAAAACGCCCGGAATGACCTGACTAGCCAACAGCAGCACCATGAACAGATTGCGGCCACGGAATTTGAAGCGAGAAAAACCATAACCACAGAGCACCCCAACGGACGCAGACAACAGCGCCGTCGCCCCCGACACCAGCAAGCTATTCAGAAAATAGTGCACCATCCCCTCTTGGCTCCACACGCGGCTATAGGCGTCCGTTGTAAAAGTCTGGGGAAAGATCGTTGCCGGAAAGCTCGTGACTTCCATATCCGTCTTGAAAGACGACGCCAGCATCCAGAAAAAAGGCCAAAGGTTATACACGGCCATGGCCAGCAGGCAGCCATACACCGCCAGCCGATGTTTTCCTGACATCATTTTTCGTCCCTCAAGGCCAAGCGTACATAAGGCACCGCCAGAACCAGGAGCACTGCGGCCAACACGACGGCGACGGATGCTGCATACGCAGTATCGAAAAACTGGAAATACTGCTTGTAGACCATCAAGGAAAGGTTCTGAGTACTGACCCCCGGTCCGCCCCCCGTCATGCCGTAAATCATGCCGAATAGGCGGCACTCCCAAATCGCATCGAGGACGAGCGCCAGATAGATCATCGGCTTCAGGTTCGGCACGGTAATGTGCCAGAACGTTTTCCAGGCATTCACTCCGTCGAGCTTGGCTGCCTCATACTGGTCCTGAGGAATCGCCTGGAGGCCGGCAAGCAGGATCAGCATCACATATGGATATCCACGCCAGATCTCGGCTGCGATCACCGTGCCGAGCGCCAGGCCCGGGTCTCCCAGCCAATCGACGGCCGATGCCAACCCCAACGCGCCCAGCACGGCATTGATGCCGCCTGTGAGCGTATCGAACATGAAGCGGAATATCAGTCCGCCGATGATGTCCGGCATCGTCCATGGCAGAATCGCCAGAACCCGAAAGAGCCAGCGATAGCGCAACTCCTGATTGAGCAGTAGCGCTGTGCCCAGACCAAGCACCAAATGCATGGAAACCACGACCACGACGAATATCGCCGTATTTAGGAGGGTTTTATAGAATTCGGCATCCCGAATCAATTTGGCGTACGCGTGCAGGCCGATCGGGCCCTTGGTCCCCACTCCGAAGCTCTCCAGGACGGAGGCCACTGAAGGGAAGCCCAATATCAAGATCATCAACAACAAAGCCGGCAAGATATAGAAATAGCCTGCCCTCTGTGTACTTCCTACCATATCAAGACCTCTGATGGCGCATCAGGCAGAGCCGTCCCGCTCCCGCGGTCCGGCCCCGGGGACATTACTGAAGTATGGTATTAATTTGCTGGTTGAGGTCGTTCAAAGCCTGCTCCCTTGACTTTGAACCCGCAACGGCGGCCTGCAGATTCTGACGGAATGCGTCGAGAATTTGTGGCCACTTTGGAGTCTGCGGCAAAAAGGCGCCGTGTTCGATTTCCGCAGCCACCGTGCGCGCCGATTCGCTCTGGCTGATTTTTTCGTATCCCTCATTGACGCTACGGCGGGCTGATAGCATGTTATTGTCGTCAAACCACCGTTTCATCGCGGCGGGATCCGTGAGATAACGAGCCAGCTTCCAGGCAGCCTCGGGATGCTTGGAGTTTTGGTTCACGAATATCGTTTTCTGGAACAAAGTCGTTCGGACCTGGTTATCCTTTCCTGCCGAGCGGGGAATGGGCGCCATTCCGAGCGTATTCCAGCCATCCAGGGCGGGATTCATTGCGCTGACTTCCGGATAGCTCCAAGTCGTGCCGATCTTGACCGCGACAGTCTGATTGGCCAGCAGGCGCCTCGCGCCATTGGCATCGACCTGAGTGACACCGGGAGGAACGCTCTTGTCGGTCTGAATGAGGTCCACGATGTAGTTGAACGCCGCCTTGGCCTCGGGTGTATCCATCGCGGACCGGGTGCCGTCCTCCGTCAGGAAATCCGCGCCAAACCCGCGCACGATCGAGGTCACGCGCAGGTCGAAGCCCGCCGGCGCCAACACCAGCGTCAGGCCCCACTGATCCACCGGACCGCTGCCGGACTTGGACCGCGTGAGCTTCTTCATGTCCTCGCGAAATTGCTCCCACGTCGAGGCGGGCGCCTCGATGCCCGCCTGTTGAAATAGTTTCTTGTTGTAAACCAGGGTCATCGCCACGGTGTTCATGGGCAAGCCATAAACCTTGCCGTCCACGGTGACGGGTTGCAGCGAGATGGGATAGAAATCGCTCAGGAAATCATTGCCACCCGATGACTCGATAAAAGGCGTCAGGTCGCGTACCCAGCCTTCGGCGATGTATTGCCGCACCGGATTGGCATCCAAGGCGAAGACGTCCGGCCCGCCGCCAGCACGAATGGCGGTGCTGAATCTCACATCGCGCTGGGCAAGCTGCACGGGTTCCCGGGCGACTTTGATGTCCGGGTTTTCTTTTTCGAACTGGTCTATCACGTCATTGAGCGACTTGCCCCAGACTTCTTGTGCAAGCTGCCAATCCGAATATGTCAGCTTGATCTCGGCCACGGCGTTGGCACTCAAACCGAACACGCCGGCCAGCAGAACGGGAAGTAAAGAAATTTTCTTCATGATGTCTCCTTGGATAAAACGATTAGGTCAGCGCCCCTGTTGCCAGCGCTCGAAATCCACTTTGGTTTGGGGATGGGTTGGGGGATATAGGCCGATGATGCTGCGTCCATGGCGCTGAACCTGCTCGATGACAAATTCCTCGAACAGCGTCATCTGGACCGCATCCCGGGCGATCTCATCCGCCAGATGGCGCGGAACGACGACTACACCATCGGCATCCCCAACAATCACGTCACCGGGGAACACCGCGACATCGCCGCAGCCGATCGGCACGTCAATGTCTATCGGCTGATGCAAGGTCAGGTTGGTCGGCGCGGATGGGCGATGATGAAATGTCGGAATCGACATTTCCGCGATTTCCCTCGAATCGCGAAATCCGCCGTCCGTCACGACCCCGGCCGCGCCGCGCACCATCAAGCGAGCCACCAGAATGGAGCCCGCGGAAGCCGCCCGGGCATCCTTGCGGCTATCGATGACCATGACTGCTTCTGGCGGGCACTCCTCCACTGCCCGGCGCTGCGGGTGTCGAGGATCCTCAAACACTGAAAGAGAATTCAGGTCCTCGCGCGCGGGAATGCAGCGCAGCGTAAATGCTTCTCCTACCATCGTGGCTTGTCCCGATTTCAGAGGGACCACACGCTGCATAAACTGATTGCGCAAGCCACGCTTGTACATCAGCGTGCACAGGGTTGCCGTACTGACCGTCTTCAGCGCTGCTCGGGTCGTTTCAGACAAACTAGACATGGATTATTGACTCAGAAAAATTTAATATGTAAGACAGCTGCTAGGCGAAACGGCTGCGCTTTGCTTGATAGATAGAGAAAGCCACAAAATTTAGGAATAAGTTGTATGACAGAAATTGGAATCGAATGATACTTGTAATACATGTTTAGCCAATACTAGTAGAAACCCTAGGAATGCATCAATGACCAATGGAAATGCACCTGAGCGGCTTGCCGATCAGCTATACGAGAAGGTATTGGCCTGGATTGTGCAGGGCGCCGTCAGGCCTGGAGAAAAGCTCCCCTCCGAAGCCGCGCTGGGGCGGCAATTCAATGTGTCCCGGCCGGTTGTGCGAGAAGCCCTGTCCCGCCTGCAGGCCGATGGCGTGATCAACTGCCGCCGAGGGTCCGGGTCCTACGTGCAGCACCGACCCAAGCGAGAGTTTTTCGACCTCGCCCCTATCGGGGGGATTGCCGATCTGATGCGCTGCTTTGAGTACCGAGTCGCGGTTGAAGCCGCCGCAGCTGCGCTGGCGGCAACACGGCGCACTACACAGGACCTCCAAGCCATTCGCCAAGCGCTGAAAGGCATGGCCGACGCCATCGACCAAGGGCGGGTGGGCACCGAGGCCGATATCCAATTTCACCAGGCCATTGCGGTTGCGACAAAAAACCGCCTGTTTGAGTCCACGCTGGCGAGCCTCGCCGATTACACGCAGGCGGGAATCACCGTCGCACGAAACCTGTCGCTCCGCGCAAACAAGCAGCAGCTCCTCCGGGTACAGCAGGAGCACCAGATCATACTCGACGCCATTGTGGCGCAGGATGCCGACGCGGCCCGAGACGCAATGCAGACGCACTTGTCCAATGCCAGAATCCGCATCCTCAGCGATAGCGTCGAGCCTCGCGAAGAAGAACCCGAAACCTGATTCAGGACGAACAACTGACCGCGACGGCCGGCGCGCCCGTCGGCGGCGGCGCCGCATAATCCGCCATGCCGGGCCGTTCGGTGTACGGATCGCGCAGCAGGGACAGCAGGCGGTCGATCTCCGAGGCGTCGCCGTGCTGCGCCGCCTCGATGGCGCGCTGGGCCAGATGGTTGCGCAGCACATACAGCGGGTTTGCGCGCCGCATGTCGGCGCGCCGCGCGAGGGCGTCCCAGTCCTGCGCGGCCAGGCGCGCGCGATAGCGCTCCAGCCAGGCCTGCGCCGCGGCGGGATCCGCGAACAGCGCCAGGAACGCCTCGGGCGCCTCGTCCGCATCGGCCAGGTGCCGGAACGCCAAGGTGAAATCGGCGGATTGCTCGTGCAGCAGGGACCACCAGGCATCGGCCAGTTCGCCGTCGCCCTCGCGCCAATCGCGCAAGCCGAACTTGCGCGCCAGGCCTTGATGGAACGCCCCCAGGAACTCGGCCTCGAAGGGCTTGATGCAGTCCTGCAAGGACTCGCCGTCGCAACCGAGCACCATCAGGCTGCCGGCCAGGCGATAGAGGTTCCAGTGCGCCACGGCGGGCTGCGCATTCCAGGCATAGCGCCCGCCGGTATCCGTATGATTGCAGATGTGGCGCGCATTGAACCGGTCCATGAAGCCATAGGGCCCGTAGTCCAGGGTCAGCCCCAGGATGGACATATTGTCGGTGTTCATCACACCGTGGCAGAAACCCGCCAGTTGCCAGTGGGCGATCAGAACCGCAGTGCGCCGCACCACCTCGCGCAGGAACGCCAGGGTGATCGCCGGCGTGTCGTCCGGCCCCTCGCCTGCCTGGCGGCACTCGGGAAAGAAACGATCCACCGCATGGTCCAGCAAAGCTTTCTGGCGCGCGTGCGTATGGCCCCAATGCTCGAAATGGCCGAAACGCAGGAAACTGGGCGACACCCGCGTCACCACGGCAGCGGTCTCGACGGTTTCACGGTAGACGGGATCGTCCGAAACCACCAGGGCCAGGGCGCGCGTGGTCGGGATCCCGAGGCCCGCCATGGCCTCGCTGGCCAGGTACTCGCGCACGCTGGAGCGCAGCACGGCGCGCCCGTCGCCCATGCGCGCATAGGGCGTGCGGCCCGAGCCCTTGAGCTGGATCTCCCATGCGCCCGTGGGACCGTGGATCTCGCCCAGCAGATGCGCGCGCCCGTCACCCAGCTGGCCGGCCCAGACGCCGAACTGGTGGCCGCTGTACACGGTGGCGATCGTCTGCCCGCCGGGCAGCGGGATCTGCCCGGCGCACAAGGCAAGAAAGTCGGCGGACTGCAGCACGTCCTCGTCCAGGCCCAGCAAACGGGCCACGTCCGGGTTCGCGTGCAACAGGCGCGGCGCGCCCGGCGGCATCGGCGAAACGCGCGAGTAGAACGCCTCGGGCAAGTCCGCGAAGGAATTGCCGATCCGCAGCCCCGCCAGCCACTTATCCATGGCGGGCCGCCTGCTTGGCCGGGCGCACGTAGAAAATGGCGCCGAGGTACAGTCCGAGGGCGAGCGCGGCCTCCAGCCCCGCCAGCGCGGCGGAGACCGGCTGCAGGTCTGACCAGGCGCGCACCAGCCCCTCCATCAGGTAGAGCAGGCTGAGCATCGCGGTCCATTGCATGGTGTAGAGGCTGCCCTTGAGCACGCCGCGCACGGCGAACAACAGAGGCACGGCCTTCAAGGCCAGCAGCGACCCGCCTGGCCGCAAGGGCGCCCACCACAATTCCCATCCGACGCACAGAATGATCAGGGCGGCCAGGCAGGCCACGGCCATCCAGTGCAACTTGGCGCTGAGCTCGACTTTCATGCTGTTATTATGACTCGAAACCCATTATCCGGCCGACCATGAAGACATCCCCGGATCCCTCCCCGTCCACCGACGCGCGCGCCCGCGCCATGGACATCCTGCGCTTCACGCTGGAATACGCCGGTGAAAAGAAACTCACGCGCGCGGCATCCAGCCTGACGTTCACGACGGTGCTGGCCATCGTGCCGCTGCTGGCGGTGGTGCTGTCGCTGTTCACCGCCTTCCCGCTGTTTTCCGAGTTCCGCGTGGCGCTCGAGACTTTCCTCAGCGAAAGCCTGCTGCCGCCGTCGTTCTCGGACACCATCATGAGCTACCTGAACCAGTTCGCCGCGCAGGCTTCCGGGCTGACGGCAGTGGGCGGGGTGTTCCTGATGGTGACCTCGATCATGCTGATCATGACGATCGACGAGGCCTTCAACGAGATCTGGCGCGTGGAAAAACAGCGCCCGCTGCGCCAGCGCCTGCTGGTCTACTGGGCGATCATCTCGCTGGGGCCCATCCTCACGGGGGCCAGCCTCTGGGCCACGACGGTGCTGGCACGCGAGTCCCTCGGCTACATCGGCCAACTGCCCGACTGGCTCAGCCTGCTGCTGAACGTCGTACCGGTAGTGATCTCGGCACTGGGATTCACCGCGCTGTTCGTCTTCGTCCCCAACTGCCGCGTGCGGTGGCGCGACGCGCTCATGGGCGGCGCGGGCACGGCGATCATCCTGGCCATCATGAAGGGCGGCTTTACCTGGTACCTGACGCGCTTTCCCTCCTACACCGTCATCTACGGCGCCTTCGCCACACTGCCGATCTTTCTGTTGTGGATCTATCTGTCGTGGCTGGTCGTGCTGATAGGCGCCATGGTGGCCTCGCTGCTGCCCGCCCTGCGCCATCGGCGCTGGGCGGTCCTCAGGCGGCCCGGCGCGCCCCTGGTCGACGCCATCCACATCCTGCACATCCTGTGGCGCGCACGCGGCGGCACGCCGCCGGGGCGCAGCCTCAATTTCCTGGAACAACGCCTGAACGCGCACCCGGACGCCCTGCACCAGACCCTGCGCGCCCTGCGGGACCTGGGCTACGTGGTGCCCGCGCAGGACGCCGACCTGTGGGTGCTGTCATGCGATCCGGACCAGGCCGACCTGGGGCCGGTCCTCGATCACCTGCTCATCGATCGCGCCCAGGAGGGCCTCACCCCGCAGATCGCCGAGGCGCTGTCGGCCACCCTGGCGGGACGCCCCCCCACTCTCGAGCGCCTGTTCCTGGATTTCCTACCGGAAACCGGTACGATGATGCAAAATACCGAAAAGTGAATCACTGAGCGGCAAGCGAGGGACGACACCATGCTCAAAGTCAATGAAATCCTGCGTGTCAAGGGGCACACTCTGTATACGGGCTCGCCGGACATGCCGGTGCGCCAGGCGATCGAATCCATGAGCCAATTCGACATCGGCTCGCTCGTCATCATGGAGCACGGCCAGTTGGTCGGCATGCTGACGTTCCGCGAAATCATTCGCCATTTCCACGCCCACGACGGCGAGGCCGGCGACTTCACGGTGCGCAGCATCATGGACGATGCCCCGGTCAGCGTCACGCCCAACACCGACGCCGACGAGGTCCAGCGCCTGATGCTGGACAAGCACGCCCGCTATATCCCGGTCATGGACGGCCCCACCCTGATGGGCGTGATCTCGTTCTACGACATGGCGCGCGCCATCGTCGAGGCGCAGCAGTTCGAAAACGACATGCTCAAGGCCTACATCCGCGACTGGCCCGCGGACCCCGCCGAACAAAGCAAGGCCTGATCGGGGCCCAGTTCGGCCCAGGCACGCCGCAGGATCGCGGGCCCCTCGGCACGCAAAGCCGCCGTATCCGACAGGATGCGCCGCCACCGGCGCGCACCCGGCAATCCGGCACGCCAACCCAATATGCCACGCAGCACGATGTGCAGGGGCGCGCCGTCCGCCACCCGGCGCGCGGCATAGCCGGCAAAGGCCTCGAGGACCTGCTCGGGCGGGAGAATGGCCTGGTCGGGCGCAATCCGTCGATTCAGTTCGGACAGGACGTCCGGATGGTGCCAGGCCGCGCGCCCCAGCATGACGCCGTCGAACCGCCCCATCCATGCGAGACTGTCCTCCACGCCCGACAGGCCGCCGTTGAGGACAAAGCGCGCCTCGGGAAAATCCCGGCGCAGGCGCAAGGCGTCCCCGTAGCGCAGCGGCGGCTTTTCCCGGTTGTCCTTGGGCGACAGGCCCTTGAGCACCGCATTGCGCGCATGCACGATGAACACGCGGCAGCCGGCCTCGAACACGGCGCCGACGAAGTCCCGCACGAAACCATAGGAATCGTCGTAGTCCAGCCCCAGGCGATGCTTGACGGTGACCGGCACCGAGACCGCGTCGCGCATGGCGCGCACGCAATCGGCCACCAGCGCCGGCTCGGCCATCAGGCAGGCGCCGAAGGCGCCGCGCTGCACCCGCTCGGACGGGCAGCCACAGTTCAGGTTGATCTCGTCATAGCCCCATTGCTGGCCCAGCCGCGCGCAATGGGCCAGGTCGGCGGGCTCGCTGCCGCCCAGCTGCAGGGCCACGGGATGCTCGGCCGCGTCGAAGTCGAGGTGGCGGCCCGCGTCGCCATGCAGCAAAGCGCCGGTGGTGATCATCTCGGTATACAGGCGGGCCTGGGGGGCCAGCAGGCGGTGGAAATAGCGGCAATGGCGGTCGGTGACATCGATCATCGGCGCCACGCACAGACGCCAGGGTGCCGCCTCGGCGCCGGCATCGGGCAACTGGGACATACGATAGGTTCCGGTAACGAATTCATATTTTACCGTGCGGGCGGCAGGCGCCCACGCAAGGTGCGCGGGTAGACTAAAATCCAGTGTTCGACCACTTTCGGCCCCAGGCGGCCGCATGCATCTTCCATGGCCGTATTCACCCCCGTATCCGACGCCGACGCGCAGGCACTGCTGCAACGCTATGACCTGGGCGAACTCGTCGCCCTGCGCGGGATCACCGCCGGCATCGAGAACACCAATTATTTCCTCGACACCACGCGCGGCGAATACGTGCTGACGCTGTTCGAGGTCCTGACGGCCGCCCAGCTGCCGTTCTACATCGAGCTCATGCACCACCTGGCCGGCCGGGGCGTGCCCGTGCCCCAGCCGCAGACCCTGCGCGACGGCACCCGCATCACCGAACTGCACGGCAAGCCCACGGCCATCGTCACGCGCCTGTCGGGCGGCTACGAACCGGAACCCAGCCCCAGGCACTGCGCGCTGGCCGGCCGCACCCTGGCGCGGGCGCACCTGGCCGGGCAGGATTTCGACATCCGCCAACCCAATCTGCGCGGCCTGCCCTGGTGGCGCGAAACCGCGC
>Ga0172382_10011757_pt1 | contig 11530 bp, 10 predicted proteins | sample Leawel138RmetaG_FD_122245 | JGI IMG/M metagenome (GOLD analysis project Ga0172382, IMG submission 122245) | Leachate microbial communities from a municipal landfill in Southern Ontario, Canada - Leachate well 138R metaG | ecosystem: Engineered > Solid waste > Landfill > Unclassified | place...
ATGTCCCTAACGGGACATGTTCGCACAGGCTAGTCAACAAATTCAATATATCCTACTAAGCTCTCAGTGACTATATCTGATAACTCGGCAAGCCCCTAGGTCTTTAGCCTAGGGGTTGTTGACTCATTTCCCTACCACGGATGTTCATCATCCGCTTCATCATCTACAGCGTTATCATCATTTGTACCACTCCACTCAAATATTGACGGACTGTATAACAAATGCTCTCGTTCGAAAAAATGTTTATATCTGTCATCATAATCAGAGTCAGATACTGTAATGCATGTAACCGATAATGAATTAAGATCACATCCGATTAATATGCAGCGAATGATAATTGAGTCCACTAAGGTCACTCGCTTGAAATCGGAATGTTTACAGTCACAAGATGTGTACGCACACTGGATTATATCGGATTCTTTCCATTTGACATTCACACATGAACAATCATTGAATCCAGTAAACAATATTCGAGACTGAGTTATACTTAAATCATCGAGATTACATGCGACTATCATTGAATCACTCAATGCCACGTAATCACATACAGAGGCATTCATGTTACATTCATAGATATGGCATCGGGAAATTGTCGATCCGTTGAAATCGATATTATGCATGTTACAGTTGACAAAATCACATCCAATGAATACCGAATTACCAAAATCCACATTAGATAAATTACATTGATAAAATGTACACCCACAAAAATAACTACTTGACAGATTAGAATTTCTAAAGGTCGCACCTATTATTATTTTCCCAGTGATGGCAACCGAATCAACAATGTCTTCGGTATCGGTTATTTTTATCTTGAATTTGTCGATGGCAGTTGCTTCATATATAACGCTCGAATCACCATCTTTGAATATCTCTACAATGGTACGATCAAGCAATTTCTGCTCTTCGGCCATTTGCTCAATTTCATCTTTTGTTATTCGATGAGTAAGACGATTGTCAAGCAGACGTAAATCACGACGAAGGATCTGTTCTTTGATCTCCTCCACCGGAATACCATACTCTTCAGCGACTTTGGTATTCCACTCATCTGCTTTCAGATCAACTAGATCTTTAAATGTCAGTACGCTCATATCTTTTATATCTCAAGCACGTCAGTGCATTTGATATAAAGATATTTTTTATGCGTATATATAAATCAAAAATTAGTTTTTGTAGGAGTTAACTTATGTTGACTAAATGATGAATATCGACCATCGTTGTAAAATTCAATGACATTATCAAACATCTCTTCCACCAACTCGCCTCGGTGTGTAATCATGAATACATGTCCGATTTCCCGCATCTTTTCCTTGGTCAGAATGACCATGTCACGAAATGCTTCGGCATCAGTTGAAATATCCAACACTTCATCTAGAAATAGAGTATTGATTCGGAAATCTGCTATGGTCGATACGAAATCACGGAAAGACAACGCAACAGCATAATTAATCTTTCGCTTCTGTCCCTCGGATAATCCATCATAAATCTCAGCCATCCCGAATCGACTAGAGAATTCAAGATCCATTGAATCAGTGAATCGAATCGTATACGGAAGATTGAACTTGTTAAGATTGTAAGCGACTGCTCTATTCAGATTAGGCATAAAAATACCCATCACAATCTGTTTTACACCATTATCAGCATACATCTTAGCAATGAATTGTGCTATCGCAATCTTGTCAGAATACTTATCCACCCGACCACGAGCGGTAATAAGATCTCGTTTGGCACCCTCAAGTTTCTTCACGGTTGCCGCTAGAGATTCCTGTGAAGCCATGTTTTTCTTAGACTCAACTTTGAGTTTCATTGCATTGTATCGGGTAACAACTTCACCCAGATTTTTGACAGCACCATCAAAATTTTCGTTGATTCGACCAGCTTCAACTCTAAGTACCTGAAGTTCTTCATTAAGGATTTTCAGGGTTTCTTTCTTTTCGTTCAGATCAGTAAGTTCATCAGTGATAGCGTCAACATCATCAAACCCACAAAGTTTGATTTTATGTTCTTTATTCGAAATATCACTTTCAACTGAAGATTGATGAAAATTTGTTGTCTGAACTGTGAATAAATATTCATTCACCTTTGTATATAATGCATCAGCCGATTCTTTCTTTTTGGTTACTTCATTTTTCATCTTTTCCAACTCAATTAGCTCAGAATTAAACTGTTCCAATTGGGCCGTAGACGCATCTACTTGGGCTTTAAACGTTTTCCATTCATCTCGATACTTAACTTTGATGACATTTACATCATCTTCAGTAGATGGTTTACCGCACGTAGTACAGGGAACACCTGCTTTCAGATCTTTAGCACGTAGAGTGATTTCTTCCATACGAGCTTGATTCATGTTTCTGGTTGATTCATGTGATGCAATCGCATACGAAATAGTTCTTATCTTCTCATTAATTGCTTTAAGTTCGGATTCGATTTTGTCCAATCCGCTTGCCATAGCTTCATCTGAAAGACGCTTATATTCAGCATTTACTCGATCACATTCAATATTAGCATTAACTAGTTTTTCCCGATCTGCTTGTAATTGAGGAATCAGAACTTTAGCGGTTTCAAGAACTGCGTATCTACTATCGATATCACCAAGATCAGTTATTTCTTTCTTTTTTGACTTTCCTTTATCGGTGATGGTAGCTAACTGCTCCTGTACTTTAACCTTAAGTCTGGTTTTTTCATCGACTTCATTCTTCAATATATCTAGTTCGGATTCCAGTTCTTTAATATCGTCAGCTCGTTCCTTCTCCATTTGAACAATGATTTGCTCAAGCTCGACTACATCCTTTCCATATTTTTCGACATCACTAGTGGCAGCATCAAACTTGGTTTGTGCTTGCTTAAGCTCTTTACCATTAAGATCCTTGAATTTGTCAAGACTCAATGTAAGAATAGACTCAGTCAACTTACGCTTACTGGCAGTATCGAGTTCGATGATAGGTTTGGTCTGGATTGTATTCAGTGAGATAACATTCTCGAAAATGTTCTTATTAAATCCCAGAATTTCTTCTTCTATATGTTTCTGGGTTGTACCAGCAGTCTTTGGTTCTTCAACGCCATTCAAATCGATGAATACCGAAGTAGATCCACTTTTCGACATTTCACGTTTAATAATATATCGATTTGTTGATTTCGAGTCTATTCTATCAAACTCAACTTCAACCCTTAGTTTCACTTTGGAATTCGATGTATTGAACAAATATTTCAACGGTAATGGCTTAGTATCACTGCCACGAACTTTTCGATAGGCAGAACCAAAGAATGCAAACGTAATTGCTTCAATGATGGTGCTCTTTCCGAACCCATTCGGCCCCTTCAACCATGTAAGTCCACCCTCGTCGCCGAAAATCACTTCATGTTCTCGATTTCCGTATGATAATATGTTAGAGAACTTTACTCTACGAATGACAATTTCATGCATTAAAAAATACCTTCACCCGACAATGGGTCATCGAATACACCAGAAAGATTACCAAATACACGTTTCGGTGCAGTAGCCGCAGCCGATGCATCTTTCTCCGCCTTAATGAAAATTTCTGGATTGAAAATATCTGGATTCTCAGTGACATACTCTTTATTCAACATCAAGTAGATACCGAGATTTTTCAGATTAACCATCTCCTCAACTTTCTTCTTTGTGAAACTGGCACTATACAGTTCTTCCAATTCACATAGTTCCGGTTCCGAAGAATCCAACATCTCACAAATTGTTCGTTGAATGCGAGTAGGTATGTAACTCAAATCAATCAATGTTTGATTTCTACGATATTGATTTTCCCATCCTTCAGATACTGCTTTCTGATAAATATTCGATGTTGACTCAAATATTTTCTCAGCTCCCTTCTCACCCAATTGGTTTTTCTTTCCGGGGAGAGCCATACCGTTAATGTTATCGGATGTATCACCTTGAAGAATCTTCAATTCCAAATAATCTTCGGGATTGCTACATACAATCATTTGATCCAATCGATGATTATATATTTTCAGATTCGGAATTGTGAGCAACTGGTTCATGTCACTATCACCAGTAATCAGAATGATAGAATCGTACTTATCCTTGTAGTAGTTACAGGTCACATAGATGATATCATCACCTTCCGCATCCAGCATACGAATAGGCTTCGATCTGAATAAATTTGCAATTTCATGGGCAAATTCGTCTTTGTATTCACGCCAATATTTTTTATCTGTTACAAAATCCCATACTTGTTTCTGACGTTTACCTTTGTATACAGGTAGCAATGGAGCAGTCCCATTTGGGAGGAACGCATTCCAGAACATATCCTTTACTCGACTTGGGAGTTCACCTAGAAGTTTCGATGGATTATCAAGTACTCCAACATCGGTAACAATGTCAAGTTTGGCGGCATGGATTTGGTCACCTTTCTTAGTTACCTTGTACAGGAAATTATCATACCGAATATAGTAAGCTGATTCATCATAGTGTACCCGACAGTTATTCTCATAATATTCTTTTACGACACTATTACGCCAAACGTTAGTTCCCTCCAATGCAAGTACCATATCAATCGGATTGAAAAGCTTTACATACTTCAATACCTTCGATAACATGCTGGTACGCCAGATTGATATTTCAGCCTGTGATGTTCTACCTTCAGAGAACAGATTATTCCCATCAAGTCCATCATCATCGAACATGGAACTGTTATTAATCTTGGTATTAATTGCATGCCACTGGTGATAAGAAAGACTTGCCCAGTCGATAATCACTAGTCGATTATCGGAATACGGGAAACTTGATAGAGGGTTGTAATTTTGCATAAACGGGAACTCCTGAGGTGAAATATACCAATTTTCCTCATTTCTGCTGAGATTTTTTTCGTTCAGCGAGTATCCGTTCCTTGATATTATTGTTCACAAGTCGCACTTCGAGTAGCCGTTTCACTTGATTATTTGTATGATTGAGCTGCCCCTGAAGCAAACTCAGCGTCAATTGCTGTTCCTCGGTGAGGTCATAATCATCCACCGTGGCATCATATCGATCATATAATTCTAATGCACGATCAGTCTTAGCAACCAATTGATCGTAGGTTCGAGTTTTCAATAGATCTTCATTGAAATCTATCAAATCGATAATTACATTAGTGAATTCATCAAGTTTTTTCATTTTTTGACCAACTCAGTCTCCACAATGGACTGAGATTTTTTAGTAGACTTCGACTCAAGTAAAGCTACAATCCCTTCTTCCATATACTGAGGACCCATAACATCGTAAATCAAATGGTTACGAAGAGTTTCGCAAATCCAGAAAGCATCACATAAGTCAGAATGAGGATCTTCGTTCTGAGGGAATTGGTTGAAAATCTCTGGATAGAATTGTGGGTAGTCACCCTTGAATGCGAGACTCATTTGAGCCTTATCCGCAGCACCCGATCCGGTAGCGAAATGCTTAACAACACGTGGTGGGTAAATAATGATACCCTTTCCCATATCGTAAAACATCTTCTTCATACCACCGATAAACTCACCTAATTGGAGTAAGGAACTAGTACCGCTCTTAGCGAATGCATATCCTTCGAATGCCACGTGAACAACATCTTCCATATCACGCTTAAGAAACGCATATGCAATATCTTGGCGATCAAACATACAAAGTTTGTTGTATTTGGTTCCTAAGCAATCCATGTGAACATTATGGGATTCAAGACATCTCTTTTTAACCATGTTATACCCATAGAACGTAACATCGATGATATTGTATTCATCATCGAGTTCCATGATACACTTTCCAGTGGAGTTAATTGAGGGGTCTATACCACAGATTTTCATAGAAAAAAATATATGTTATAAACTATTATAAAATGGGATTATTATCATGGAAAAATACAGTAAAATCATCACATCAATAAATGCAGTTCCTACAGATTATCCGTTGACACCATCCAAAGTGTTGATGGATCGATATGTACAGGACGGACAGGCCGTAACTGAAGAGCGAAAGAATAATCTGAAAGCTCTACTTAGCTAAGAAATTTCGAATTAGTTCCCTTACCTTTCACTATCTTCTTATTACCCTTAGCGTTCTTAGCAGCAGCTTTTTTCTTAGCGGCTGCTTTTTTCTTTTCAACTATTTCTTCATCAATGCCACCCATATAGATCCCACTCATATCTAGTTCAATGATTGGAATTTCATCTTTTGCGTAATATGTCTTTCGGGTTTCATAATGCTTCATTGAGTAGTTAAGCATTACTCTACCCGGACCACCACTACGTGATCTGGTAGTATAGGAAGCATCATCACAGATATCGAATACACGAGCAATTTTCTTTTTCTTATGTGGGCGGACAATACGTCCGATTGACTGCACAACTTCATACATGGATTTAGAGAATTCAGCAAACACAAGGTTATGAAGGAACTTAATGTTAACTCCTTGCTTCATGGTGCCGTATGTAGCGATTACGATATGACCCGATGAACTTTCAAGTTCTCGGCGGATATCATCTCTTTCATCTACTCCGATTTCTCCCTGAATAACACGATATTTGAATTGGGGGTGATGTTCTTGGAGATACTGATGCATCTCTTCAAGTGTATCTTTATTTCGATACAGTATTACAGTATTCTCAGCAGTTGTAATCTTGTTTGCTTTAATAAGCAAATCCATCACAGCCAATCTACTACCGTTATTCGCAATCAGAGAGTATTCGGCCTGATAATTCTGCCGACATATGTATGGCCGCAGATCGTAGTCATATGGAATTTTTATGGCATGTACTTCAACTGGTGTAAGAATACCCAGAGCAACCAATTCTTTAAGACGCACGATCTCGATTTTTTGTCCAATACCACTCTCAATCCATGCGGCATCCAATCCCTCATCCGGTAATGTACCAGATAGACCAACTTTGAAATCGGTTGCATTTATACAAAGTTCAAGGATCTCACGGAGAACAGGACCACGTGTACCATGTGCTTCATCAACGAACACAGCATCGAATACTTTGAAAAATGATTGGGGTTTATTCTGAAGACTTTGCCACGTAGAGATTGTTATCTCTTTAAGCATAGCTTCTTCACCAAGCTTCAGCTCTTCCAGTGCTTTCTTCTGTTTAGCATTCAACTTATCATCGGACTCTCCGTAAATGAGAGTACAGTGATCCTTAGCCTTTTCCCAACCGTAGTCATCTCGGAAGTCAGTGAATAACTGCTTCACCAATGCAGATGATGGAACCACCACTAACACATTACGTTTCTTCTCTACCTCGGTAAGATATCGGACTCCAATATATAACGATAATGATTTACCAGCAGAAGTACATGCCAATAAAGATGCACGTCTTCTATTTAATGCGGTTTCAATCAATCGCAACTGATGATCATATGGGGTAATCGGAATATTCTCAATGCGATTATATAGATTCAATGAGTTTGAATACGCACTGATTTTATCACGGCTTACTTCACCGAATGGATTGGAATATATCTTTCGAATATCGTCACTAACTTTGATCTTCAGTTTTGGCTTACTATCCCTAAGATATCGAACTGCACGTGGTATCAATCCGATAGGAAGAACTTGGGTATGTTTGTTGTAGATATACTCAACGCCGTCACTCCAACCTTCTTCATATTCCCACGAATATCGTTTTTTATCATTGAAATATGAAAACCCAGCATTTAGAATGGCATTGATACTACTGATATCTGCTTTACACGGAGCCGTAATTTTTACGGCTGCGTTATTATGATTCAGTTTCACAAACTCAAGTTCAAGTTTATCCGCTAGTGTATTTAATGCCATGTATAATCAAAGTTTTTCTCGTTAATAAGTTACTATATTCGAACGCAATTAACGACCTAAAATATCTTTCGCTGATTTTTCTTCGGTTTCGACCTCTTCAGCAATATCAGGATTATTCTTTTCCATCACTTCATTCGGATCTGGTTCCTCAGTTTCTTCAGCACTTACTTCGATATTTTCATCCTCGATTATATCTTCAGCACCTTGATCCTTAGCAACTTCGATTTCCTCAGGAATTTCCTCAATAACTTCTTCATTTTCTGCATCGATGATATCCCCAGCACCTTGATCCTTAACCTCTTCTTCGGAAGTATCGACTACTTCGTCATTCTGAGTATTGATAAGTTCTTCGGTTCCGCTATCTTTTTCACGGTCAAGTACTTCAGCAGCTTTTAATAAAGAATCTTTAATAATAGATGCATCGGATTCGGTGACACCAACTGTACTAACATCTTTATCAAGAATTGCTTTACCCTCATCACTATCACGAGTAAGTTGATCGTTCCTCTCAATGAAATCATGATTAACATGGTACTGTTTAGCTTGACTCATAATTGATGTAGCATTATTTCGGAAATATCTGAATACCGTGTATAAATGTTTACACATAGTATGCTTACGTTCAGGATCTCGAATATCAGGAGGTTTAATGGGATATTCCTCACGTGGATCAATACTTGACTGACCCGGAGCAAGCGAACCTTTATGTGGGCCATTGGGTCCTAAATTGTATTTCATCCCAGCCCAATAGAAATCAGGGCAATTACAATGAATACGAACATCCGCATTGGCAAACGCCTGTGAAAACACCTTTAGGTTCCATTTACCCTTCGCTATGGCAAACAGACCTCCCTCAACTGGGACATGAATTTGAACCACCTGTGCATATTTAAGACCAGCACGACTTTCACTTGGGACAGTCCAGTGAGTACGAGCAGCACCATCTGGTGCTTGGTCAATTCCTTCATAATTTACAGTCATTCGAGCAGATCGACTTTTTCTACCGACATCCACTCCACTAGCTAGATCGCTAAATGTATCTTCAGTCAAGGTTTCTCGATTTGGATACATTCGATTCAAATTTTCTGTCAGCTTCTTAATGTTAATCATCGTTAGTATATCTTGAACAAAAACTTCGTATGAAGTTCACTACCTATCATTAAATATGGACTTTCTTCACCGAGAACATGAAATTTTATCGCATATCGGTTACGACCTTTTTTCTCTCTTAGCTGCAATACATGAATAGGACTTGATCTATAAGAATCCTTAACATGGAAAATCGTATATACTTCATTGGCATCTTTCAACTTACCCGACTGAACAGCATCATAGAAAGTGGTGATATATTCACGTGGGAATTTATTAGGTCGCCCCAATCCAGTAGGATTCGATCCATTGTAACAATTGATAACCTTTCGACTAGTATCTTCGTAGTCAACCTGTTTGCACATGATTAATCTACGATCAGCTTCATGCCAATCAGTGGGAACGCTTTCGTTAATCATCTTCACCTCATCGAGGGAGAAAATGTCGGCTATCGGTTGATACGTTTCCTCATTGATATTCTTGAATGCATCATTATCGGCGACACGCTTGTAACCAATATCAGACTTGATGGTCAATCCCTTGGGTTCCGCATCTTTAGGTTCTTGAGCCTGTTCTTGTTTTTCCTTCTCAGGCTCTTTGGGAGGTTCAGGTTTTGATTCGGATTCCTTTGACGGTTCCACCACTGGTTTATCGGTAGATGGCTTTGGTTGCTGCTTATGTGGCTGCTTCTTGGGTTCCGATTTGGAAAGTTCTGGCTCATCGTCACTAAAATCATCAATGGCTTTGCTTGGATTACTCTTATCGGTGATATCGTACATCCCACCCTTCGGGGTATTACGTTCCAGTTCCATGATATCGGGTCTTACCTCATAGATAGCCTGTATGAAGTTATTCATCTCAACTCCGCTATCCTTGACCGATTCCAAGAACGATATTAGTGTTTTCTTTTCCATTATTGGCTCTTTTGCATGCTTTTACAGTAGTTTATATCAAAGGGGAAAACATATATGGGATTCCCTCCATTTCTCATCTGCCCAATCCTGCCTATTCTGATCTAAAACGACCTATTCTGAAAAAGAATTCCCAAAAAATATGAGAATGTGTATATTTGCTCAAGATGAAGGAACCAAAGATTAAAATAAAAGTACCATATAACCTGAAAAAGGATCTGATAAATATTGTAAGTAGACAAAACATAATGTTTCCTTATAATATTGATGGATTCCTCTATGTGGTTAATAAGATAGTACAGCTATCTCTGAACAATCGAAAGTATCAGAGATTAAAAAAAGTTCCTTTGTATTCGAAAATTTTGAGAAGGGAACTAGGTAAGCACTACAAGAGATACCTTGAATTCCTTATAGAAAATGGTTTCATTGAGACCGATGACCACTATGTTGTATCCAGTGACGAAGCAGAGGGTAAATGTAAGTGCTATGGTCTAAAAAGTAAATACCGTAAGGGAAAACTGATAGACCATGAAGTTACCTACAAATCACTGTTACATAAAATCATTGAATGGCGTAAAGAATATCTCGGAAAAAACGTCAGTGATGAAATGCTGAATAAACTCTATGGGATGCTTCAAAACTTTAGTATAGACATTGATGGAGCCACCGCATGGCTCCAGTCAATGCGAGATAAAGGTGAGATCTCCGAGAACATGATGCAAATCGAACTCGACAAATGTAAACGGATCAATTCCAAAGATGAGTCCGATCTTTCGTTGTTCATTACGAAGGATAATTACAATCGAGTTCATACCAACATCACCAATCTTTCGAAGACGATTCGTGAACAATTCCTTTACATGAATGGTAAAAAGGCAATTGGCATTGATATCGTGTCATCACAGGCTGCTTTGCTGTATACACTATTCAGTCAACAGATTCACAAATTGAAAGAGCATTCTCAGAAAACCATGTTCGAAATGCTTGATATGAATCAGAGTCTGCGAGTTGATATTCGTCAGAAATATGTCAATCAGAAAAATGGATATAGCGGTCCCAATATTTATGATGGTAGGTTGAATGATTCTATTCCACAAATGGAGAACAAAACCCTTCCTGAGATAATTGCTGCATGTGAACATGATTTGGTTAAATACAAAAGAGTCCTTCAGTGTGAAGGTCTTTATGAATTTTTCCAAGACCGTTGGGATTTTGTGTTCAGTGAGAGTAAAACTCGAAAATTCGTGAAGAATCAATGGATTACCTATGTATTCGGACGAGGAAAGAATAAACTGACTGCCAACATGCATCAGCTATGGGAAATCGAATTTCCTAACTTGACCATGTTACTGAATCATTTGAAGGATGGTGACTACAAAGCATTGTCTCATACTTTACAGAGAACCGAAGCCGATCTTATTTTCAATAAGGTTTGCCCTCGAATCGATAGCGAGTTCGATGTTTCATACTGTACTGTACATGATTCGGTTATTGTACCCGAAGAAATGGTTGATGATATCGCCTGTCTTTTTGATGAAATTCTCGAAGAAAACGGTGTAGTAACGGGTGTTGCATATTAATGTAAGATCCGACATTCCCATAGCATATGTTTTATACATAAAGACATTGAGGTCTATGTGTCAACAACCCCTAGGCTAAAGACCTAGGGGCTTGCCGAGTTATCAGATATAGTCACTGAGAGCTTAGTAGGATATATTGAATTTGTTGACTAGCCTGTGCGAACATGTCCCGTTAGGGACA
>Ga0172382_10011758_pt1 | contig 11529 bp, 5 predicted proteins | sample Leawel138RmetaG_FD_122245 | JGI IMG/M metagenome (GOLD analysis project Ga0172382, IMG submission 122245) | Leachate microbial communities from a municipal landfill in Southern Ontario, Canada - Leachate well 138R metaG | ecosystem: Engineered > Solid waste > Landfill > Unclassified | place...
AGCATGCTTCGCTGCGGGGGTGAAGCACGGTGTGGACTGGCGGGTGCTTCAGCGTGGTGTGGAAGCATGCTTCGCTGCGGGGGCGAAGCACGGGGTGCGGGCGGGTGCTTCAGTGTGGCGCTGAAGCATGCTTCGCTGCGGGGGCGAAGCACGGGGGTGCCGGGCGGGTGCTTCAACGTGGCGTGGAAGCATGCTTCGCTGCGGGGGCGAAGCACGGGGTGCCGGGCGGGTGCTTCAGCGTGGCGTTGAAGCATGCTTCGTTGCGGGGGTGAAGCACGCGCGGGTGGGCGGGTGCTTCAACGCGGTGTTGAAGCATGCTTCGCTGCGGGGGTGAAGCACGGGCGGTGGGCGGGTGCTTCAACGTGGCGTGGAAGCATGCTTCGCTGCGGGGGTGAAGCACGCGCGGGTGGGCGGGTGCTTCAGCGTGGCGTGGAAGCATGCTTCACTGCGGGGGTGAAGCACGGGGTGCCGGGCGGGTGCTTCAACGCGGCGTGGAAGCATGCTTCGCTGCGGGGGTGAAGCACGGGGTGCGGGCGGGTGCTTCAGTGTGGCGTGGAAGCATGCTCCTGCTGTTCCGCCTCCCCGTTCTGCTTTCGCATCCAGCCCAGCCCGTACTTCATGACAAACCGCTCCAGGTCGTCGATGTAAGTGTGGACGACGGGTACCACCAGCAGGGTGAGGAAGGTGGAGGTGATGAGTCCTCCTATCACCGCGATGGCCATGGCCTGGCGGATTTCGGCTCCGGCGCCGATGCCCAGTGCGATGGGTAGCATGCCGGCGATCATGGCCACCGTGGTCATAAGGATCGGGCGCATTCGGGCTTCTCCCGACTGCAGCACCGCCTGCTCCCGAGGGGTGCCTTCGGCTTCGGCCATCAAGCAGTAATCCACCAGCAGAATAGAGTTCTTGATGGCCAGCCCCATGAGCATGACGATCCCGATGAGGGCGTAAAGCCCCAGCGGCTCCTGGCAGATCACGAGGGCGACCAGGGCTCCGCCGATCGAGAGCGGCAAGCTGAGCATGATGGTAAAGGGGTGGAAGAAGTCGTTGTAGAGCAAGACCAGCACCGCGTAGATCAGCAGCACCGCCGCACCGATGGCGAAGAAAAATCCGGCGAAGACGTCTTTCTGTATCTCCACGTCGCCGGTGGGCAGTTCCGTGACCGTTTCAGGCATTTGCTTGAAGACGGGTAGCTCCTTGACCGCGGCCAGAGCATCGCCCAGGGCAACTCCTTCGGAGAGGTTGGCCCGGATGCTCACCTGCCGCTGCCGATCGAAGCGGTCGATCTGAGAGGGTCCGTAGCCGTAGCGGATCTCAGCGACATTGCGGAGGTCCACGGTGCTTCCCGAGACGGTGGGAACTTTGACCTGGGAGAGGGTCTCCAGGCGGGTTCGGGTTTCCGGAGCCAGCTGCACTCGGATCCCCACCTGGCGGCCGGGGAGGTCGAACTTGGCCAGGTTTTGCTCCAGGTCTCCGATGGTGGAGAGTTGGACGGTGCGAGCGATGCTGGCTACCGTCACTCCCAACTCGGCGGCCCGCTCTGGATACGGCTCCACCAGGAGTTCTGGACGGGCCAGGGCCGAGGACGACTGCACATCGAACAGGATGGAGAGTTCCCTCATTTCTTGAGTCAGCAATTCAGCGTAATCGCCCAAAACTTCAGAATCGTTGGAGGCCAGCAGGACAGTCAGCTGGCCGCTCAGCCCCTCGGTGTTTCCAAAGCGGGTGCGAGCACCTGGGACCGCCTTGACCGCAGGGCGCAAGAGTTCCTCAAGCTCTTGTTCGCTGTGTTCTCTTTCTCCCCGGGGAGCCAGCACTCCGTAGAGGGTGATTTTGTTGACGGCTCCATTGCTGGCTCCCTGGCCAGGCCCTCCGGTGGCCGGAGTGCCGATGGCGGCGAACACCGTCTCCACTCCCGGTCCATCCAGCATGATCTCAGACAGCTCTCGGGCCACCTCCGTGCTACGCTCCAGGGTTGTGCCCGGCTCCAGCTCTACACTCAGGGTGAGTTCGCCTCGGTCGATGGCTGAGATGAGAGACTGAGGCATCAGCGGAAACAGCGAGAGCCCGAAGATAAAGAACAGCAAGGCCAGAAGCGAGGTGGCCAGGCGGTTGCGCAGCGACCACTTCAGAGCGGCGTCGTAGAGCCGCATCATTCGGCCTTTCCCCTCGCTGTGGGGCGGCACCCCCAGGAAGTAGGCGCACATCATGGGGGTGATGAGGCGGGCCACCAGCAAGGAGAAGAAGACCGCCACCGAGACCGTGACTCCGAACTGTTTGAAAAACTGCCCTGGTATGCCCCCCATAAAAGCTACCGGTACAAATACCGCAACGATGGAGAAAGTGGTTCCCACCACCGCCAGACCGATCTCGTCGGCGGCTTCCAGGGCGGCTTGCCAGGGCGACTTCCCCAGGTGGATGTGGCGAACGATATTCTCCACCTCCACGATGGCGTCGTCCACCAGGATGCCGATGACCAGCGCCAACCCCAAAAGACTCATGTTGTTCAGGGTAAAGCCGAAGGCGTTCATGACCAGGAAAGTGGGGATCATGGAGAGAGGCATCGCCACCGCCGAGATGGCTGCAGCCCGAAAGTCTTTTAAAAAGATCCAGATCACCAGGATGGCCAGCGCACCTCCCAACAAGAGGTGCTCCACCGAAGCGTGATACGACTCTTCTACAAATTTGGCGCGGGTGCGGATGCGCTCGATCTCGGTGCCGCGCGGCAGATAGTTGGAACTCTCTATGATCTCGAGTTCCGCGTCCACCGCCTCTTGCACGTCCACCACGCTGGAGCCGGTGCTCCGGACCACCGAAAAAGCCACCACCTGACGGCCATCGAGCAGCGCCCTTTGCCGGGGCTCGGTGGTCCCGTCTTCCACCCTGGCCAGGGCGGCGAGGGGCACGGTCGAGTTACCCCCGGACAGAGTGATGGGAAGCTTCTCGAGAGCCTCCAGGGTAGCTCGGGAGCCCAGGGTGCGGATCGACTGCTCGGTGCTGCCGAGTTCGCCGCGTCCTCCGGGGAGATCGATGTTGGAAGCACGGATCTGATTATTCACTTGATCCACGGTCAGGCCCACCGCTTCGATCCGGGCACGGTCCAGAAAAACGGTGATCTGGCGATCCACCCCGCCGGCCCGCTGGAGCTGGCCTACTCCTCGGATCGACAACAGCCTTCGAGAGAGGTCGTTGTCCACCAACCAGGAGAGCTCTTCCACGCTGAGGTTGGGATTGGAGACGGTGTAGGTCGCGAACGGCCCCCCCGCAAAGTCCAGGCGACTGATGTTGGGCTCGATGATGTCGGCGGGCAGGTCCTGGCGGATCCGAGAGATGGCGTCTCGAACATCGTTGACGGCGCGGTCCGTGTCGGTGCCCAGGACAAACTCCACGCTGGTCACCGACACCCCTTCAGAGACCGTGGAGACGATGTGCTCCACATTGCCCACGCTGCTGATGGCGTCTTCCACCCGGCGAGTTACCTGGGTTTCAAGTTCCGAAGGGGCGGCCCCCACCTGAGCCACGCTGACGGTGACGATGGGGATGTCGATGTCGGGGTTTTCGTCAACCCCGAGGGAAAAGAAGCTGGCCAGCCCGCCCACCGCCAGCACCAAGAATAGAACGATAGGGGGAATCGGGTTTTTTATGGACCAGGCGGAGATTTTCATGAACGGGCTACCGGGTCTCCATCGCGCAGAAACCCACCACCTTCGGTGATCACCTCGGTGCCGAGTTTCAGACCTTCCACAACCGACGCTTTGCCGTCGCGCCGACCTCCAATTTCCACTCCCACTCGTTTGGCCGAACGACCATCCAGCACGTAGACGTAGTACTCCGGGCTCTCTCCCAGAACGGCTTCCAACGGCACCGTGATCTGCTCACGCGCACCCAGTTCGATGGAGGCCGAGGCAAACATGCCGGGCTGCAAACCGCTGTCGAGAGGTAGTCGTAGAATGACTTCCGCGTTGCGGGTCTGGGGATCGACCTGAGGGGTGATGCGGTCCACGCTGGCCTGGATGTTCTTCCCTCCATAGACGACCGAGGCATCCATGCCTGGCTCGATCCCGGCCAGGGCCGTCTCCGAGACGGTGGCGCTCAGTTGCAACTGTCCTCCTCGCGCTATCTCGAAGAGTACCGCTCCAGGCGAAGCGATGTCGCCCAGGTGAGCTTCGCGCACCAGCACCCATCCATCGGAGGGGGCGGTGATGTGGGCCTGTTCGATCTGGGCCTGGACTTCATCGATCTGAGCCTGCAACTCTCTCAACTGGGATTCGGCGATCACCACGTCTTCGGCCCGCCCGCCCGACTCGGCCAACTGCAGCCGCTCTCGAGCTTGCTTGGCGGCGAAGCTTGCGGCTTCGATCCGCTGCTCGGCGGCTCGCACCTGAGCTTCCTGCCGCTGCACTTCCAGCAGACGGTTTTCGGATTCGACCTCGGGAACGGCACCTTCAGAGTAGAGGTTGCTATACCGGTCCAGGTTGGCTCGGGCGTTGCGCAGGGCGGCTTGGGACAAGGTAAGGTTGGCTTTCTCCTGGTCGATACCGGCCTGGGCTTGGTGAACCGCCGATTCGAGCTGGGCGATTTCCAGAGGTCGCTGAGGTCGGCGCGCCTTAGCCACGGCGGCCTGTTGCTGGGTGTAGCGAGCCTGAAGCTGGTCGAGTCGGGCTGCCAGAAGGCTGGTGTTCAGACGCGCCAAGAGCTGCCCTTGGCGCACCCGGTCCCCTTCTTCCACCAGGACCTCCACAATCTTGAGCCCGCCCACTTCACTCCCGATCTGCAGTCGATCGGTGGCCTCCACCGTGCCGGTGAGTTCCACGGTTTCTTTCCAGGCGGTCATTTTGGCGGGCTCCACTTCCACCGTGATGACCGGAGCCGCCTCGCCGTTGGATTCGAGTGCGGGGGGGCGAGTGAGTTCACGGACCCCGAAGAAGCCGGCCACGCAAACCAGCAGAGCCAGTAAGACGATAATCCAGGCCGAAGCGGCACCGTGCTTTTCGGGTGCCCGCAGGGGAGGGGGAGGGTTAACCATGGGAAGTGATTCCTCTCAACAGGACTGGAAGAATGTTCTGGGGAGAAAATTCGCGATCTTCCCACACGTGGTACAAAAAGAGTTGGCCCAGGAGCATTCTTGAGGTGGCGTCCAGATCGCAGTCTTCTCGAATTTCACCGGCTTTTCTTCGCGCCTTTAGATAACCCATCAGGGCTGCTCGGGACTCCAGCCCCAGCCGTTCGATCCGGGCAGCCAGGGCCGGACGTTTGCGAGATTCGGTAAAGATAAGCCAGACGATGGCCCGATGCTGCTCCATCAGTTCCAGGTAAAACGGCACAAATTCGTACAGGCGTGGCTCCAGCGGATGCTGGTGGGCGCCCAAAAACTCTTTGATCATGGGCAGCATGGAAAGCTGCTCGGCAGCTGCACCCAGGAGATCTTCCTTGGAGCGGAAGTAATGGTAAAACAGTCCGTAGGACACTCCCGCCGCCGAAGCCACCTGCTGCATGGTGGTGCTCTCCACCCCCTGTTCAAAGAAAAGGGAGATAGCGGCTCGGAGGAAACTCTGCCGACGTTCCTCGGCGGTGGGTTTACTCTGTTTTGATTGACTCATCAATCAGCATAATAACGAGTCGAATCCATTTTGCCTAGGGGGGAGCGGAAAAAAAGTTGTTCTTAAGTTAGAGTCAACCTGGGGAGGAGAGATTGAAAAAACTCCTTCGACCAGAGTGCCACTTGGTCAACATCCTTGAGAAAAGGGAGTACATCCTTGCGAGCAGCTTCGACATCCAGATCTTCAAAGCGTGTACTAAGTCTTTTCACTAAGTCCTCGGGTCCCAGCGGTGAATCCTCAAGCCATCCACCGGATTGCCGTAGGCGGTGTTCCAAGTGGGAAAGGTGGCAGGGTACCCCACGAGCTATGTACCAAACAAAATCGAAATAGTCTCGACCTTTCACGCGATACTCCCATGATCGCTGTAAAATGGCGTGGACTTTACCTGCAAAAAACCATAGAAGGCTGCGTGCTCGAAAAATTTGGAGCGCCACAGACCTAACAAAGCAACTTCTCTCGGTTTAGCCGGGGTGGAAAAACATAAAGCCCTTTCTTGACTCGAATGATCGTCCCGGCTTTGAGTAGTTCATACGTTCATCTGCCCTCTTTTAGGGATTTAACCAGTATGTTAGACATTTTGTTACTTACTGGTCAAGATGGCGTGAGAGCGAGACACTTTTTCCCCGGCTTAAAGCTGTTCCGGTTCGTCCAGGTGGTGGGCTAAAATGTCCTGGTAGTCGTCGTAAGAGGCTTTTTGGCCACTGTCGGTCACCAACACGGTGGCGATTTTGACCAGCCTGGGGCTGATCTTGAGCTGGGCGCGGCGCACGGCGTCTACGTTGATTCTGAAGCGGACGTGGTTCTTGACGGTGACCAGGTTGATGCAGCCGCCCCGCTCGGCGAACTCCTTACTTTCGCCCACGGTCAAGACGTTTTTGCCCTTAAGGTCCCGCAGCACGCCTTCGAGTTTGCTATCGTTGGCCCGGTCGATGAAGAGGATCATCTGCTCGGAGGGGGCGGGGGATTTCACCATGGGATAAGTGACGACGCGAAGGGGTTTGCCGCGTACCAGTTTGCCGTCGATGTCGTCGAGTGAAGCACCGAACGGTCCTGGACCGACCACCCCGATGGCAAAGTTCTTAATGTTGGCTTCGTTGGGCCATTCGATCAAGTTCATGAACTTGAAGAGGTAGGCCGCTTTCACCGCGTATTCTCTAGCCTCCGAGGCGTCGGCCTTGAAGGGTGCAAAGATCGCCAGGGACAAAGTGAGAGTCATTAGCCCTGCCAGTAGTTTTATGGATTTCATCGCTTATCGTCTCCTTTAGTTTCCGCTAACGTGAACTTTGATGGGTATTTCGCCGAGCTCTTCGACGTGCAGATCGATGATGTCGTTGGCCCGCAGGTGTTCGATCATCAGAGCTGCGTCTCCGGTGATCTGGTAATTGATGTTGACCGGGATCAGCTCGAACTCCGAAACATCCAGGTCCAGAACATCGTCGGCACTCAGGTTGACCGCCATGATGAGTTGGTCGTTGGCGGCGTCGTAGTAGAGCGACACCTCCACTTCAGTCAGTTCTTCGGTGTCCAGGTCCAGGACGTCGTCGGCCGACAGGTTTTCACTGGTATTGATGGTTTGGTCGAAGGGGCTGGGTTGGCTCAATTCAACCTTGACTTCGCCCAGGGCGTCGATCTCCAGGGTGATCAAGACCTCCGTGGTGGCTCCTTCGCCACCGCCTGTCGTCTCGGTCAGTTGAGAGACCAGTTTCTGGGTTGCGCTCTCTTCCACCAGGCCGTCGTTGGCGGCGCTACCTACGCTGCCGTCGTCGATGAGAAGACCGTTTTGTTGGCCGATCTGATTCTCGACTTCCGTCAGGTCGGGGAGGGCGGGGGGGATAATCTCAGTGCCGTTCAGCAAGATCCCGTTATAATAGATGAGACCGGATGGGGTCTGAATGGTGACCGCGTCAGCCGGTAATTGTCCCTGCAAGGCCCCGGCGATGCCGCCTCCCTGGGCTTGGAGCAGGATGCTGTTGGTCGCTCCGATCTGCAGCGGAGCGTTCAGGTCCGGGGTGATGGTCCCGCCCGCCAGTAGCGCCACGTCGAAGCCGTTGACGTAGGAGCCCGGTCCGGCGGAGATGTTTCCCCCGGCTTTCAGGCTCACCAGCTGGCCACCCGAAATCTGGGCGATGTGCAGGTTGCCGTCGGTTCCGAAGTCCACGTTGCCGTTGGCGTCAATGCTCAAGGAGGAGACATCGACCACGGTATTGGTGACGGTCACGTTGCCCTGGGCGTTGATCACGATCACCTGGCCCTGGGTGTTGACCAGGACGTTGTTTCCGTTGAGGGTGATGCCCTGGGCGATGATGGTGTTGGCGGTGTCGGTGATATTGCCGGGGGTGCTGATGGTCACGTTGCGAGCGTTGATGGAGTCGAACACCACGTCACCCGAGTGGTTCAAGACAAAGTCGCCGTTGGGCGCCGAGGAGCCCACCACCGCGAGCTGCGAGGTGCCGTTGCTGTTGAGCGTTACATTGCCGTCGGTGGCGTCGCCCTCCACCCGACCGGTGGAGATACCGGCGTTCACACTCTGACCGGAGAGTTTCAGGTTATTGGCCGTGAAGTTTCCGTTGAGAGCCCCGGTGTTGGAAAAATCCACGTTTCCGGTGGTGGCAATGGAGGCGGTCAGGGCGGCTGAATCGTTGTTGATGGTTACGTTGCCGGAAGGAAGGGCGCCATCGGTCTGCCTGGGTACTTGCTCCTCAGGAAAGTCGCCCGTGGGCCCCAGATTGACGGTCAGGTTGCTGGTGGCGGTATGGGCATCCACGTTATTGGCGGTGAGAGTCACGGTGTTGCCGGAGACTCTACCGGAGCCGTGGGTGATATCGCCCCCGAAGGCGCTAACATTGACCGCATTGCCGGAGATGGTGTTTTGTACGATGTTTCCGTTATTCACCACGTCCACGTTGCCGTTCTGGCTGTTGGCCGACACTGCGATATTGTCCGTGTAGGCGAAGAGGTTCACGTCTCCCACCCGGGCGTTCGCAGTGACCTCGGCCGCGGAAACATCGAGAAAAATACTGTCAGCAGTGACTTGCACGAAGCCCTCGGCGGAGAGAAAGCCTTCGAAGGTTTCGCCTACATCTAGGATCAAGTTCTTGCCCTGGATCTGGGCCCCACCAACATGGCCAGGTGTGGTGTAGGAAGCGGTGTTGCCGGCGGAGATATAGGTTAACTCACCACCTTCATTCAGTTTGTTAATAAATACATCCCCGGTTCCAATGGCCCAAAGGACCTGAGTGTCAAGCGTCGCGGAGATGTTATTTCCGTTCAAATTAATTTGACTTGCTTCAATAGTACCGGTGCTAGTGATGCTGCCTGTTCCAGAGTCGATACTTACTCCCAGAGCTGAAATGTTTCCGGCAGCGATATTTCCGTTGCCACTATCGGCCGATCGGATTTGGAAGGCGTCGTAGGAGTCATAAGTACTCCCTCCACTCACGTTCAAGTTCGGGCCCAAACTGGTAATATCGACCCTGCGTTCAGATGTGATCGTCAGATTTCGGGCATTGACGTCGGCAGTAATTGTGTCGGAACCGATCCCATTTAAATCTGTCGCTCCGATGATGGTGACGTTTTCCCCCCCAAGTATAAGGTCTGAGTTGGAATAGCCCAAGTTCTCAAGATAAACGTCCCCGCTATTGGAGGTGATTGAGGCCGGTCCCCTAAAACCCGAAAAGTAGTCATCTTTGAGAAGAAGTTCGATATTTCCGCTTCCTGAAGAGAGCAAGGTCTCACCGAGAAACTGGGAACTAAACTCCCCGTCTTCAAAATCGACCTTTATATCGCCGCTATCGGTTACAACGTAAAGATCTCGGAGCCTTAGATACGGTCCGGACAGGGAAAAGCTTCCAGTGCCCTGCAGCACGATTCGATCATTCTCGCCCACAAAGTTGACCGAAGCGGCCTCCCCACCAATAGACGCGATTTCGATCGTTAAATTGATGTTGGGCGGCAGCGTGAGAGCGTCATCAGCAAGGTCGGCAATAGAAATAAAGTGATCCGCCTCCAACAACACGTGAGACTGAGCCTGTTCCAGATTGCTCTCGAAAATGTACAGTATTCCATCTTCTTCAAAATCAATGCCTTCACCGGCTTGTATCGCGATAAACGCAGGATCAATCAAAAACGTCCCGATTTTCCCATTGGCCGCCAGGGCTCTCACGTGAACGCCCACCCGGCCCCGGTTTGCCGACTGTTCCACGAACCCACCGTCTCCACTGAGCCCTCCGCTCACATCGATCAGGCTTCCGAAGTCGGAGTCGGCGGTGCGCTCGGAAAGCACGTAGACCTCCCCTCCCGAGGAGTTTTCACCAACCCCCTTGGCGGTGATCAGAGAATCTTTCGACAGGATGGTATTGGCCACCGAATCCAGGACCACTCGCCCGGCATCCTGTCCGGCCACCCCGTCGGCCTGGATCTCTCCGGCGTGGACCACCGTTCCACTCTCCACTTCCAAAAACGTTCGACCATCGCGCACCACGATCTGCCCGGCCTGTACCTGGGGAGAGCTGACGGCGCTGGCCAGCAGGTCTCCGGCGTCTTCATAGGATAGGCTCACGATCCCGTCGGAGGCACCGGCGTCGGCGGGCAGCTCCACCTGGATCATGCCGGTGGGGTCGAAGCTGACCGTGCTTTTTGTGCCACCCGCCAAGGCAACTTGCCCGACCCGGGCCAGGATGACCCCGTCGTTGGCTACCATGGGACCGGTGAGCACCACGAAACCGTTGTCATCGACCTTGATGGTGCCGTGATTGATCACCGCGGCCAGGTCCTTGTCCGCCTCTTGCTGGAAGGTGAGGTTGCCGCTAAGGAAATCCTGGTCGGAGATGCCCAGGGTGGAGACCACCAGACTTCCCACGTCGACATTGGCGGTGTGCCCGAAGACCACCCCGTTGGGGTTGATCAGAAAGACCTGCCCGTTGGCCCGCATGGCGCCCAAAATCGTGGAAGGGTCCTGACCCACCACCCTGTTCAAGATCGCCGAGACGGAACTGGGCTGAACAAAGTTGACCAGCTCCCCCACGTCGATGTTGAAGCTGTTCCAATTGATGATCGCTCGATCGGTAAACTGCTGAATGGTCTGGGTGCTTCCGTTGGTGGTGATATTCACCGAGCCCTGGCCGGACCCGACCGTCGGCCCTTCCGGCAGAGCGCCCGCCCCTCCGGTCAATAGACCGATCAATAAAGCCGACGAGCAAAGTTTACGTAAAATTTTCATTATGGAATTCCCTAGAACTTAGTGATTCGGTTCGGGTTTGAGTCTTCCTATGGAAAGACCGGCGACTTCATCAGGGTCTGTATCCGAAAGATGATATATTTGCTAGAATATATGTGTGCCACAACTACATCTTTACCTGAATAAGCATAAAGCGGAAGAAATAAGACGCCGTGCTGCGGCTGAAGGGCTCAGCGTGTCAAAATATTTGGCCCGATTAGTAGATTCAACTCTGGAAAGCGATTGGCCCGAGGGGTACTTCGAAGCTGTTGTTGGCGGGTGGCAGGGTAAACCTCTGGAGCGCCCTGACCAGGGCGAATTTGATGAGAGGGACGGCTTTGATGTATCTCCTTGATACCAATGCCTGTATTCGAATTCTGAATGATAGTTCTCCGAAACTCACTAAGCGATTTCGGAGAACAGCACCCAATCAGTGTTTCCTTTGTTCTGTCGTAAAATCCGAGCTATTATACGGGGCAAGGAATAGTCAGAAAGCAGTTAGCAATTTGAGGGTTCTAGAGACATTTTTTGACCCCATGGAAAGTCTACCTTTCGACGATTTTGCTGCCGAGAAAGCTGGAATTATAAGAGCCGAACTAGGGCCTGTGGACATTTGGCATTCCGAGCCAAACGCAGGACATTTTTCTCCTCCTGGAGTGGAATTTTCTGTGGAATAGTGGACCTATTTGAGGAAAATTTCGCTTCAGGAGGTGG